>ERZ1673743.2168-NODE-2168-length-18243-cov-5.787332_pt1 | contig 18243 bp, 20 predicted proteins | sample MGYA00580197_ERZ1673743 | MGnify/ENA primary metagenome ERZ1673743 (study PRJEB41218, sample SAMN15661795) | gut metagenome | host: Homo sapiens | place: Canada: London | collected 2015-08-20/2019-03-30 | study: EMG produced TPA metagenomics assembly of... | reverse complement strand
CCCTTGGGGGTCATGGGTTCGGCCTTGATATAGCAGGGGTTCTTTGCTTGATGACAGATAATGAGTTTCATGATGTTTCCTCCTTTTAATTTTCCGCTACAAATGTAAATTGCAAAAACGTCCAGGCTTGCGCGTTTGTTGACATAAGCATGTTTTTGGCCCTTATTTCGCCGTTTTCTGATATGAATCCGTACGCAGCAGCGTCTCCGGCCGACGCGGTGCCACAGTACACAAGTTGCCCAGGGCGAAACCCAGCCGGCAACGTGGCAATAACATTTTCCGCCGTAATGGGCATCCCTGAAGCGGCGATATTTACGTGTACGATGTTTGACACCGGATCCTTGATGTAAAAACTTTGGTTGGCAGCATGCGATATGCTGGGTTGCAGTGGTACGCGCTGCACACCGGTATTCCCCCGGTGCCACACAGATTTTCCGCCAACCGCCAACGTATTGCTAAAATTACCATTGTTTGCATATATGTGATACCACGGTATTTCGGACGACCCCAGGCTATACTCCAGCGCAGATTTAGGTATAATGCTGCCGTATACAGTGCCGCCGATAATGGGCAAAAAGGCGTTATCTAACATCCTCCAGTTTGTCCCGTCGTAAAACACAATGTGCACCCCAGCGGCAAACGGGCGGGCGCTGTTTACTCCCACCGGCATCAAATACTTGCCGCCTAAGCCGTTGACGCTTAGCACCGGCGGGGTCATGGTGGCGTCGCTGCCCACGTGGAAATTGACCAGCAGCATCATGCCTTGCACCAGCGCATCAGGGGCCGGATCCAGGGTCAAAGCAAAACTTCCGGCTGTACCGGTCGTGGTGGCCGTGTTGATGGTGCGGGCGTAGTCGTCTGCATCCAGCTTGGCGGCTACCTCCGCCGGTGTGGCGTAATCAGTCCCAGATACCGCAGTTTTTACACTGCCGCCCGAGCCCATCAGTATGCCCGCCATCGGCGTAAGTGTGTTCTGGTTAATCAGGTTCGGGCCGGCCGCGCCATCCTTTCCATCCTTGCCGTCTTTGCCGTCTACCCCGTCGCGCCCCTGTATGGCCGGGATTGGGATTATATTGCCCTGGTCGTCCCGGACGCTTAAAATCGGTATGCCCATGGTTGTTACCTCCTTTTATGTCATAGGTTCAGCAGGTTGCCCAGCTTCCAGCTTCTTAATCCGCTCATCAAGGGCTTCTATCCGCGCAAGGTATTCCGCCTGCTGTTGCTCAAATGCCATATTGACATCCCGGTTATAGCCCACGTCCACGCTGCCCGCGTCGGCAAAGACGCGGCACACCGGGGCGGGCGGCAGGATGCGGGCGGGGTCATGCCGGGTCACGGCGGGGGCGTCCAGCTGGTACACCACCGTCACCGGCGTGCCGGCGGCGTACTGGGCGGCTAATATGTCCCGCGCAGCTTGCAAGGTAGTGAAACGGCTATCCGTAATCACCATCACAACGGGATTGGGGATATACACCTTGTTATTGTCCTGCGTCCAGGCAGACGACGTGTAATGCGTGGATATGGGCATGACGGATTTATTAGCGGCAGCGTCCAGGTCTATAGATACATATCGCTGGCCATTTCCGTGGGCTTCACACCGCATGCTTTCCGTCCCGTCGAACACCACCCGCTTCCATCGCCGGGTTTCCACACCAGAAACCACGTCGTATTCGTCGCACACGGTTTCGTCGCCGTACAGGGGGGCCAGCGCGGACAACGTGATGGTCTGGCCGGTATACGGATCGTAGGGCGTGGCGGTGTCACCGATTTCAATCTGCGGATAGACGACAGAATCACCAGCTACGCAGACGAACCCAACACGGAAAGGCTTGGTTGCCGTAAAGCGCAATGTTTCATCGTAGGTATTAGAATAAAATTCACGCCCGTAGTCTTTGTACGTCGAGTTTGATGCTGCTTTTGGTATCTCATTCGAGTCGCTAATCAGCCGGTTAGCCCCGTTTTTGGTTATGCAGTAGGCGGCTGGCGGAAATACAGTATCGAAAATCAGCGCGGTTCCGGCCCAGCCGTTGGCCCCGGTGACCGTGATTTTCCCGTCCTGATAGACGGCTGTGCCGGCCGATTTCAGTGTGAACACCGACAAATCCAGCAGATTCTTTCTGCACACCGTCAGGCTCGTCGGCTGCACGCCTGTCAGGGTATACGGATTATCGGGGCTTTTGTCCCCTTCGCCCGTTTCGGCGGTCGCGCCCAGCACCGCCGCCCGGCGCAGCGCCCCCGTCGGGGACACGTCCTCCAGCGCGGCCACCGGCCCCGAAGCCGCCCCGGCCAGCACATTGGCGTATCGGTCGTCCGCCGCCGTTTTGTCTGCCTTGGCGTCCCACTGCATGGGGGCGGACAGCGGATACCGGACGGCCCCCTCGGCCGAAATATCCAGCATCAGATTGGTGCATCCTGGATAGGTGTGGATCCGTTGCGGCCCGTGCTGGGTCACGACCGGCTCGGCCAGCTGATACACCACCGTCACCGGGGTGCCGGCAGTGGCTCGGGCAGACAACCAGGCCTTGAAATCGTCCAGCGTTGCTATTGTGGTAAAGACAGATAGGTCTTTTCTCGTGCTGGCAGACGCAACACAAACCGCCGTTTGCATACCGGATGCCCCGTTTTTAACGAAAGAGAAGTGGGTGCAAACACCAGCCGCTGCCGGCGCATCGAAAACATCCGGCAGCGCATACCCATATACTCCCGCGCCGCTTGTCCTCGTTATCCACGCCTCTGTTCCGTCGAACTCCACCCGTCCCCACCGCCGGGTTTCCACGCCGGTGGCCGCGTCGTATTCGTCGCGGATGTCGCCGGCGCCGTACAAGGGCTCCAGCGCAGGCAGGGGGACGGTCTGGCCGGTATACGGCTCGTAGGGGGTGGCGGCGGTGCCGAACTCTAACTGCGGCTTAAAAATACCATTGTTGATGACTGTGCCCTTTTTAAGCCTGATGCGTATATAAATATCTGTTGCTTCTGTTAGTGTGAATGTTATACCTGTGCCGAATTCCCTACAGAGCCACCCCCAATCCTCTACACCGTTGATAACGCGCACCACTTGCAAGCACCATGTATCACCAGACCCATTAGCGGCGCAGCCAGAAAGTGTATATGTACCTGCCGGTAGGTGTAAAAGATTAGATAAAAAGTGTAACCTCCCGGCGGTTTCGTCTTTAGCCGTGCCATTTACGGTTATTGTGCCATCTCCGTTGTCCGCAAAAGATATTCCCGTCACGGCACTTGGCAACGATGTGTATGGATATGGTATCATATTCCGCCCGCACACCGTCAGGCTCGCCGGCTGCACGCCTGTCAGGGCATACGGATTGTCCGGCCCCTTGTCGCCCGTGCCGGCCTCGGTGGTCGCGCCCAGAACGGTCACGCCGCCGAAGGCCGCGTCGTCCGCGTCGGTCAGGGTGATCCCGCCGCCGGTGAAGGGGCGGCGAATCTCGGTGGCCCGCAGATACCGGCTGTCGCTCTCCCCGGCGGTATAGCACAGCATATCCCCGGTGGGATCCACCTGGACGGTGTACCCCTCCGGCATCTCGCCGCTTCCCACGTACACCCCGCTTTTTCCTATCGGGCCTATAAACTCGCCGTTGTCCAATTTCTTTTGCACCTCGGCGGCGGTGTCCTCCGCCAATTTTGCCGCATCGTTGGCGGCTTTTGTGGCGGCGTCTGCGGCTGCAAATCCCTCCAGCGCCCGCCCTACGGCGCTGTCCAGTTCTGCGCCGGTATGCGTCAGGTTATAACTGTCCATCGTTCCACTCCTTCATCTGCGCGATAAATGCATCTATTTGCTGGCCCGTGTAGGCACTTGGATACGCCGCCTTGAAACCGGTATCCACGCAAAGGATCACGGCCGCCGCGGAATCGGCCAGCAGCTTCCCACCACTTTCCTGGACAGGCGGCGTGTGCACCGATGTCCAATATGCCCGCTGTATGCACGATTCCAGGTCGTTGATTCTATCGGCGGTCACGTATTCTTCGCTGTAAAATGGCTGTGGCTCCGGTAGTTCCGGGGTGTTCATTGCTGTTCGTAAGGCGTTTATGTTCCCGACAATCCGGTTCATTTCCTCTTCCGTCGGAAAGTCCTGCATAGTCCAATTCAGTTTTTCGTCCAAGGTCGCCGGGCGGCCGGCAGCGGAAAGGACAGCGGCGATTTCGTGGATATTTCCTTCTGTCCTGGTTAGATCATCATGGATATTGTAATAATCGTCCGGCGTCCAGTCGGTTTTAATGTCCATCAGGCCAGCACCTCCACATCCGCCAAAAGGCCACCGGATAGGTCTATGTCCATCCTGGTGACAATCCCAACCACCCGCCCGTATGCGGTCGGTACGGACACGCGGGCGCCGCATGTCAGGTCATAGACCAATGGGGTTGTCAATGTAATTTTGCGGCGCAGACCGTAATAAGCTTGCATGGCAGATAATACCGCCTGATAGTTGGACTGCGTAATAAATGGGATGGACTTGATGCTGACGGTTTGCGCCCCAGCACCCCGCACCGTGACCACCTGCGGCACCCCTACGGTCACTTGCTTGTCCCGGTAACTTACAGACCCCGCCTTATGCGTGCGGGTTATATCCACGCGATCCGCACACACCCGATAATCAATCACGTTTTGGGTAGATACCGGCGCCGCGTCGGCAATCATCACCGGCTGCCCGGCGGAATCCAAAAACGCCAAGGATTGCGTAAACTCCGCGTCCACCGGGTAGCCAAGCAAGGCGTCAAAATTTATGCCCGTCATATAGCCGGTGCTGCTGATGGTATACGCGTTTACTTCCACCTCAAAGCTGTCCGGCTGTTTAAGCTGGACTACAATCGGATCCCCGAGCACGTCCTCCTCGGCAATCACTAGGGGGTCTCCAGACGCCCGCACAATCTCCAGGTCGCCCCAGCGCGTCACCCTGGCAAACCCGCCGGACGCTACGCTTATGTGGGCGATGGCATCCTGCACGGGTACGGCAGGGATGTATCCCGTCAGCGTCTCAATCGGCAGCCCCGCCGCGCTGGAGCTGACGCCTAAAACGGCGGCAATATCCTTCAAGGCATCCCACGGGGACACCGCACTGTAAAACCTGGATTCATACGTTTTTTCCGTCTGTGTTCCCACGATATTTACCGCCTGCATTTTGGCGGTGCCCGTCCCAGACCCTTCCCAGGCGGTCATATAATATATGCCAGCCGGGAAGGTTTCGGATTCCGTTGTGCAATCCACGTGGACAGGGATTCCTTCCACCATGTACGCGTAAATCCCGTCCGGGTTCAGCGGATTCAGTCGATCGTCTGGATCCAATACTTCAAAATTCAGCTCCCCGGCCGGGACGGATGCGCCGGACAAGTCCACTTCGTCCACGATTTTGGCGTCCACCAGGGAATTATCGTCGTACACAAGGTTTTGCCCGTAGTCGATTTCCTGGATTTTCACGTAGCGGTATGGCGCATCTGTTTTGATGGCGGTGATCCGCAGGCCGTAATAGCCGTCCACATGATTGTCCACAAACGCGGCTTGCTGGTCGTTATCGGACACCGTTACGGTCGATATAACCGCGCCTCCCGCGCCTATCCAGTCCACTTTAAAATCAGACAGGTGGGTAGTCTGGTCAAAGCAGACTGTTACCCCGATACTGCTATGGGCATTCTCCATCGTGGCCGTAAGCACCGGGGCGGCCGAGAAAGTCCCGTCCGCCCCGGACATAACACCTGACCAGTATCCCGGGGCGCCGTCGGAGGGAAATAGGCGATAATCCGACAGCTTAAACAGGTTTGGCTCCCCGGTGGCCCAGCGCCGTAGCGGGAAGCTGGGATCGTCGTTTCCCGGCAATCCCAGCCCGTCTTTGATGGTGTTATAATCCACCCACGGCTGCGCCGATGCAGAATTATAGGCCGCTTCTGTTTTGGCGGTGGCATCCACCACCGAGAACGATATACGCACACCGGTCATGCCTATCACCTTTCAATCACGGTTGCCTTTAGACTTTTCCACTGGCTTTCACATCCCTGCCCCATATCCCAGTAGGACATCATGGTCACGGTAGTGTCGCCGCCAAGATACCCTTGAAACGTGTGCATAGTGCCATCTGGGTGCGGCAGGGTAAACATGGCGTATTCCGGCAGGTCGGCCAGCAGGTTCCACAGGGCGATAAACTCCGCCCGCTCGGGCATGTAGGCCCAATTCAAGACATATTTCAGTTTTTTCCCTGCGATCTTCCGGCTTAGCTGGGCGGACATATTGCGCTTTGCGTACTTATCCAGCACCGAATATGTAACCTCCAGCCCGTCCGGGTCTGGCACCCACACGCCATTTACGGCCATCATGTTCTTTCTGACCATTTACACCACCCTCACAACGGAGTTCCCTCTGCGGCGATCGTCTTCTTTGATATATGGGTTAAGCAGACGTCCGACCAGCTTTCCCTCCAAAATCAGCTGCGGGTCTATGCCTTCGATAGCCTCCAGAATCCGCGTCAGAAGCTCCAGCACCTGCGCGGCTCTGGCATCGTTCGCCCCGGTGGTCGACGCCTGCGAGACGGCCGCTGGCGTCGTGGCATATCCTGCTCTTGCGCCGCTTGTGATCCCCAATGCCGGCGCCTGAACGGCCGCCGTCAAATCTGGCATGGCGCGGCTCATCGTCCGCTCCACGGTGCCCATTTCTTCGGTAAAGCCTTCGCCGATGCCAAGGGCCAGGTTTTCGCCGATTTCATCGCGAAATAACCTTGACGGCGAGTGGATGCCGAAGAAATTTTTAAATCCGTCCACTATCCCGCCGGCGACTTTTTTTATGGTGTCGCCGATGCTTTTCACGCCGTTCATCAACCCGTCCCCGATCCCCCTTATGATGTCTTTTCCTACCTCCAGCCAGTCCGTTTCTATGATTTTCTTGGCTATGGCTTTAGGTATTTTCATGGCGGCATCAAACAGTTTGGGTATCGCGCCAATCAGGCTATCCGCCAGTTTCATCATAATCTTTGGGCCCGTGGTTAGGATTAAGTCAAGGTTGTCGATTAGATAATCGACCAGTTTCATCAGCAGCTCCACGGCCGCATCGATGAGCATGGGGATCGCGTCAATCAACCCGTCAACCAGCGCCTGGATAATATCCGGCGCCTTTTCCATCAGGATTGGCAAGGCGTCGATCAGGCCAAAAGCCAGCGCTACGATCAGGTCTATGGCCGCCTGAATAATCTGGGGCAGGTTGTCCAACAGCCCTTGCACCAGCGTTAAAATGCAGTCGATAGCCGCCGGAATCAATTCCGGCAACATATCGGATATACCTTCGATCAAGGCCAACAGAATGTCGATGCCGGACTGTAGGATAAGGGGCAGGTTTTTTGTTAGGGCGTCCATGATGGTGCGGATGGCCTCTTTGGCCATGGGGATCAGTTCCGGCATGCGGTCGGCCAGCCCGCGAATCACATCACCCAGTAGCGTCACGCCCATAGAAAACAGCGACGGGGCATATGTAAGGAACGCTTGCAGCATCAAATCGATGACGTTGGTCACAAACGGCCCCAGATCCGGGAGGACGCTTTCCAAGCCAGACAACAGGGATTTCAGGATGCTGATTCCGGATTCCGAAATTTTGGAAAAATTGCTGTTAAATCCGGACAGCAGGGATTTCACTACCGTAGCAGCGGCGGCGGCAAACTGCGGGGCGGCTCCCGATATTTTTCCCAGGATTCCGGCGATTGCCGGGCCTATACCGGCGGCCAGTTTGGACAGCATATCTGTCACTTTGGCCCCAAACCCGGCTGCGTCGTCATACTTCGCGGTATCCAGCGCTCCCAGGTCGGTGCCATTGTCTTGGTCGGACGCTCCGCTGTCCAGCGTGTTCAATTCGTCTATACCTGCCAGGGTTCCGGATGCTTTCTTGGCCTCCTTGGTCACGGTCTGCATTTTCTTGGTGGCCGCCGTGGCCTGGGCGTAGGTTTGGCCGAACATTCCGGCGGTAGCGGTGGCAATCTGCTTGGATATGGCCGCAAACCCTCCGGCTAAGGCATTCAGTGCCGGCTGGACAGCTTGGACAATCGGCGTAAATGCCGTCAGCAGGTTGGCCTTTATCAGGTTTAGAGACTTTGCAAACTCCTCATTCTGCCCTACGGCGCCGCCGATCAGCGACTTGATGCCACGGAATGCTGCATATAGCCCGGCCATCAAAAACGCAGATTTAAATGCGGATTTCACACTTTTCGACAGGCCGTGCGCCTTCTTCTGGATGCCGCCCAGTTGTTTCCCGACGGCAGATCCGGCTTTTTTAAATGCGCTGCCGATGCCGGAAGTTGCCGCTTTGAACGCGCTTTTTACCGTCTTCGCCGCCTTGCTGGCTGAAGATCCGATTTTCGCGTGCGCCCGCTCCGCGGCGGCGGCAGGCTTTTCCAAGGCCGCCTTTTGCTGATTGGCCGCTTCAGAAACCTTGTTCTTCGCAGCGTCCACGGCGTCCGCCGTTTTTTTGGCCGCCGCGCTGCTGTCCAGAGCTTTGTCCAGCTTCGCTTGTGTTCCTATGGCGGTCTGCTGCAAGGAAACAAGCTTTGCTTGAACGGCGGTGATTTGAGAATCGATAGCTTTTGCAGCCCCGCTCCCGTCTCCTTTTTCCGCCGTCACCTCCGCGTACTGCTGGGCCAGCTGTTTCAGTTTGGCTTCCTGTTCGCCCAACTGCGCGTATGTAATATCCAGCTTTTGATTCAACAGCCCTACGGCGTCGGACGCCACAGAAAAGATTTCCCCGATTTTTGGCGCTGGCTTTTCTGGCGTGGCTTGCTGTGCCGGCGACTTTTTCCAAGCCATGGTGGTGTCGCCGATTTCCTTGGACGACTTCCGGAACTCCGGGTTCAGGCCGTGCAGCTCGGCATCTGACATGTTGTCGATGCCCTTGAATTTCTTTTTGGTTTCCTCTACGCGCTTGTCGATGCCGTCCATGGACTTTTTGATGGACGCTTGTGCGGCCTCCATAGGCTTGGATACGGCGGACGATATGACCTCGCCGACGGCGGAGAAAGCGGCCTCCGCCGGCTTTTTGGCCTTGTCCGCCGCGTCCTGCACCTGCTTGCCTATGGTGTTATTGATTACCAAATCAAGTTGTATCTCGCCGATGGTCATATCCCGCTCACCTTCTCCCCACACATGGCTGCCAGCATCATCTGGATGCCCAGCTGCCCGCTCTTACTTCCCGCCATTTTTTCAAGCCGGAACGCGTCCCACTCGGCGCGGATCCGGCGTTGGTCTGGCGTAAACCGCCGGATGGTATCCCGGTCAGTTTCTGCCCTGATGGATACCACCCGCCCCAGCGGGGTATCCTCCATCAGACCGCCCACCAGCTTGCACCAGTCTGGCCACGATAGGTCTTCCTGCTCCGACGGGATAATCCCGTACTGCTTGGCGATGCTCTGCTCTATCAACGTCCGGTCATATTCCAGGTCATACCACGATTCACTCGGCGGCCGTTGCTTTTTGAAATCGGCTGTCGATTTCCTCCGCGTCCTCGCCGGTCATGGCGGCGATGGTCAGCTTGACCAGTTCCAGGTAGGCCGGGAAAGGCATATCCATATCGATGATTTCTTTCCCTTCCTTGTCGCCGTACGCCAGCTTGATGATGGCGTCGGTATCTTCGCGTCCAACCTTGTCCAGCTTTTTGACCGTGCTGACCCGGTTATCCACATGGAACACCTTATCGCCAATCCGCACCTCGGGCGCGCCGGTCAAAAGCGCCCCGTCAAGGGTGTACATTTTTGCCATGTATACCAGTCCTTTCATATTTAGCCGCCGGCGTGTTGTTCCGCCGGCGGCTTTGCTTTTATCCCTCGGATGCAGGGGTGTACGTCGGGGTTCCGTGCGACATGATATCAAATTCAAGCGCCGCGATCCCGGTGCTGTCGCCGCCGCCGATGGCCGTCACGTTCACGACGCAATCAAACGCCAGCTTGTCGCCGTTGGGGAAAGCCCATTCGAACTTGCTGTCGCAGTCGGTGCCGGATTTCCATGCCAAGCCTGCGATATAGGCGTTACCTGGGTCGGACGGGCACAATTTCCCGGCCAGAGATATGGTCAGGGATTTGGCGGTTGTCATGCGGTTAGTCCATCCGCGCCCTTCCATGGGCTTCCATTCCTCCACACCTCCGTCGATGGACACGGAAAAGCTTTCCATTTCGGCGATCTGCACCAGGTCTCCCGGCGACGCAGACGCCCGCCCTTTGGTGCCGATTTTAAAAACATTGTCGTATACCGGAAATACTCCGCTATTTGCCATTTTCATCAGTCCTTTCATACGTAAGTTTCACACGGATGGCATACTCACATATGCCTCTCGTGCTTCTCCCGGCCCATTCCGGTTGATTTCCGGGGTTGGCAGATATAACCTTTACCCCGTCCATGTCCACGCCTGACAGGCCGTAAAACAGGCGGTAAACCTCGTTGGCTTTCTCCTCCGCTTCGACGGGGTTCTTCATCCAATGCACCAGGATGACGATGTTTTTTTCCTGGTACTTGGTGTTTTTCTTCCCGCCGATGCATATCCGCTGATTGCCGCCGGATGATTTCCCGTCGTAGACGCCGATCCGGCGGTCGTCGCTCTCGACAACAAGGCCCACGGCGATCCCGTCTCCTACATCCGTCTGGCTTTTCAGCCAGTTCATGACATTGGTCAGCGTCACTTTCCGATCTCCTCCTTCATAAACCGGGCAAATTTTTCTTCTACGAAATCCTGCTTTTCGCCGTCGATGTACGGCTCCAGCCATTCGCCGCCAGCGTTCGGGTTGTTGATTTTTTGGAAGTTATATTCTGGATGGAAATACAACCGGCGGGCCTGTGGGGAATCTTGTCCTCCGGTTATAACGGACGCGGTAAATGTGTCGCCGTCGTCCTGCATGTCCGTGAACGTGTTGTCGTTTTGCATGGTGCCGACGTTGTACGGCATGGTCTGCGACGACACCAAATCCTCGTGCAGCGCCTCCGCCGTCATGACGGCCGCTTTTTTTGCAGCCTCCCACAATCGGCCAAGCGCCCGCCCGTCCAACGTCACCTTGATGCCCATCACATCAGCTCCAGTTTGGTAAAATTCACCGTGCCGTCCGGGTTCCGCCCGCGGCTGCTGCCTTGTATTCGACGCCGGATCCCTTTGTTGATGACAACCTCCCCGGCAATGTCTGCACCCGGCAGTATGTCGCCATCCATCAGGGCGGCCGCTTGCAGCTGTATCCAGCCGCGTTCCGCATCCATTACCCACTTGGATTTTTCGGAGTAGTTGCACGTCCCGATGAAGATGCCCAGCTGGGTAGGCCCGCCAGATTCATCCGGCGGGCCTTCGAAATGGATTTCGATCGGCGTTGTGCATATATCCTTGGGCACCAGCTTGGGCCACCGCATCACGGCACCCCCCTATAGGTCAGGCCGGTTTTCCGCAAGAGAGAATAGACCGCCGAAGATGTGTCCACGTCGGAAACGCGAAGGATTTTGCTTTTGTCCCACGACATGGACACGCCGTTGACCGAATATGACGCCAGCGGGTTATCTAGCAATTCACCGTATTGCGCCCGAAAATCCGCCTGATCCACCACGGCCTGCTTCACATTTTGGCGTTGGAAATCCGTCAGGCCATCCAGTCCGCACCTATGTATTCGGCAAAATGTCAAGCTGTCTATGTCCCTCTCGGCCGCTTTCAGGGCGGATTCCAGCTCTTCCTCCGGCACGGCGTGGGCCAGGCTAAGTGCTTCGTACTCCTGCGCGGTCACATACACGGCTATTCCTCCTTGGCTTCTCCGCCTTTTCTGCGGCGGGCAACCGGCTTTTCGCCGGTTTCCGCCGCCATGGCTTCGTACCGCTCATCCGCCGCGAATGTGGCTTCTGCTACGTCCGACGCCGGTTCCAGGATGACGCCGGTTTCCCTATTGCGGTACTTCATCATTCCGTCACCCATTTCAAAACAAGATCGGGGGCAAGGGTTTCGGTGCCGTAGTCGTAAAACATCTCCACGGCAAAATCATTGGACAGCGGAATTTTTTCGGGATCGGCATAAGGGTTGGTCACAACCGGCTGGCCGATAACCCCGTTGACCATCAACAGGCCATTGGTCTTGCTGGGCAGGCGGGTGCAGCTGTACACCTTGACGCCGTGATACAGGCCAAATTCCTCCGCGGCGGTGTTGACGTTGGGGTTGGGCTGCGTATCCAGGAACATGCGCAGCAGGCCGTACTTTTCAGGAGAAAGCACCAGGGCCATCAGGTTGCGATCCACCCCGTCCACATATTCGTTTTTCAGCGTCTCCAGCGTCTGCACCCACGATTCCACCACCGCCTGGATATCAGTGACGCCGGAAGCGGGGGTAAATGCCGTTCCGTCCGTCGCACCTGCGGCGAAGAACGCCGAATCCAGGTCGGCCGACATGCGCAGCACGTGGTTATCCGCCCGGCGGCGCATGATGTCCGGCACCCCGAAGGTTTCCAGGTCAAACTTGGCCACTTCTTCGATGATTTCCCGATGGACAGACAAGTTGACGGTGATCGGCTTCGCCGTCACTTTATCGCCCTTGCCGGCGGCGCGGGCGGTGCCGTAGTCCTTTGGCGTCGCATTGGAAAACCGCGTGAATTCCACGGAACCCGCGGCAGGGTTACCGGTGTACTGGTTGGATTTCAGCGCGGTGGACAGGGTGGATTTCTGCACGTTTTCGATGACCAGCCCATAGATTTCCGCCAGGCTGGCGGGGGTGCTGGCACCAGACAGCATGCTGATAGCTTGGGTTCTTGCCATGATTTACTTCATCCTTTCTAACTTAAAAAATGACCTTACCAGGCGGCGGCGTCTTTTTGTCGCCTGAATCTTTGCCGGGTTCATCGGCCCCGCCTTTATCGGGGGCCGCCGGCGTTTTTCCGGCTTTCCATTCCGGGTGCCGTTCCATGACCTTTTCCAAGGCGGAAGCGATAGACTTTTCGTCTGCCGTCTTACCTTCCTGCTCCAGGCTGTACACAGCCAGAATCACCGCGTCCGGCGCCATCCGTGGATCGATATTCGCCTGGATGGCCGCCAGCTGGGCGCGGGCGATGGTCAGCTCCCGCATCAGCTTTTCCTTTTCAGGATCCGCCTGGGGTTGCTCTCCTTCGCCTTCGGTCTCGACAGTCGGTTCACCCGCGGGCGGTTCCTCCGGTTCTTTGGCAGGCTCCGTTTCCGGCTCCTTGGTGGGTTCCGTCTCCGGCTCTTTTTCCGGCGCAGGCTGCTCGGGATTTTTCTTTTCCTCTTCCTGCATGTTCGTTCCTCCTTTTTTGGGTTTTATATAAATTCCTGATAGTCAGGCAATCAGGCATACTTATTGGCGTCGTCGGGTATTTTGTGGGTTTTCTCCCGCCAGTAATCCCGCCGCAGCTGGTCGCTGTGCTGGTCGATAAACCGGCGCAGTTGTGCTTGGGCTTGCCGGACGTTCCGGCGGTATTCCGCGGCGGTATCGCCGTCCAGCGTACCCTCCGCCAAGCGCTTCAATCTGCGTACATTGGCCTCCATGCGGCGCTGCCGGCGCTCCAGCTTGGCAGTCTCCCGCACCTTATCGGCGTCCATGGGTTCCGGCTTTGTGCTTACGCCGTCAAACCAGGTGGTCAGCGTGTGGCGGCAGTTTGGATGAAACAACCCTGCCTCCACAGCCACGGACAACAGCGGATGCCATTTCCCGCTGCGGCTTTTCCCGCGGTTGCCCGCCCGCTCGCCGGCGAGCGCTCCCCACACGTCATCTATGTACACCCGTCCTTGCCACGGTAAGCAGGTATCGGAACACGCCCCGTACTGGCTGACCAGTACAGTATCGATTCCCAGTGCCTCCCGGCGGGTAGCCTCTCCGCGTAGGTACGACCGCAAGCTTGCGGTGCGGATGGCCATCTCGGCGTAGGTGGCGATGTTGACCAAGCGGCCGTTGCGGTACTGGATGCAGTTGATTCCGGCGGCCAAAAAATCCTTGACCGCCATATCTACCGCCTGCTCCATCGTCGCCGCTCCGGACGCTGCCTCCAGTTCCGCCCGATAAACCGTCTGCCGGTATACGTCATCCATCATCCGCAGCGCGGAAGATTCCGCTTCATGCAGATTGTGGTTGACATCTTCAATCAAGCTGTCTATTCGCTGCCGGTTCATGCCAAAAAAATGATCGTCTCCCGGCTCGTCCGCGCGCCCAGTTTCTTCGTCCACCTGATCCATACCGGCCTCGAATTCTTCTTCGATGATTTTCTCGGCCTCGGCGTCAATCAGGGGCTTATATTCCTCCATGATGGCGGCGCACTCGGCGCGGAACTTGTCCAGGTTTTGCAGCTTGATAGCCTGCCAGGCAGGCCAGTTAAAGCCGTATTCCTTTTCTTCCGCTTTGTGCCGCTTTAGGTTGCGTTTCAGAGACGCGATAAGGCGCAGCTGTATCTTTTCAAAAATGTCCGCAATTTCTCGGGCGGTCACGGCAGTTCATCCCCCACGGACGGTTCTTCCACCTCGATGATCCCTTTTTCCTGCTTTATCCGGGCCACTTCCTCCGCTTTCCACTCCTTGGTTTTCGAGCTGCCCCAAATTTCGTCAACCTTGGCCTCGGTGCTCATTGCGCCGGCGGCGTCCGCTTCCCGGATAGCTTTAACCCGCGTCCCAAAATCCGGCGCCGCGTATTCGCCAAAGGATACGGACGGTGTATATTTCTTGATGGGTTCCCCGTTTATCCAGTCCTGTACCATCAGCAGGGCGGCCGCCACTTTCGGCAGTACGTCCTCCAGCTTGGCGGTGATGCGGTTGCGCGTGAACCCGGTGACGTCCTTTCCTTCTCGCTTGGCTTCCCCGGATGCCGTGGCCGCTATATTGATTCCCAGGGTGGCGGGGGATAGGATGCCCTGTAGGCACAGGTCGATGGCAGATATGTAGGATTCCTTATAGGCTTCATATCGGATGTCCGGCTGCACGATTTCAATTCGCTTGCTGTTGCTTCCGGTTTCCCCCACAGGGTTTTCCACTTGGACAAAATTTGTTCCAAATGCGTCAACCTGCATTAATTCCCCGGTTTTTGGATTGTGCGGAATCATGTCTTGCGGAATATACTTCTGTACCCGCCCTTGTCGTACAGCGTCCAGCCATTGGGACGCGATCTCGTCCAGCGCGTCGAAATCATCCGTTTTGCTGGCATATATAGACCGGCCGCGGCCGTCCCACTTTGAACTTTTCCACACCTGGAACGGGATAGCGGTCACGATGCCGGCCGGCACCGGTGTATCCTTTAATCCGGCCAGTTCCGGGACGGTCTTTAGGTCTACAGGCTTCCCGCCGGCGTCCCGCAGGATGTACCGGATCCATCCAGGTTCCCGCAATTCCTCCAGCTGATACCGGTCATTTCCCTTCCAATAATCCGTAAAAAAGGACACCCCTGTGACAAATCCGCTCCGGGTGTGGCATTTCGACCGGTCTTCGCCGTAAAACTCCAGCGACGGATACGCGGAAATCCGCCTATCCCACGACACCCGGAACGCCCCGCCGCCAGTCACCAGCATGTCAACCAGTGCCTGCTCCAGGACGCCCGGAAACGATATAGCCTCCTGCACTTCCTTCCAGCGGTCATTCAGCGCCTTGTCGTCGTCGCCGTTATCGTCCAGGAATTCCATGCCGTCGTAATCCCCCACAACAACCCCGGCCAGAACGTCCACGATAATCCCAGGTAGCCCGGTGTGCATCTTGCGCACGGTATCGCCAGTGGGCACAGCGGCCCAAAAACGGCTGCACCCGGCGTCCGTTCCGGGGATTTGCGCGTAAAGCTGCTTAAGCTCGTCTGCGTCGCCGCGATACCATATTCGATTGCGGATCGCATCGGTCTCAAAGCTGTACGGCTCCCGGATGACGATACCGCCAATCTCCGACGCCGGCCGCACTTCCAGCCATTTCTGCATTTTGGTTTTCACCCTTTCGGACAGTTTCATGCTTTGCCCCCTATGCGATCTTTGTACGGTAACCAGCTGTATTGATCGGCATTGATGCAGTGGTCGTTCCCGTCTTCCGGTTCGTTGTCCTTGTCTTCCCGCCAGCTATACAGGGCCATTTCTTCCAGCTCCGGCTTGCAGGCACCCTCTACAAAAAGAAAATCGCCATGGGCCATCCAACCACATTGCAGGTTGATACGGTCAATGTTTTTGGTCTTTTTCCAGGCTGGCTGGAAGGTGTAAATGCACCCATTTTGGTGGGCGTACTTTTTGCACTCTAGTATCGTGGCCTGGTCAGCCGAATCAATGTAGATGTTACGGGCAAAGCCCCAGATTTCCCGGTTGCGCTCCGCGAAAGCGATGACCAGCGGTGGAATGTCGCTTGGTGTCAAAGGATTGACCCTATCCCGGTTGTTGTGTGCCTCGGCCGCCAGGGTTATCTTTTTGCGGCAGGTGGTGATCCCTGACAGCACAAACGCAAAGGTATCCGGGGACGACTGTGAGTATGACGTATCCACCCCGATGGACAGCTGGATAAAATCGTATTCCGCGGCCTGCGCCGCCGTGATGATGTGCCGCGGCTCAAGGTTAAATACAAGGCCAGTTGCACGGCCTCTCAGGCCCAAAATCTTGTTTTTATACAGCTTCGTGCCCTTGGGCACGTTGCGGATTATCTGCGCTTTTTTAGCCTCTGACAGCCCCGCATTGTGGTCAAAAGAAAAAAACCAGTACACCCAGCCCGGCTCGGGCGGCTCCCGCATCATATCCGCGATTTCCCGCGGGGTATCCCGCTCCCATTCCGGCAGTGGTCTGGATTTGTTGATATACTCGGCGTACACCGGCAGATTTGGGCTGTCCGGGTTTAGGGTTGCCAGCAGGTAATCGCAGCGCATGGCCGCCTCGCGCACAAACTCCATGTCCGCGATGTTTATCTCGTCGATATACAGGCATCCGTACTGACCACCAAGTGCCTTTTTCCAGCGGGCTTTATTGTCATACCCAAGGACGTATATCACCTTGTCTCCGCTGCCCGTGTGAAACAGGATGTGCGGCAGGGAATTTCCCCCGCGGCCCGATGCGTTATATTCCGCCAGCGGGCCAAAATCGTCCAGGATTCCAAGCTCTTTTTGGATTATGTTCTTTTCGATGGTGCCCAGGTCAAGGCCGGATAGGATATGGATTTTCTTCGGGCTTTCGGCCACCCTGAGCATAAACTTAAACAGCCCCACGGTGGTTTTTCCTGCCGCTGTGGTGCCTTCCAGGAATTCCACCGGCGCATCGCACCGCAGAAATGCCTTATACTTTTCTGACAGCAGGAGATCAGCCACCGTCACCACCGCCACGCAGCTGCTGCATGACGCTGTCCAGCCGCTCCAGGCCGGCGTTCACACTGCCGGACACCTGCACCCGGTCAGTGAACATGCCCAAGTGCTTGCCGATAAGCTCCAGGCATTTGGTTGCGCCTTTGCTGTCGAAAGAATATTGACCGCTCTCCACCATTTTTCTTTCTACAGGATCCCAAATCATGACGGGGACGGCCTGCATACACATGGACAGCGTTTCAAATAGCTTTACCAGCACCACATCAGCGGAAAGTTGCAGCCTTTCGGCCTGCTCTTTTTGTAATAAACGCACGCGCGCGGCGATGTTGTGATTTGCCAACATCTTGCTTGCCATCGATCGCGCGGAACTTTCGGCGTACCCTGCTCGTATGGCGGCCTGGGTGCCGTTGTAGTCTACGATGTACTCCTGGCAAAACCTTTCTTCTTTTGCTTTCAGCTTCTTCGGCTGTTCCATGCCGCCCGCTCCCTTCTTTGGCAAAATATCCTCCGGCCGTTCTCTTTTACATGCAAAAAAGCGCCGCCGGAGGGTGGTGTTCCCTTCGGGGCGCTTTTTGTCAATATCAGCATACCAGGATTTCGTGTCCTATGTACGGCTGGACATGTAAAATTTTCAGACGATATATTTCCGTTTTGCCAGCAAAAAGTAAAAAAGCCGCCGGCGCCACCTGAAATCGTTCTCTCCCATCCTCATCCCTTTGATTTCTCGCATATAATTCCAGGTGTGGTCTTCCACCATCGCTTGGAGAAACAGTGCATATTCTTCTGGGGCCGCCTCCATGGCGGACTGCTCCACCATCTCCAGGTCGCGGGAAATCATTGCCGCCCGCACTGCGGCCCTGGTCGTCTGGTCGTCGTCGTAGCAGCCCGCTCCCGGTGCTTTGTCAAACCGCGGGGCGCTGTATGCGCACTCCAAATCCTGCAACTTCCGTTTCTTTTCCTGGTACTGCTTGCAGAAGTTGTTCAGCTCCCGGTAGGCGTATACCCCT
>ERZ1673743.2163-NODE-2163-length-18276-cov-15.375172_pt1 | contig 18276 bp, 17 predicted proteins | sample MGYA00580197_ERZ1673743 | MGnify/ENA primary metagenome ERZ1673743 (study PRJEB41218, sample SAMN15661795) | gut metagenome | host: Homo sapiens | place: Canada: London | collected 2015-08-20/2019-03-30 | study: EMG produced TPA metagenomics assembly of... | reverse complement strand
GCATCGCCCCTCTATTCTCGGATGATTTTTGGGTGACACGTTGACGAAGTCAGGAGAAACGTCCACCACAGTATGCTGGTCGACTTGTTGGGATTCTTCGCGAAACGCGCGAACCAGTTGCTCTTTTTGTAATGTAAATAGATGTGATAAAACGACAGAGCGCACAGCGTCACTCCCAGCACTACGTGCGCCCATACCGACCAGGCGTGGCGGCCGGCCGTTGCTTCGAGCTGTATACCCGACGCAAGGATCAGCAGCAGCACGATTCCGAGACTTCTGTTGCACACTTTCAGGCGGTTTTTCGGATTTTTCATTGTAAATTCTGCATTTGATTATACAGATGCAAAATTACTGCGCACCGCCCTGTCACGGAATGGCCGCCATCGGGGAAAAGTTGTATTATTTAAGGTTTTTGCGGTAATCCGAGGGCGCGCAGCCGGCGCTTTTCTTGAACAGCTTCGAGAAATAGGCATAGTCCTCATACCCCAGCGCGTAGGCTATCTGCTTAGCCGACAGCGACGTATAGGCAAGCTGACGCTTTGCCTGCACCACGGCCCGGCTGCGTATGTATTCGCCGGCATTCAGTCCCGTGGCGCCCTTGACAGCCTCGTTCAGATACACTTCCGACAGGTTGAGCATCGAGGCATAGACTGCCGGGCTCTTTTCCGCCACCAGGTGTTGCTCGAGCAGTTTACGGAGTTTCAGCGTTATAGTCCGGTATCGGCCGGGGGTACCGCCATCCGGAGCATCCAGCGAAGCCACTACGAAACTTTTGACTGCCGCGGCCAGCGCGTTCGCTATATTGTCGGTTTCGCGGTAGCGCTCAAGCATCCCGCACAACCCGACCATATCGCCGAACACCCCGGCGCCCGGCTTCAGCGGCTGCGGCGCCACCGAATACTCGTCGATCGCCCGCATCTCGGTCTCCGAAAGCATCTCAGGCGAGAATGCCACCATCCAGCCGTCGGCATTCCAGACCTCGCCCGCGGGCTTGGCGTGAACCTGCCAGGGCGACACTATCAGTATATCGCCTGCGACGAGCATCTTCTTCTCAAAGTCAATCTCGACCGCCGCCGATCCCTCCGTCAGCATTACAACTATATAATAATCATCGCGGTGGGCATACTGCTTCATCGCGACCCGGCCGAAATGGCCGAAACGCTTCACGAAAACACCCGACCCGGATATTTTCTGCATCTTCGAAAAAGGTATCTCCAGCGGCTTAGCCATAGTTCCGTCAATTGCTCCACAAAATTAACAAAAATTTCCCGGGACCCACTCCGCTATGCCTAAAATCTTCCGCATCAACACCCTCTAAATAACTTTACCGACAATTTTATTTTTCAACATTTGTTGAGCCCAATTCTGAAATATATGCTTAACTTTGCATATCCTAAAAGATCAACAAAATGAAGAATTCTTTCATTATCACTATCTTTGCTGCTCTTGTCTGTGCATCTGCCGCATCTGCACAGACTCTGGTAAAGGAGATGAACGGGGCCGACACCCGTTTTATCCCCGGACAGTATATGAAGAACGGCGAAGCTGCCATCTATTTCTCAGATGATGAATATGGGTATAAGGACGGTGGCACAAATTATTTGGCTGAAATTTTTGATTTTGAGCTGAAACCTCTAAAATCATTCTATTTCCCCATACTGCATCCATATTGCGTATTTGAGGAAAGGGCCTCGACCGGGACACAGGAAAAATCCCGTGTGATAAAGGATGTCCGTTTTACAATAAATGAAGCGGATGGCATACCTTCAACCTCGGATATGGAAGCCCGTAAGAATGCATATATTAATTTCATCTACGAAATGTTGCGGTATTCCGATCCCTCCGTGACTATTGCCATTCTGCAAAATGGCAGCCGGGTTGAGAATAATACCGTCTTTATCAACATTCCCTTTCAAAAAGGCAATGGGTTTTATCAGTTTGAGGAATACCTCCGCTCTATTGAAGCCTACCTTGAGCCGTCCGGTATGTGGGGCTTCTCCTACCGATACACTATCCAAACTAAAAAATACGATGGAGAATGGAGTAGATACGCCTGGGAGGAGGTTCCGATCAGCAACTTCTGCACCCCTCGATGCAACGATGTCGCCAAATTAAACGATTGGAACGGTGGTGTCTATCTCCCATTCTCTCAGACGTTCTTCAACGACGACGAGGCTTTCGAATACGTACGCTTCAAAGCGGAAGTCGCCGAGGGCGGCGAGAGCAGCTTCAGCAGCGTGTCGGACAGCTCACAGTCTCCTGAAGAATATCTTTTCGGCATTACCGATACCGACCGTGACGGAGACGGAGAGACGGACCATAGACGTACGGTATTCGGAGTTCATTACTCAGGCCTGGAAGTAGTCAATGAGAACAATCAGGTGCTCTACACTTTCCCTATGCCGGACAACGCCGAGGGAAAGCCAAGCGTTGAGTTCTTCAAATCAGACAACAGTATTCTCGCGCAGGTCAATTACAATTGGCATAATGAACAGGGATACTATGTCAATACTGTCAGATTCTATCGTATCGACAAGACAACAGGTAGTGTCGCAAAAATCGTCAAAGAGGAAAACCATCTTTCCGCTCGACCCAATCCTGCGTCAAAAGGCACTCCGGTGGTGGTGAATTTACCTATTTCAACAAATGAGCGCACTATCCGGGTTAATGCTCTGAACGGGAACACCATCATGAGCCTTAAAATTGAGGCAGACGCCACACAGATTTCTGTGCCCACCGATAATCTTCCCGCCGGTATTTATCTTATCACCCTTACGGACAAAGGCCACACATACGAAACTTGTAAGATCATCGTTCGATAAGAACTGACTCCTTTCGCACGCCTCATATGATCAAAACTTTTCGTGGATGGTCCGATGGGGCTGCATCCATCTGTTTTATTCCGTCAAGACGCTTCCGCGTTTCGAGACCTGCGCACCGTAAAGCCGCATGCCCCGGCGAGAACCGCATGACACGCGACAGCGGTATCTTCCGTGTCAAAAAAAGAAAAAAATCAGGTCCGGCCAAAAAAAATCGCGAAAACGCTTGCACAATTCAAAAATCGGCCGTACCTTTGCAGCGCAAAACGAAAAATGATGACTCCGTAGCTCAGTTGGTAGAGCAGCTGACTCTTAATCAGCGGGTCGAGAGTTCGAGCCTCTCCGGGGTCACTTATTCAAAACTCAACTACTTATAAATCAAGTAGTTGAGTTTTTCGTTATAGGTGTTTTGTCCACAAATTGTCCACCAAACTGAATCTTACACCCCACCGACATTAATTTTTTATGTTTTTGAATGTCGTTGGGCGATGGTGAATGTCGGCGACATTCAATCGCGCGAACAAGTGAACGCTATTGGATGTTTTAAGAATTGTGAGTTAATGTTGACTCCCGTTAAATCAAATTTTGCCAATGAGCGCCGACACTGCCCCACCACTTAAACACAAGGAACTGCTCGACGAGTGGATTTCCAAAAACTACGAAGAATATTGCGATTTCACAGAGATGATGCACTCAGCCGACGGCATCGGCTTTGAGCGCGTATTTGATTTCGCAAGCAAACTCGCTCCCGGTTTTAAGAAAGCGGTCATACTCCGCATGAAAGATGACCGGGCAACAGATTTCAAGAATCTTGAAGAAATGCTCCATGAGGCAAAGGTCGGCAACATATTACTTGCCGGATTCGAGAACCCTTTGCCTGATTCCATGATTCCTCCGATGCTCGCTTGGCTGTTCCGCGGCCGCAGCTTCGAGTGTATGGTTGAACTTGGAGAGGAGCTTATCAGAAGCGGCAAATTGAGTTTCCTGCGCCGTTTATCCTCCAAACTTGTCATCAAGAGCGTTATAAAAACCAGCTTGTCCATTGATGCACGTACCGAAGATGATTGGCGCCGATTCTGTGAAGAACAGGATGATCTTGGCGTAATACCCACCGTAACCCTTAAAACCGTCAGCAAATTCAAATCACCTGCCACCGTAGATGATTCTGAAATTGTCGGGGCCGCCGAAAAGAAAAAGCCTAAGACAAGAACTGCCGAGCGAAAACCTCTTAAAGAGCTTCTGACGGATGATTATTTGCTCGACTTGATTGAGGAGCGTGTCACAGTGAAGAAAAGAGCCAAAGACATAGCTATGTTATATATTGCACTCGACAAAGCCCATGTACTCCATAGCTGCACTATCGTAGAATTTCATTCGGCTCTTGATGAAGCCTTCGGAGAGAAGGCCGGCTATAAGAAAATCCATGTACGCGGGGTACAGGACGCTCATAAAACTTTTATGTCGAGAGTCCAAAACAAACTCGTGATAGACTTTCCGGAAAATAAAGCAGAGTTGGCTGATATTAGAGATTTCCTCGATCTCCCGGCATACGCTGCGGTATAAAGACACTCGTTTTTCATCATCTGCCAAAAGCCATCTGACAAATGCTGTCAGGTGGCTTTTGGCATTTTTTGTCCTATGGCAGTACCTATTTTGTCAGGTTGTCAGTCGTGAGGCATACTCAAATAAATTCGTATTTCTTCGTTTTCTTCGTTAACGAGTCAAAACGAATTTAACTGCCTATTAATCAGCGTTATACATTTGCAACGGCACGAATTTTGTGCTTTCTTTGCATCGCTGTTTCAAGTGGAACAGCCGACGGTTACGGGTAAAGTTGCCTCTCGCAGCCGGGTATAACAATGGCGACAGATAGGAGATTCTGAATGGCAGATATTCTGAGCATTTTACAAACCGGAGCCAATGTCTCACTGACAGTAACTCCACAAGATTTGCTTGATTTCGCAAAGAACGTAATCGAGCTGACGAAGGAGCAGTTGTTGCCTATGATGGTGACAGCGGCTCAGACCACCCTACTCTCACGCAAAGAGGTTATGGAAAAACTCGGTGTGTGCGAGGTCACTCTCTACAACTGGCGCAAAAGCGGATACCTTGAGGCGGTAAAGGTAGGGCGCAAAGTTTTCTACCGTCAAGAGGATGTATTGAAAACACTGGAATTGCATGGAGACAAGAACGGGAAATAATGGAATAGACCCCATGCTCGTACTCGGCAAGGCTGTCGATATGAGCGTAAAAGTCCGGGGCGGGGATTTTCCGTTGGGCGCATTGCCGATGAAGATGCAGAGAATAGTCAGGGAGGCTAACGACTGTTACGGCTATCCGGTGGATTACCTTGCAGGGGCTATGCTTGTGGCTGTCGGTCTCGGTATCGGCAACACCCATTTCGCCCGGCTCAAAGGGAAATGGGACGAAAGCGCGATTCTGTTCATGGCTCTTGTCGGCAGACCCGGAGCTTGTAAGTCGCATCCGCTGAATTTCGCCATACGACCGTTCTCCGAATTGGACGGGGCCACGACACGTGCCTATGTCAAGGCGTGTGAGGAATACGAGCGTCAGCGCGAACTGCCTATGAAGGAGCGCAGCGAGCCGCACCCCGTTGCGCCGGTATGTAAAAGATTCCTGATTTCAGATGCGACACCCGAAGCGATGTTGCTTATCCATTCGCAGAATCTGCGCGGCATCTGTATGTGGAACGACGAACTTGCGGGCTGGTTCAAGAATTTCAACCGATACAACAAAGGTTCCGATGAGGAATACTGGCTAAAGCTGTTCAACGCAAATCCGTCGTTCTCCGACCGCAAGGGAGTGAAGAACTCGGTCTATATCAGCCGCCCTTTCATCTCGGTTGTGGGAACTATCCAGAACGGTATTCTCAACGAGCTTGCACAGGGCAGCCGCACATCAAACGGTTTTATCGACCGCTTGCTGTTCGTCATGCCCCACAATCAGGACAAACAGCCGTGGAGCGACAAAGAGCCGACTTTCGACATAGAAGCGGCATGGGCGCAGATTATAGAAAGGCTCGTTGCTATCCCATACGAAACGGATACCGACGGAAATGTCATAGCCAACATCCTACCCTTTGCGCCGGATGCGAAAACGAAGCTATATGAATGGCAGCGTCAGAACACCGAGGAATGTAACCGAGAGGAATGTGATGCTCTAAAAGGAGTTTACAACAAGTTCGATTTCCATGCCATAAGGTTCTGCCTGATATTGCAGATGGCGAGATGGATCTGCGGCGAAGCCGACAGAAAGGAAATAGACCTTGTATCGGTAGAGAACGCCATATCGCTCGTGGACTACTTCAAGGCGACCGCCACAAGGGTTCAGGGCATTATACGCGATCTGTCGCTGTCGGAGCTGCAAAGGGCTGTCATCATGGCTTTGCCGGATGAGTTCACCACAGAGCAGGGAGTGGAGATTGCATCAGCCAACTCCATGCCGGAGCGCACATTCAAGGATTTTATCCGGAGATTTACCGGGATTCACTTTCAGAAAGTCCGTCATGGCGTTTATTCCAAACTTTGACCGTAATCCCGCATTTTCTGCACTTTCTGCATTTTCTCCCCGCCAAAATGCGGATAATGCGAAAAATGCAACCCAAATTTCGGATAATCTATGAATGCACACCGATTCATTCTCCAACCTTATAAGGGAGTGGCGACACGGCACAGTTGCCCTGCCTGCCACAAGAAACGCTGTTTTAGCCGCTACATCGACACCGAGAAACAAATCTCGTTTCCTGATGATGTTGGCAGATGCGACCATGAACAGAGTTGCGGCTACCACCTGACACCGAAGGAATACTTTGAACGCAATCCGAAGGCGAAGCCATTACACTCCGATTTCACAGCTCCGTCAGCATGGCGAGCCAAGCAGACCGAGCAGCGAAAGCCGACATCGTTCATCGCGGCAGAGACTGTTGCGCAGACTCTGCACGGATATGAGAAGAACAACCTCTTTCTTTTCCTCCGCTCCAAGTTCGGAGCCGAGGACGCTCTCAGGCTGATAAAAGATTATCGCGTCGGCACATCAAAGCACTGGCCGGGTTCATGCGTATTCTGGCAAACCGACATCAACAGCTGTGTACGCACCGGTAAAGTCATGCTTTACGATGCCGACAACGGCAAACGTGTAAAGCACCCGTTCAACCATGTTACATGGGTTCACTCGCTGTTGATGTTGCCCGACTTCAATCTGCGTCAGTGCTTTTTCGGTGAACACTTGTTGCCGATGAACAGAAGCAAGCCGGTTGCCATTGTCGAGAGCGAAAAGACGGCACTTGTGGCAGCTTATTATCTGCCCGAATATGTTTGGCTCGCTTCCGGCGGTAAAAACGGATGCTTTAATGCCGATGCACTCCGTGTTCTCCGAGGTCGTCAGGTAATCCTGTATCCCGATATAGGTGCGACCGACCAATGGCGGCAGAAACTGAGTTTGCTCCATAACCTCGGTATCGAGGCAAGTATCTTCAACTACCTTGAAGAAGTTGCCACCGATGACGAGCGAACAGCAGGACTTGACATTGCAGACTATCTCCTGCAAATCGAGCCTGACCAAGCAGTCCTGCAATCTATGATACGCCGTAATCCGATTTTGCAGAAACTCATCGACGATCTGCAACTCACCCTTGTGTCTGTTGAACGGTATAACCCCGATACTGATGCAATCAACAAAACCTCAACACCACCAAAACAATGAAAACCACAAAAACACCCACAACCCCAGCATCCAAGTCAACCAAGTTGACCAATGCACCCGAAAACCAAGTATCAACCTCAACCCCCCAAATTATTATGCAACCCGATAACTCTACCAACTCCAATCCCGCAGTCAACAGCGACAATGCTGTTAACTGCACCACAGCCAACGCCGTTGCCAATGAAAATCTGTTTGGCAACGAGCAGACAGCAACCGAGGCAACAGCCGCAACCGACAAGACCGAGCAGCCCAAACAACAGCGCATCGGCAAGCAGCAGCGCAAGTCGGATTTCGCCGAGTTCAAGGCTACGTTCCTCACTCCGGCAAAGCTGATGAACCGTCACCCGGTCAACATCGAGGACGACATCTGGGAGCAGCTTGAACGCATCGCCCGCATCCTCGGCGAGCGTGGCACCACCGTCGCCAGCTACATCAACGCTGTCCTCGCCGACCACCTGCGAGCCTACTCCCCTGACATCGAAATCTGGCGCAAACTCTGAGATAGAAACGGCATCGGATTAGCGGCTAAATCGGGAGGCGGCAAGTCCCGCAGGGATGGCTTCGCCCGATATCCAATAGCGTCTTTAGGATTGGAAATGCAAGATACCTTTTGAGTTTCTCAAAAGGGTCAAAACAGCCCGTCCGGGCGGTTGTTACCTGCCTCCCGATGGTCGCTCAACCCGGTGCAATCAGTACACCAACCACACCGATTTTCCAATGAAGAAATCAACCGGAAGACCGCCTCTCGGACAGGCGAAGAAGAGCAACACTGTGACTGTACGTTTCAGTGATTCTCAGTTCGACATCATAGACATCAAGGCATCACGCGCCGGTTTGAGCCGGGCTGAATATGTGAGGGAGGGAGCGTTGAACGCCGAGGTCACCGGCGTACTCTCCGACGAGGAAAAGATGCTCCTTTACGAACTGAAAAAGCTCGGCCCGAATCTCAACCAGATAGCCCATCAAGCCAATGCCGAGGGCTATCACGGCGCGGCGGACAAGGCTGAAAACCTTGTTGACCGTATCGCCGCCTATGTTCTCAAACTCAAAAACCGCATGAAAACATGATAGGAAAAATACTCAAAGGAGGGTCATTCGGCTCAAAAGTCGATTATGTAACCCGCGAAAAACACGACAAGAAAATCTTTACTCCTGACACTTGGAAGATACTCGGCAGCCGAGGTATGATGGGCGAAAAGCGCAATCAGATAGTGGCGAGCTTCGAGGCTCAGGCAATGCAGAACCGAAGAATCGGCAAGCCTGCCGGACACATAACATTGTCTTTTGCCGCCGATGACAAGCCCAAGTTGAGCGATGAAAAGATGCTTAAAATCGCCCTTGACTACATCAAGATGATGGGTCTTGACAAGACGCAGTTCCTCATAGTCCGCCATTACGAAACCGACAAGCCGCACTGTCATATCGTGTTCAACATGGTTGGCGACAACGGCAAACGCATGGAATCGGGGCGCAACCGATACCGGAACAAGCGTGTCTGCGAGGCACTGACGAAGCGTTACCGCCTCGCCCTGCCCAAGCAGGAAACTCCCGATCCGGAAAAACTCCACGGTCTTGAAAGGGCGAAAGCCGAGATTAAAATTGCCGCTACCGAGGCTCTGCGCAACGCCCGCGACTGGAACACTTTTGCAGCTTTGTTGGCACGGAAGAATATCCACATCATACCGAAATACCGCCGTGGCACCAACGAAATGCAGGGCATATCCTTTCAGATGGGCGACTATAAAGTCAAAGGCTCTGATGTCGGCGAGGCTTTCAAGTTCAGGAATCTCGACCGCTATTTCTCGCAGCCCAACCGTCAGTCTGCTCCTAAAAAGGCAACAGTGCAGCCCAAATCTCCGCAGTCCGGCGCATCGTCAATTTCCGACGAGGCAATGCGGGCTGTCAAGGCTACGGCTGCCACCGCAGCAGGAATGGCGGCGGACATAGGCGAGAGCGTCGGGCAGTTCATAGGCGGACTGTTCCAGCCCGGCCCCGCATACGATCCGGAGGAAGAACGCCTGGCATGGGAACTTGTGCATCCCAAGAAAAAGAAACCTAATCGAGGAATCAAAAGATAATAGTCATGGCAAAGAAAGATGAAGTTCAAGGCATACAGTGTGATAACGCCGACATCGAGATACTGCGCCGCCAGTTGGCACGTCTTGAAAATACTCTCACCGAGAAGTTTACCGAGGTCAAAGAACAGATTGGCAAAATTCCGGCACAGCAGCCCTTGTTTCCCCCACCGGCGGAGCCACTGCCGCAAGAGCCGATAGAGGTCAATCTGCCTGACAATCTCGCCAAGAGTGGGGACATAAAGGCTCTGACAGGAATGATACAGACGCTGAACGGCACCGTCGCGCTCGTCATGCAGGGGCTGGCAGACATCAAAAACGCTTTTGAGGCAATGCCCAAGCCTGATGTTCTGTCTATCGCCGAGAAAGTGGCGAAGGAAACCGCACGGGAGGTCGTTGACAGTCTCACTCCGAAAATTGACGATTCGACAGCCAAGGCTATGCGCCACGGCGTTATGAACGCTCCGGGAATCAGCCTTGATGATGCCGTGAGCATACATCAGACACTGAAAGAGACAAACAAGAGATTTGACACGCAAAAGGATTATGCCAGACTCCTGAAAGTCAACCGCAATTTCGTCATCGCTGTAATGGTCCTGTTCAACATTGCGTGCTTACTCGGCTGGGGTGCTAAAGAACTCCGGGAGGAACGCAACGAACTCATGCGTGTCGAATGGCTTTACCGTGGCTTGCGGTCAATGTTAAACCCCAAAGATACCGCTTCCATAAACAGCATGGAGCAGAAGATACTGTATGGCACTGACGAGCAGCGAGAGAGTTGGCAGACAACCATAATGGAACATGAGGCAAAGGGAATCCCATTCCGTCATTTTCAGCCGCATGATGATTGGAAACCGGAACCGCCTAAGCCGAAGCCTGAGGATCCAAAACCAGCCAAAGAAACGGAGATCGACAGATGGCCGCTGCCGCATCAGTGTAAATCAAGGTTGACACCCGGCGAGATTCAAGCTATCAAGGATATGAGAGCCAGCCCCAACATCCCCGAGGACGCCAAACCGGAACTCCCCGAAGGCTACGAATAACGAATCCCGGAGCAACAGCTCACAATCACCTAAAGACAGGCAACCCCGACATCATTGCCGGGATTGTCTGTCTAACTTATCTTTTGAGAATATCAGTGATTTATACCTTATTGTCAATAAATGAAAGGTACACTTTTAAATTCTCCTTTTGCTGTATAGGTTTCTCCTCCTATTTCAAAATTGAATTCAAAAAATCCATCGCAAAAGTGTAGGGTTCCCGCATCTTTTGTCATTCTGGAAATGGTAAAGTTTCCAGAATTTACCAATGTCATTTTCTCTTGGAAATTAATTATGGCATAATTAATTTCATGGGTTACACAATAGTCAATATACTGATTGTAATCAATGTTATTTAGGCTACTATCAAAACTAAATTGAATTGTTTTTCCTTCAAAGTCATCACTTCCAATTCCAAATATTGATACTTCAATAGCTATTACCCATTTTGCACCTCTTTTGGAAGCACAAAATGTTTTGAACTTAAACCATTCGTGAAGCCCTTCAACATACACCCCATTCTCATCCAGATGCGCATCACTGCACCAAGTGAATGACGGAGTGGGAACTGGTCCTAAAATTGCCGATCCAAGTTTAGGTTGTTCGATATAATTTATACCATCAATGCGAACTTCACATTTTTGCGTGGAGAAGTACTCGCCATCGTGTTTTTCACACGATGAAAGTAAGGCAATGGATAATATAACTATGATAGTGAATAAGTATCTCATATATTAATGCGTTTCCTCAGTAATCCGATTTAGGTACATTTTATGCTCTTTAGGAAGAAATGCACGAAGTATAATGGTGTCTTTTGTGCGCTCAATGATTGTCCAATTGCCAACAATAGCGCCATTGAAGGTCATCATATCCCCGTCGATGCTGTATGTGAAATGACCATCTCCTGTCGGATTCCCGTTTTCATCGACAAATATATATTTACCTTCGCTTTCAGTCAGGAATGTTACAATGAATGATACGGATGCTATTTCCTGACCATCTTCATAACATACATCTTTGCCTGACCATGTGGTATGTATAAGGTCTTTGCTTCCGAATGTTGGCTCATCATCGTTACTGCATGAAACTGACAGCAACGCGACTACTATAGCAACGAATGAAATTAGTTTGTTCATATTGTCTCTTTAGCGTATAACATAGATTAAATGTCGATGCAAAGTTAATAGCGCGGTAAGCATTTAACCCCAAAAATTAGTGCGGAAAAAGTGCGGAAGTTTAGTCCCGCACTTTTCCCGCACTGTCTTATGCCACACAGTTCGTTTATAATAAGCGTATTATCCCGTCTATTACTTTGGAGCCAAGTTTTTGGTCAAAGACTTTATAACATAGTGCCTCTCTCCTATATGACACCGTTCCTTTGGTCCTGCCAAGCAAAAAAATCATTTGGGTGGGTGTTATCCCACACTTAATCAGTAACGCCATACGATAGTCCTGGGATGAAAGATTGCCGCCGGTCAGCAACTGGAGGTTATATTTGAAATTAGGCGAACTCTCAATAACCGCAGACTCCACCTGCTCCCATAGTTGACTGTCTAAAGGTATAATTTTACCGCTCGCCACATAAGACTGCAATTCTTTATATGCTTCTGATTTAAGAATGGCGGATGGGATTTCTACTTGCCTTTTGTCTTTATTATAGATACCCAATAGCTCACTACGAAGGCGGTTCCGCAAAGATTCAGTTGTTGTTTCCTTGGCTATATCTTTGGGCTGGCTCTCGCTACTATCTGCCGAGCTATTATTGTTCAATGATGATTTCAGTTCGCTAATATTGTCAAGAGCCTCATGCAGTCGCAATTGTTGTTTCTTTCTGTTTATATTAAGAGCCAATACCGTTATTACCAGAATCACAGCGACAATGGAAATGATATACAGCCATCCCAAGAATTTGTCTTTCTCTTGCTGTGCAGACTGTTTCTCACGCTCATGCAGTTGGTAATTATAGAAATTATGCTGATTCATGGCAAGCTGACTCTCGTTGCTGTCATAATAATTTTCTAAAAGTCCCCGATATTCATCTATATATTGATAAATTGTATCTAACGGTATAAATTTTTGTAATTCCGGTAAAAGAAGATTTTGGTATCCATTGACTTTATTGTTTGAATCTGGACTGTTGATAAGTTCATGGGCATATATGTATGCTGAGTCCAACAACCCTTTTGCTAAATAGATATCGGATGCAGAGGACAAGGCTCTGTTACGGGCGATTGGATTGACTAAATCCGGGGTATTGCGAATCAAAATTAAGGCAGAATCTAACTGTCCAACTTGATATTTTACATCCGCTAAATACATTTTAGACTTGGCTTTGAAAGAGATAGGTAAATTAGAACTCATTTCAATAGCCTTATTAAAATAATGTTCAGCTAAACGATATTTCTTTGCTCGAAGATACGTTCCACCCAAGAGTTGAAGTTCATATACAATATTTGTTGTATCCTTATTAAGTTCACAAATTTTTAAGGACTTTTCTATGTATGGAATTGCCTCGTCATATAAACTGATACCCTGCAACAATCTGCCTGTTTGACTTAGAACTCTTGCCTTCAAATTCAGGCATTGTGAGTCCTCTGGAATATTGTCCAATGCCTTATGAAAGTATTGCAGTGCAGTTGGGACATCCCCCATATCTCTGTATACTCTACCTCCATAGTACAAAGCCTCAGCATATAGAGAGCTTTGTGGACTGTTTTCGTAATAACTGATAACATCAAGAATAAGGCTGTCAGAAGTGTGTTGAATATAGATCTTATCTTTTACTTTGATAGTCAAGAGATCATAGTAATGCCTTTCGGATTCCGATAATTTTTGACAATCAATTGAATCAAGACTCAACAACGCCTCTTGCGGAGAATCAGAAACTATCTCCGCAATCTCCTTCAATCGTGCATCATGTTCGGCCTCCGAACATCCCGACATCAAAAGACAAATAGCCAATATGCCAATAAGAATACGTATCATAAAATGCAGATAATGCAGAAAATGCAGGGGCTAATCTTGATTTTTGCCAGTTTGAAGGGCAAATATCTCTTTCTGACGCTCAATCTCTGCGGTTAATTCTTCCTTCGTCGGGAGGTATGTCAGATATTTGGCCGCATAGAGTTGTTTACTGTCTTTGAGTATTGAATACCGTGCCAAATCCTTACTCGTTTCCGAGCAAAGGAGTAAGCCGATAGTCGGGTTGTCGCTTTCGGTGCATTTCAGCTCGTCGTACATCCGGATATACATATCCATTTGCCCCACATCCTCATAGGATATTTGAGAGCTTTTTAAGTCTATGAGCAGAAAGCATTTAAGAATATAGTTGTAAAATACAAGGTCGATGTAATACTCGCCCATGTCAGTCTTTATCCTCTGCTGACGAGCAACAAAAGCAAATCCCTTGCCGAGTTCGAGGATGAACTTCTGGAGATGGTCGATAATTGCGGATTCAAGATTAGTTTCCGAATACGCAGCATCTTGCGAAAAGCCCAAAAACTCAGCTACAACAGGATTCCGCAGGAATTTATGTCGGTCTTTCTGATAATCGGCTGTCAATCGTTGCATTTCATCAATGACTTCACCACGTTTTGACTCCGGTGTCTGAAGCAGACGATGATAATATTGAGAGCCAATGTTTCGGTCAAGGGTTCGGTAGCTCCAGTTTTCGGTAGATGCTTCTCTCAGATACCAATCTCTTTCATCCTCATTTTTTACACGCATAAGACGCTCATAGTGCATCCATGAGAGATTATTTGGCATTGGACAGGCACACTCCATGTCTGATATGGTTGCTAAAGATTCAGCAAGCAATGGTTGCTGATTCAGAAAACAACTCTTAAATTCAGCAAGCAGTGGTTGCTGAATTTGCAATCCCCTGAAAGAGAGGTAGAACTTTCTATAATTGCGGAGAGTGGTAGCTGAATATCCTTTGCCATATTCTGCCGTCAACGCCTCTGATGCAAGCTCTATGATTCGTTTGCCATATTCGGCACGTTCCCGGCCATGCTGCTCCTGTTCAACGATTCTCTTTCCAACAAGCCAATTCGCAGCAACCTGAAAGAGGTCTGCGGCCTGATATGCCTTTTGTTTGGCGGTATATACTATCGCCTTTATATCGCTGATAAATTGAGCATCATCAGCGTTGATATTATCGTATTTCTTCAGCTCGGATTTCATTTTGCAAAGTTACGAATTTTATTGGGAATCAGGGCTATTATCCGAGGATGTTAACGAGGTCTTGTTTCATTTCCTCATCGATGTCACGATAGCGGGTAAAAGCCTTGCTGCCCTCTTTGTGGCCGGAGAGTGCCCCGACAAGATTAGGGTCTTTCACTTGCTTGTAGATATTGCCGATGAAGGTACGACGGGCGAGATGACTGCTTGCAATCTCGTTGATATGTCGTTTCTCCTCAATGCCTGTCGTGGGATTCAGCACTGTTACAATACGGTTGATGCCACACTGTGTAAATATCTTTTTGATAGCATCGTTGTACTTCTGCGCACTGATAAATGGCAGGAGCATACCTTTACGTTCAATGCCCGAATAGCGTTCAAGTATATCTTTAGCGCGTTGATTGAGAGGCACACGAAGCACCTCCGGGCGTTCCCCTTTGGTTTTGTCAGGGATATATTCAACAGCACCGTCAATAACACTATTGTCGGTCATACGCATGAGATCCGAAACACGACATCCGATAAGGCACTGAAAAACAAATATGTCGCGCTGAACAGCGAGTGACGGATTTGCCGACAGGTCGAAATCGGCTATTTTTTCCACTTCTGCGACAGATATATAGTAAGGTCTGCCGTATTTTTCAGTGCCTATGCCTTTGAACTTTGCAAAGGGATTGTTTTGTGTGTATCCTCGCTCTATGCACCAGTTATAGAAAGCGCGAAAACGCTTGAATGTGCAGCATATGGTGTTTGCTCCCTTTGACTTCGGCCGTTTGGGTTTACGCTGGGTGCGGACTACAGCCGGCACCTCTTTGTAGATTTCAGGATATTTGTCGAACAATTCAGGTTCCGCTTTGAGAAAATCGCCGAATTTCTCAATCCATTCGGTTGTGAAATTGTCGATAGTCATCTTATAGTTGCGGTTTGAGGTTTTCTGGACATACATCTCAAAACGGCGCAATGCCCTTGCGAGGACCTTGTAATGATTGGCTCGCGCCGGAGACAGAGGATGTTTTTCCAGATACTCATTAAACAGCTCGAAAAATGTCAGCTCTACTTTCTTCACCTCATATTTCTCCGGGTGGTTGAAGCGGTCAATAAGGTCACGGAAGAAATCTTGCGACAAATCTTCCTGTGGATTGTCAATACAGGCAGATACAATGAGTTGTTCCAGTGTTGTGATGCGTTTTTCTATATCATTAAGAGCCTTAGCCTCCTTTTGGTTGGCTCTTGGCATGATAATCGCGCCTTCTTTGAAGCGTTTTGGGTTCATGTAGATTCCGCTTTTCAGACGCAAACGCAATGAGCGTGAAACAGTCAGTCGAAGCAGAATCTCCGCCTCGCCCGAAGTGTTAACTTTAGTGGATATGGTTCGTGTAATTGTAGCCATAGAAAAATTGTTTAGATTAAGAACGCAACAAAGATAGCTATTGTTGTCCACCGACCCAAATTTTTGTCCACATTTTGTCCACCAAACTTAAATCTGCGTACCGCTCAATGAATCTTGACTGCAGAATTGCGGCACAACCTTACAGCCGTTATAATACTGATATAATGAGTATTACATTTGCTTAACGCCGACAATAAATGTTTATACACATTCATTGTCATTCATATTTATTGTTCTCTCCGGGGTCACAAAACAAAAAGGCAAATCGCTGCAAAGCACTGAAATCAGTTGATTTTCAGTGCTTTTTTAATTTGCCAAAATTTCAGATCTGCGCAGAATACAGAGGTTGTGAGTGAGTCATTAGTGAGTACTCACATTTGTGAGTAATTCGACTCACGGTTTGCGGAAATTGTCAGTGAATCGGCTGATATATCGGTTGTTAGCCATAAATCAAGCCTCTCAAAGTGGGGTTTTGAGCGGAGGATGGAACCTTTGACCTGGTTGAGGTCGCAATTTTCAGAGTTTATAAACATTCTTTAACTCTTGAAATATTATTTAACAATAAATCCAGTCTAAAACCGCTTCATGACGCTGATTGCCGCACTTTGCGCCATTTTAATCTGTGAGCCGGACTCACGGTTTGCACACATAGAGGGCGTGAGTATCCTTAATGACTTGTATTGCAATATTAGATGCTTTTCTCAGTTTTGATATGTCGGTAAAAATGATTATATTTATATAACCATTAAACCCACAGAGAAATGACATCCGATTCTTATTTCACCCTGACTTTCTACGCCAGAAAGCCAAAGACCGACAAGAGCGAATATCCGCTTTACGCCCGCATCTCGGTCGGCGGCCAGATGACCGAGTTTACTATCGGCCGTTCCGTGAATCCAAAGCACTGGAACCAGAAACGCAACGTGAGCGACGGCACATCGCGCCGCGACAAGGAACTTAACAAATTCCTCGAAATGGTGCGTGCCCGTTTCTGTGAAATCCACAATATGCTGATCCGCGAGAACAAGCTGATTAATCCTGCAATCCTTAAAGCCCATTATCTCGGCACGATGGAAAAGCCGAAGATGATGTGCGAGGTATTCCGCGAGGCTAACGAGAAACGTAAGGAGGAACTTGACCGTGGCGACATAGTTAAGCCCACCTATCAGCGCTGGACTCGCTGCGCCGACTATCTGGAGGATTTCTTCCGGCTTCACTACAATGTCCCCGACCTTCCTATAAAGGAGGTAACATCCGGTATGCTTGATGACTTCGAGCATTTTCTCCGCATGAAAAAGGGATGCGCTAACAATGCCGCCGTCCGTTATCTGCGATGCGTTAAAAACGTGTTGCAGTACGCACTGGCACACAAGTGGATTTCTCATGATCCATTTATCGGCAAGAAGTATCAGCGCACATACAGCGAGCGTCAATTTCTGACGGAAGCCGAACTGAAAGTAATTATGGAACTTGACTTGAAAGAACTGCCCCGTCTGGAGATAGTGCGCGACACCTTTGTGTTCTGCTGCTTTACCGGACTTGCTTTCTGCGACATGAAAGCTCTCACAATAGACGATATCCAAGATGACGACAAAGGCAATACTTGGATACGCAAAGCCCGCGCAAAGACTGGAGAGATGTGTATAATCCCCATGCTGGAAGTCCCCCGTCAGCTTATCCGCAAATACAGAGAGCATCCGGTTGTCAAGGCAAAGGGAGTGGTGATGCCCGTAATAACCAACCAGAAGATGAACGCATATCTCAAAGAGATTGCTGATTTGGCGAAAATCAAAAAGCATCTCACAACACACGTTGCGCGCCACACATTCGCGTCAATGTCGCTCTGCAACAATGTGTCAATCGAGGTTATATCTAAAATGCTCGGTCACAGCGACATAAAAACGACGCAAATATACGCCAAAATGCAGGACCAAGCCGTCTATGACGGCTTGGAAACCATGCGAACCAAATTCAACGCCCTGCAAGTCATATAATTGGGCTCAAGCCGAAAATACGGTGCATTTGTTAAAACACGTAGAATGGAGTGTTAA
>ERZ1673743.2144-NODE-2144-length-18421-cov-4.779647_pt1 | contig 18421 bp, 14 predicted proteins | sample MGYA00580197_ERZ1673743 | MGnify/ENA primary metagenome ERZ1673743 (study PRJEB41218, sample SAMN15661795) | gut metagenome | host: Homo sapiens | place: Canada: London | collected 2015-08-20/2019-03-30 | study: EMG produced TPA metagenomics assembly of... | reverse complement strand
CGGGCTGACGAGCCACTGCGCAGAGAGTTGAGAACAGCAACAATAACAAAAGCGTTGTTTTCTTCATTCCAAAAAGTCAGTTCTGAATATAATGCCTCTGAAGTGATTTAAGAGGCTGTAAAAAATAACGGCGCTATAAGGTATAATATTGCTTATTACTGGCTGTGACACGCCAGCCGTCAATATATAGGTGGAACAGAAAATATTTGTGCATTTTGTGTAGGGCTGCACCCCGGTGCAACCGCCACGACAACCGCTGACAATTCCATTGGCCGGAGGCTCCCGAGAGCATCCTTACATATCGGAATATTCATTTACTTTGTGAGTGAACTATAAATCTACATTCTCTTCAATGTAAATAGACATTCCCTTATGCGCCGACAACCTGGAGAACCGGTTCGCCAAGAGCTTTTTCTATCTGGGAGATGGTTTCTATTGTGAAATTATGGGTTCCGCGCATCCATTTACTTACCTCTGATTCATTTTTTCCGAGCATAGCGGCAAGATCCTTCTGTCTGAGCCCCCGCTCGACAAGGACTTCATGAATCCGATCTACAATTAGGAACGACAGGTCAACCCTGCGTTTTGTTTCTGCTGCCACAGAGCGCCTGCGGGCCTCAATTATACTACTTCTTTTCATTACGGCTAAAATTAAGATTTCCTATAATTTCCTTGTCTACCACAAAAAGAGTGCCTGATTGTAATCTTGCGGCAATAAAACGGCTGGTATCCACAAGCGTCTCAACATATTCAGTCAAAGTCTCACTCTCTTGCCATGTAGCGCAATCCTTCACGTCTCCGTTACCGAACACCAGAATTCTGTCATTCAACCTGATACAATAGAGTCGCAGATTACTGGTCTCAATCGGAATCGCACTGACTTTGTCCCCGAATTTCCCTTCATATCTGAAATAGCGCTCCAATGCACCACGTTCACCAATCCGGTCAAGCCACGCTATTATCGTGTCGATATCTTCATCGTAAGATGAACCCGGAGGGAATTTATCAAAAAAGCGCTCAAGTTCAGAGAGTTCCTCTGTATCGATATGAATACTGTAGAAATTCACCGACTCATGCTCTTCTATCAGTTCTATGCTATATTTTTGTGTCATAGTTAACTTTAAACTCAAGTACGCAAAGATAAGCACTCGTTATGAGTAAAACAAAAAAATTAACCCAAAAGTTAATCGGAGATTTGGCAGGGAGTGGGAAAAAACGTAACTTTGGGGGAGTTGCCGCGCAAGATTAACGGATTTTTGCAAACGGCGACACAAGTTTGGCACGGGTTTTGCCGTTATATAAAGGCATAACAGCCAACGGCGCGACTACTCCCTTTCGATTGCAGGGGAAGGTGCTTAGGAACTCTTTGAATTGTAGGGACATGCCTTTGGCATGTCAGGTTATATGGTTGATTATAGGCTCCGACATCGCAAGGCGATGTTCCTACAGTCAGAAGTCATACAACACCTCACCGGCAATGTCAACGATACTCCGACGGGTACACACTCACTTTCCGATCTGAATATCTGCAGGTTTTATAAATTTAAACATTTGTTGACATTTCCGGCCTACGGTTGTTATACTAAAAACAGGAAGAAGAAAGGTAAAGAATGGAAATAAACTTTTCAAACGAACTGAAAGCCGTTCTGGAGAAGAGCCGTCAGGAGGCTATTCGCCACAACAACTCGACAATCACCCCCGAGCACCTGTTTCTGGCGCTCCTGGGCGACACCGGTTCGCGTGTTTTCTCTCTGCTTGAGAAGGTTTCGCGCAATGTATCGGTATACCAGTTGCGCCAGCAGCTTGACGACGCCCTCTATGACTCGACCGGCCCCGTGCAGGCCGAAGTCTCGGTGAGCGATCTCAGCAACCGCCTGGTAAAGCTGTCGGTACTCGAGGCCCGCATGCTGCGCAGCGAGGTGGTCGACACCGAGCACCTTCTGCTGGCGATACTGCACAACCCCGAGATCCAGCGCATGAAATTCATCGTGCCGTTCCGCCAGGCCGGCATAGACTATGCATCGCTGCTTGGGCTGCTCTCAAACGTGAAGGGGGAGCCCAAGGCCGGTGCCGGATATTCCGAGGACGAGGAGGATGACGACGATATGGACTCGATGCCCTCGGGGCGGCAGTCGAACGACAGCCAGCGCCAGCAGGGGGGCGACAAGCCGTCGGCCACCGTGCGCGGACGCGGCAACAACGACACCCCCACCCTCGACAAGTTCGGCAACGACATGACCCGCGCCGCCGAAGACGGCCGTCTCGACCCCGTGGTGGGCCGCGAGACCGAAATCGAGCGCCTGGCCCAGATCCTGAGCCGCCGCAAGAAGAACAACCCAGTGCTTATCGGCGAGCCCGGTGTGGGCAAATCGGCCATAGCCGAGGGTCTTGCACTGCGCATCGTGCAGCGCAAGGTGCCGCGTATCCTGTTCGACAAGCGCGTGGTGTCGCTCGACATGGCCGCCATCGTGGCCGGCACCAAATACCGCGGCCAGTTCGAGGAGCGCATCAAGGCCATCCTCAACGAGCTTGTCAAGAGTCCGAACGTGATTCTGTTCATCGACGAGATCCACACCATCGTGGGCGCCGGCAACGCCGCCGGCACAATGGATGCCGCTAACCTGCTGAAACCGGCCCTTGCCCGCGGCGAGATCCAGTGCATCGGCGCCACCACCCTCGACGAATACCGCAAGAACATCGAGAAAGACGGCGCCCTCGAACGCCGTTTCCAGAAGGTAATGGTCGAGCCTACGTCGCTCGACGAGACCCTGACCATCCTCAACAACATAAAGGCCAAGTACGAAGACCACCACAACGTCATTTACACCGACGACGCCCTGAAGGCCTGCGTAACGCTGACCGACCGCTATCTGAGCGACCGCAATTTCCCCGACAAGGCCATCGACGCCCTTGACGAGGCCGGCTCGCGCGCACACATTATCAATATAGTGGTGCCCGAGGAGATCGAGCGTCTCGAACATGACATCGCCGAGGCCGGCAAGCAGAAACTCGCCGCCGCCCAGGCACAGAACTTCGAGAAAGCCGCTTCATACCGCGACCGCGAGCAGACCCTAAAGCAGGAACTGGCCGACGCCAACGCCCGCTGGGAACAGCAGCTCAAGGATGACCGCGTGACCGTCGACGAAGACAAGGTGGCCGAGGTAGTGGCCATGATGACCGGCGTGCCCGTGCAGCGCATCGCCCAGGCCGAAGGCTCGCGCCTGCGCGAGATGGGTCCTGCCCTCAAACAGCAGATCATCGGCCAGGACGAGGCCATCGAGAAGATCGTCAAGGCCATACGCCGCAACCGCGTGGGCCTGAAAGACCCCAACAAGCCCATAGGCACATTCATGTTCCTGGGCCCGACCGGCGTGGGCAAGACGCACCTGGCCAAGAAACTGTCGCAGATGCTCTTCGATTCGCCCGACGCGCTGATACGCATCGACATGAGCGAGTACATGGAGAAATTCACCGTCAGCCGTCTGGTTGGCGCGCCTCCGGGCTACGTCGGCTACGAAGAGGGTGGACAGCTCACCGAGAAAGTGCGCCGCCGTCCGTATTCGGTGGTTTTGCTCGACGAGATCGAGAAAGCACACCCCGACGTGTTCAACCTGCTGCTGCAGGTACTTGACGAAGGACGCCTGACCGACAGCCTGGGGCGCCGTGTCGACTTCAAGAACACGCTGATAATCATGACCTCGAACATCGGCACCCGCCAGCTCAAGGATTTCGGCGCCGGCGTGGGTTTCAACACCCGCGAGACCGAGGCGTCGCATGCCCACGGCGTGATTCAGAAAGCGCTCAACAAGGCGTTCGCCCCCGAGTTCCTGAACCGTATCGACGACATCGTGATGTTCGACCAGCTCGACAACGCCGCAATCTGCAAGATCATCGACATCGAGCTGCGCGGTTTCCGCGACCGCATCAGCCGCCAGGGATACACGCTCGACATCTCGCCCGAGGCCAAGGACTACATAGCACGCAAGGGCTACGACCCCCAGTACGGTGCCCGTCCGCTCAAGCGCGCCATCCAGAAGTACCTCGAAGACCCTCTGGCCGAGCTTATCATCAACGCCGAGCTCCTTCCCGGCGACACCATCGCCGTGGGGTATGACGCCGAGGCCGACAAGATCACCACAGCCGTGGTGCATCCGGCCGACCGCGCGCTCGACGCCCCGGCCCCCGAGGCGCCCAAGGCGCTACCCGAGGCATCGGACGTCGTGACTGACACGCCGACTGACACGCCCGAGGCGTGAAATCAGCAATTTTGTCAGTAGTGACACGCCCTATCTGCTGACTTTAACGATATTTAGCAAAAAATGCCGGCCCTGCGGGGCTGGCATTTTTTTTGCCGTTTGTTATAGCTGGAGGGGAAGAACATTTCCCCGTTTCAGACGACAAATAAAAAATACCATACATATATGAAAGGAACAATCGGAGTAACGACCGAGAACATCTTCCCGGTCATCAAGAAATTTCTTTACAGCGACCACGAGATATTCCTGCGCGAACTGGTGTCGAACGCCGTCGACGCAACCCAGAAACTGAAGACCCTCTCGGCATTCGGCGACTTCAAGGGCTCGCTCGACGACATGACCGTACGCGTGACCGTCGACAAGGAGGCCGGCACGCTCACCGTCTCTGACCACGGCATAGGCATGACCGCCGACGACATCGAGAAATACATCAACCAGATCGCCTTCTCGGGCGCCGAAGAGTTCCTGGCAAAATACAAAGACACGGCAAACTCAATCATCGGCCATTTCGGCCTCGGGTTCTACTCGGCATTCATGGTGGCCAAGAAGGTCGAGATCCGCTCGCTCTCGTACAAGGATGGCGCCGAGGCTGTGAAATGGGAGTGCGACGGCTCGCCCGAGTTCACGATGGACACCTGCGACAAGGCCGAACGCGGCACCGACATCATACTCTACATCGACGATGACAACAAGGAGTTCCTCGAACAGGCGCGCATCGACACCCTGCTGCGCAAATACTGCCGTTTCCTTCCCGTGCCCGTAATCTCAGGCAAGGAACAGGAGTGGAAAGACGGCAAGATGACCGACACCGACCGCGACAAGGTAATCAACATCACCGAACCCGCCTGGACCCGCAAGCCGGCCGACCTCACCGACAAGGACTATCTGAACTTCTACCATGAGCTGTATCCCGGTCAGGACGACCCGCTGTTCTGGATCCACCTCAACGTCGACTACCCCTTCACCCTCACCGGCATCCTCTACTTCCCCAAGATCAAGAACAATTTCGAGGTCACCAAGAACCGCATCCAGCTCTACTGCAACCAGGTGTTCGTGACCGACTCGGTCGAGGGCGTAGTGCCCGAGTTCATGATGCTCCTGCAGGGCGTGATCGACTCGCCCGACATCCCGCTTAACGTAAGCCGCTCATACCTGCAGAGCGACTCGGCCGTGAAGAAGATATCGTCGTACATCACCAAGAAAGTGGCCGGACGCCTCGACGAGATCTTCCGCGCCGACCGCGCCGACTTCGAGCAGAAATGGGACGACATCAAGATTTTCATCGAATACGGCATGCTCACCGACGAGAAGTTCTGCGACGCCACCATGAAATTCTGCCTGCTCAAAGACACCGAGGGGAAATATTTCACCATCGACGAATACAAGGCCCTCATCGAGCCGGCCCAAACCGACAAGGAGGGTAACATCGTATTCCTCTATGCCACCGACCCCACCGCCCAGTACACCTATATCAATGCCGCCGCCGAACATGGCTACAGCACCCTGGTGATGGACGGCCAGCTCGACAGCCACTTCGTCGGGCTGCTTGAGCAGAAAATCGAGAAGAGCCGTTTCGTGCGTGTCGACTCTGACGTGGTCGACAACCTCATCCGGAAAGAAGACCGCAAGAAAGTCGACCTCACCCCGCTGCAGCTTAACATGCTCACCACACTGTTCAACTCGCAGATTCCTACGGTCGACAAAGCCCAGTTCCTCGTATCGTTCGAGGCACTCGGCGCCACAGGCGCACCCATCGTCATCACCCAGAACGAGTACATGCGCCGAATGAAAGAGATGGCCGCTCTTCAGCCCGGCATGAGTTTCTACGGCGAGATGCCCGACTCATATTCACTGGTGGTCAACACCAACCATCCCCTCGTTCAGAAACTCACCGCCGAGACCACCTCGGCCCTCGCCGACAAGGTTGAGCCGATCGAGAAGAAAATCGAGACCGACAACGCCGAGATCGAGAAACTGCGCGGCGACAAAGCCACCGACGCCGACCGCAAGCGCGCCGACGACCTGCTCAAACAAGTAGAGACCGCCCGCGCCGACGAGACCCGCCTTGTCAGCGACTACGCCGCCGGTCAGCCCGTTGTGCGCCAGCTCATCGACCTGGCCCTGCTGGGCAACGGCCTCCTCCGCGGCCGCGACCTCTCTGACTTCATCGCCCGCTCCGTCTCCCTCCTCTGATTCCGCCCCGGTTTCCGGACCCCCGTCCCGGTTCCATCCACTGGTTCATCCGGACCTGAAACCGATGACAAAATCCCATCACACCATACTTCGGGAGGACGTGCCTTTCACAAGGGCCGCCCTCCCGTTTTTATACCTGTACCCTTAGGATTGGGTAAATCTCATGTTTTTCGATATGGTTGATTGCCGTCTCAAAAAATATTGGTAACTTAGCGTCAAACATCAAAGTATTGAAATATGCTGGCAAAGCAAATTACCTGATATTGATGTTGATTTAACAGTAAGCAATAAAGCATAGCCATGGACAAGAAAGAAATGTTTAACAGAATTGAATATGTAGTGGCTTGTGTCGGAGCTTTCGCCCAGCGGTATCAGCTTTCGAACATGCAGACCTATGCATATCTGCGCCGTTTCTCCGGCATAGATTTCCTTCTCGACTGCTATGCTGCCGAGCATACCCTCTCCATTGACGATGCTGTTTCTGACCTCCAGATTATTTGCCAGCGGGAAGGAGGCAAGATATCTTAAAACGCATCGAATTATGACACAAGACATACAGTTTCAGATAGAATGCCTTGCTGCCGAACTTGCAGAAATGCTCATGTCGGAATATGGCTGGGATATACACCGCGCACTTGATGAACTGTACTCATCAGCCACCTTCGCCAAACTTAATGATCCCGAATGCGGCCTCTACTATCAGGGATGTGTATATATCTTCCAGTTCCTAAAATCCGAAATCGAGACCGGCAAAGTCGCATAACTTATAACGATTGACCGACTATACAATTAATTATATAGGGCTGTCTAAGATATGTGACAGATTGGGCCGCGGGGCGACTTTAATGGGCTTTGGTTTCTATATCGGGGGAGGTGGGAGTTTACTTTTTTGTGTAGGGAGATTGGCAGCAAGATTCTGCTAATTAATAGATTGTATTTGGCATCGACTTACCGGGCCTGTTTACCCGGGGGTGGAGGGGACCGGGATTGTCAGTAAATTTGCACTGCTGATTTTCTTTACACCTAATTTAAACACTACCTTAAATGAACTTGAGACTTACCGGTCTGTTGCTGGCCGGAGCGACACTGTGCATCACGGCCTCGGCGGCCACAACGGTGCAGACTTTCTTCTTCGATTTCGGGCCAAACAACGTGGCCAACCGTGGTAACATCACACCTGAGGATGCACCTGACGCCAACGGAAACTACTGGAACAATATCCACTCTACAAGCGGCAACAACATAACGGCCGGCTCGGCGTTCAGCACCGTCAGGAACGCAGAGGGTACCGCCGTGTCAGGGATGAATGTCACCGTCAACGGCCAGTTCAACACAAACGGCCTCAGCGGCGGTGGCGGTCTGCTCGCGCCTGACGCCGCTCTATTAGGCGACCTGGCCGTGGCAACGGCCACCCAGGACTACATGTTCCTCGACGGCAACAATGTCGACAACCGCGCATTCACCATCTCGGGCCTCGACCCCGATCATGCATATACGTTCGGAATCTTCACCTCGCGCAAGGCCAACGACACCCGCACGGGCCGTTTCACCGTAGAGGGGTACAACACATTCGTCGGCGAGAACCAGGCGGCAGGCTCAGGCATCGGCGCCGCAGGCGAGAACCAGAACACATCGGTGATACTGGCCACGGAACCGGTATTTCCCACCCCGGAAGGCACCATAAAGATTACCGTATCGCGCGTCACGGGGCAGTACATCCCACTGAACTGCATGAAGATGACGGAACTGTCGGGGGTATCGCGCCCCGTGGTTGACCTCTCTGACCGTCGTTTCTTCTTTGACTTCGGCGCCACACCGCAGGGTGCCAACAAGTGCGAGACCACACCGTCGCCCGACATCAACGGCAACTGGTGGAACAACCTCACCAACACATCTGACGGCAGCAAATATGCCGCCGCAGGCACCGTATATGACTCGCTGACCGACAGCGAGGGGAACGCCGCCACGCTGACCGTGACCCTCAACAACCGGTTCTCGACCAACGGCATGTCGGGCGGCGGCGGTCTGCTCACCCCCGACGCCACACTGCTCGGCGACCTGGCCATAGCCACAGCCACGTCAGACTACTTCTTCTACGAGGCCGACCAGACCGACTGCTCGATGACATTCGGCGGCCTCGACGCCGACAAGGCATACCGTTTCCACATCTTCGCCTCGCGCAAAGCCACCGATAACCGCACCGGCAACTACCAGCTTTCGGGCTACAACATCTGGGGCGGCACACTGCAGGCCGCAGGCACGAACCTTGGTGGCGACGGCGTGAACCAGAACAATTCGTCGATTCTTGTGAGCGACTACATGTTTGCCGACGCCGACGGCAATATCAAACTCACCGTGAAACGCGCCAGCGGCACCTATATCCCGCTGAACTGCATGAAAATCGAGGAGTTCTCGGGCATCGAGCGCCCCGTGCTCAACGACTACGTATCGCTCGCGCTCGCCGGCACCGCCGCCGACGGCCGCACAGTATCGCTCACACGCACCACTGTCGACGGCAAGGCAATCAATACCTACACCGGCGTGGCCGATTTCGCAGCCGGCGAGTTCACCCTCGCCGCCACTGACGCCGACGGCGCCACATATACCATAGGCCGCGCCGAGGCCGACGGCAAACTCGCCCTCAACGGCACCCCGTTCGCGGCTACCGGCGTTCCGGCCATACTGTCATTTGACCTCGACGCCATGACCTACACCCTCACCCCGATCGAGAGCATCCGCATCATCGGCAGCGCCGTGGGTTCCTGGAGCCTCACCGATTACAAGGAGATGACATATGCCGGAAACCTCGTCTACACCTGGGAGGGCACTCTCGAAGGACATGACACTTCCACAGACTCGGGCCGCATCGGCCTTTACATCAACGGCGGCTGGACAGCCTTCAAACGCACCTCGGTCGACGCCGACTACAACGCCGTACTCTCGCTGGGCAACGGCGCCGATATACCTGTCAATCCCGGTTCGTACCGCATGACATTCAACCTCGGCACCGGTGTGTTCCATGTTGAAAACGGCCTCGATGACTTCGACACGCACCGCATCACCGTATTCGGCTCGTCAGTGGCCAACGGACAGGGCGCCGACCAGATCGACAACGAAAACCACGGCTACATACACCTCTACGGCAAAGAGCTCGCAGAGCGTCATGCCTCCGGCGAAAGCGAGAATCCGTTCTATATGTCGAACATCTCTATCGGCGGCAACTCCACCGTCATGCTGCTCGACCGTTACGACGACATGCGCCGCGAGTTCGGCAAATATGTGATTTTCGGTGTCTCGCTCGGCAACGAGGGGATACACGGCGCCCCCGACCAGGCGGCCGTCTACAGCCAGTTCAAGACCAACATGCTCAGACTCATCGACATGGTGCGTGCCGACGGCAAAATTCCCGTGGTATGCAACAACTATACCCGCGGCGACTTCACAGCCGCCGACTATGAGCACGTGGTCAGCATGGACCGCGAGATCGGCCTTTGGGATGTGCCCTCGATCAACCTGCTCGGCGCCATCGACTCGAAAACAGGTCTATGGGCCGACGGCTACCAGAACGGCACCGACATCTATCACCCCAACCAGCAGGGGCACCAGGAGTTCGCCTACGCCATGGTGCCGAGCATGTTCGACGCCCTGCAGTCAGGCAAGGCTCTGGTGACAGAGCGCCTCGACGCCCCCGGCACCGCGCTTAAAGAGAAGACCGTCACCGCCGTGCCCGAGGGCACCATGCACTCGTTCTCGCTCGTACTCGTCGGCAACACCGACAAGACATCCGGCAAGATAGCCGACATCACCCTGGCCGACGGGTCGGTAATGACACTCAGCCATGATGGCAACCGCATCACCCTCACCGCAGGTGACCGAACACTCACCGCCGACGCCGGATTCAACACACCCGCGACCCTGGTGGCACTCAACTACACATACGCCTCGCGTATCCTTGACCTCGACATCTATCACGGCGCCACATTCGCCGCCACTGCACGCATGACCGACGTGGCACTTGAGCCCACAGAGTTCACCCTGCCGCGACCCGACATCACCCTCAACGAGATAATGCTATACCGCTCGGCACTCTCGGCCGCCGATGTAGAAAGCCTCGCCGCCGGCGAACTGCAGAAAGGGAGCCTCGAGATCTACTCGGTATTCGCCCCCGAGGCCGACAACGCCCCCGCCGCTTACAGTGAGACCCTCCCCGTCGAGAACCACGCCATGAGCTTGAACGCCATTACAATGACCGACAATGGCAATACCGGCATAACCGAGATCGACGGCACCGCCGCTGACAACTCCGTGCGCTACTTTACTCCCGACGGCATCGAGGCCACACGTCCTGCCAAAGGGAACCTCTACATCGCCGTGAGCAAAGACACCGTAAGCAAAATCATCTACTGACCCTGAACGCGCTTGTGTGCCGGAATGCATATATAAACCATTTAGGCGCATAATAATCATAATTTCATTGTAGGGCCGCTACATGTAGCGACCGCTTACCGATTGGATTTCAGCATTTTGCTGATTCTATCAGGTGACAGTCGTTACATGCAGCGGCCCTGCAATGAATATAGCCACACTATTGCATACTCACTGTTGAGGGGCTGAGAATGTGTGCGAATCACGCACTTGATTACATTTGCAAGCAATTTATGCAATATGCTTGACAAGTGTCACAAGGCTCATTTAAGCTACATATGGGTGTTTTTAGCTGTCAAAATCAAAAATGCCACTATTTTTTAAAATAATTTGACAAAAAGTTTTGTTTTTACAAAATTTCAGTTAACTTTGCGACATAATAAATAAACAACATCAGAAACATAATCCATACAATATCTATCAATAATTGCAATTAGTGTTTTATGACGGGCACTTTCCACAAATTATTAAGTGCTTTTGATTAATTCTCTTCATCTGATTTAATATTTCCCCGGCGATGCCAGTGATGGTGTCGCCGATTTTTTCGTACAGCACGCCGCAACGCATCCGGCAGCCATGATTTATTGTAAGAAAAATTGCACATTTGCACACTCAATGTGCAACAGCTTATACAAACCGATAAATTTACCTCGCTAAAAGAACCTGCACAATAACAAATTATCATTATATTTTTTAAAACACATTTTCAAAACATAGTATTTTTGGCTATTTTCAGCGCAATAATAACTCATTTTTCTTTGCACACATAGCGCATATATCAGCAATTATTACGATATTTGCACCGTGACTTACTGTTGAGCCATCATAACTACCGTTAAAACCATGGAACCTATCAGGAATTTCACCGAACTGACCGATCATCTCAAATCTCTCGACTCAAAGAAACGCGTGGCGGTAATCTGCCCCGACGACGAGGCTACCCAATATGCCGTCGACCGCGCCCTGCGCGACGGTTTCGCCACATTCATCCTGATCGGCGACAGTGAGAAATACTCGGGTTTCGTTAACGGCTGCGAGGCTCCCGAACTTATCGAGACCATCGATGTGAAACAGCCGGTAGAGGCCGCGAAAAAGGCCGTCGAGCTGGTGCGCGACGGCCGCGCCGACATCATCATGAAGGGCATCGTGAACACCGACGACCTTCTGCGCGCCATACTCAACAAGGAAACCGGCATAATGCCCCAGGGGCAGCTGCTGACCCACATCACGGCCGCACAGATTCCCGACTACCACAAACTGCTCTTCATGGCCGACGTGGCGGTGATACCCTACCCCACGCTTGACCAGCGCATAAAGATGCTCAGGCTCGACCTTGACGTAATCCGCCGTTTCGGCATCTCACAGCCCAAGGTGGCGCTTATACACTTCACCGAAAAGGTCAATCCCAAATTCCCCAACTCGGTAGACTACCAGACCATCGTGGAGATGGCCGACAATGGTGAGTTCGGCGACGCCATAGTGGCCGGTCCGATGGATGTGAAGACCGCGTGCGACCGCCATTCGGCCGAGATAAAGCACATCGCGTCGCCCGTATGCGGCGACGCCGATCTGGTGCAGTTCCCCAACATCGAGTCGGCCAACACATTCTATAAGGCCATCTCGTTCTTCGGACACGCCGACATGGCCGGCACGCTCCTCGGCCCCAAGGCTCCGGTGATGCTCCCCTCGCGCAGCGACTCCGGGCTCTCGAAATACTACTCTCTCTGCCTTACGGTGCTCGCAGTCTGAGCCTGTACCCCGCAAGGGACAGGCCGCCCACGGCACAACAGGTCACTCTCCCCACCACACTAACGACTACTCGACATGAAGAAAATACTCGCCATAAATCCCGGGTCCACATCGACCAAGATTGCTGTCTTCGAGGATTCCCAACCCGTAATGCACAACACCATCCGCCACTCCGTGGAGGAACTGGCACGTTTCCCGCGTGTAATCGACCAGCTCGACTACCGTCGCGACCTCGTGCTCAAGGCCCTGGCAGCATCGGGAATACCTTTCGAATTCGACGCCATCATAGGCCGCGGCGGCCTGCTCAGACCCATCCCCGGCGGTGTGTACGAGGTAAACGACGCTATGGTCTACGATACCTCGCACGCCCTGCGTGACCACGCATGCAACCTCGGATGCCTGATCGCACAGTCGCTGGCCTCGGAGATTCCCGACTGCCCGGCCTTCATTGCCGACCCCGGCGTGGTTGACGAGATTGACGAGCGCGCGCGCATCACCGGCTCACCTCTGTTGCCGCGCATCACCACCTGGCATGCCCTCAACCAGCGTGCCATTGCACGCCGCTACGCCCGCCAGCTTTCAGAGAAAGAGGGGCGCAAGATAAAATACAGGGATCTGAACCTCATAATCTGCCACCTCGGCGGCGGAATCTCAGTAGGAGCCCACAAAGGCGGAAAGTGCATCGACGTGAACAATGCCTTTGACGGCGAAGGCCCCTTCTCGCCCGAACGCGCGGGGTCGCTCCCCTCGGGCGCCCTCATCGACCTGTGCTATTCAGGCCGCTACACCCGCGAGGAACTTAAGAAACGTATCAGCGGCCGCGCCGGCCTGGCAGCCCATCTGGGCACCGTATCGGTCATCGAGATCGAAGAGCGCATCGCTGCGGGCGACACCCACGCCAAAGAGGTGCTCGACGCCATGATCTACCAGGTAGCCAAAGCCATCGCGGCGCTTACACCGGCCTTCCGCGGCAAAGTTGACGCTGTGCTGATCACAGGTGGCATCGCCTACTCGAAATATGTGACAGGCGAGCTTATCAAGCTCATCGACTACATCGCACCCATCGAGATCTTCCCCGGCGAGGATGAACTTGAGGCACTGGCAATGAACGCCCTCGGCGCCCTCAGCGGCGAACTCCCCGTGAACATCTACACCGCGGCACAGCCTACCGAAGTATCGTCACTGCCGTCGCTCAACGCCTAAACGCGTAAAGAAACATAAGAAAACACAAAGATGAAATTCAGATATTGCCCCGACTGCGGGCAAGAGCTCGGTTCGCGCGTCCTCGGCGACGAGGGTGCCGTGCCTTGGTGCGACCATTGCAACCGTCCCTGGTTCGACATGTTCTCCACCGCCATCATCGCCCTGGTGCACAATCGGCGCAACGAGGTGCTACTGTTGCGCCAGCAATACATACACCCCACATACCGCAATCTCGTCAGCGGGTACATGACACCCGGCGAGACCGCCGAAGAGTGTGCCATACGCGAGATTCTGGAAGAGACCGACCAGCGCGTGACACGCCTTGAACCGGCCGGAACCTGGTGGTTCGCGAAAAAAGAGATGCTGATGATCGGTTTCCTGGCCGAAGTCGAAACCGACACGCCGCTGCGCCTTTCATGCGAGGTCGACGGCGCCGAATGGGTGTCGGCCGACCGCGCGGTCACGATGGTGCACCCCGCCGGCTCAACCTCGCACGCCCTTGCCGACATGTTCCTTGAGCGCGTCGCAAAAAACGCATGACGCATGACACGCGACACGCATCACACCGTCAGTCGGTGAATGCCTGCCGTGCCGTGGCATCTGAATCCTTGCGGGCCGATGCGGGCTGTGACTCCTTATACAACACGAAATTGTTGATTACCAGCACATCCATACCCGTGTGCATGAAACACCGGTATGCGTCGGCCGGGGTGCATACAATCGGCTCGCCACGCACGTTGAAACTGGTGTTTATGAGCACGCCATGCCCCGTAAGAGCCTTGAACGCGCTGAGCAATGCGTGAAAACGCGGATTCCCGTCGGCTGTCACAGTCTGCACACGTGCCGTATAGTCGACATGCGTCACCGCCGGCAAGGAACTGCGGCGCTGATAAAGACGGTTCATGTAACCGGCTGACTCATCAGGCAGCGTGTCGCGGCAGATGGCCCGCGCCACCGGAACGGTCCGGAGCATGTACCGGCTCGGGACCCGACAATCGAAGAATTCAAGGCAATCCTCTTCAAGCACAGCGGGGGCGAACGGCCTGAACGACTCGCGGTATTTTATCTCAAGATTCAGGCGCCTCTGCATGTCGGGGTCGGCCGGGTCGGCGAGAATCGACCGGTTGCCCAACGCCCGCGGCCCGAATTCCATGCGTCCCTGGAACCATCCGACAATCTTGCCTGCCGCAATCTCACGCGCCACAGTCGCGAACAGCTCCCCGTCTGACAGATCTTCATATACGGCACCCGCGCCAAGCTGACGCACGACCTCGTTTCGGGTGAACGACGGCCCGAGGTATGCCCCCTGCATTGCATCGCCGACAGCAGGCACACGCGGATTCCCCATCGCTATATGCCATTGGGCGAATGCGGCGCCGAGTGCGCCGCCGGCATCGCCGGCCGCGGGCTGAATCCACATGTCGCGGAATATTCCGGCACGCTGCAACCGCCCGTTGGCAGTGCAGTTAAGCGCCACTCCGCCCGCCAGCACAAGATTGTCGGCGCCGGTAAGCTCACGCGCCGTGGCCGCAAGTTTCTGTATTATATCTTCGGTTACGTGCTGTGCGGCAAGCGCGAGGTCGATATGCGCGGGGGAAATCTCCGACTCGGGGAGCCGGCGGCCGATTCCGGTAAGACGTTTCCATGCGCGGTCGCGCGTCATGGACAGCCCCACGGAATAGTTGAAATAATCGGGATTGAGCCGGAACGAACCGTCGGTATACACAGTGATTACCTCGCGGCGCAACAGTTCCTCAAGCCGGGCCGCATTGGCGGCATTGCCGTAAGGCGCCAGCCCCATGAGTTTGTATTCGCCGCTGTTCACGCGGAACCCGCAGTAATATGTCACAGCCGAATAGAACAGTCCCAACGAGTCGGGGAACGAGATCGTTTTCAGCAACCGGATGCTGTTCCCTTCGCCCAGGGCAATTGACGTGGTGACCTCCTCACCCACCCCGTCAAGTGTCAGTATGGCCGCACGGCTGAACGGCGACGGGAAAAACGCGCTTGCGGCGTGCGACAGATGGTGGTCAGAGAATGAAAGCGGAGCGTCGATGCCCATCTCGCGCAGTTCGCGGGCTATGCGCTCGCGGGTGTGCAGTTTCTCTTTCATCCACACCGGCATCGCCTTCAGAAAACTGCGCAACCCGCGCGGGGCGAACCGGTGATAGGTGTCAAGCAGACGGCCGAACTTCGTAAACGTTTTTTCGTAAAACACCACCGACGTAACATCGGCCGGCGCCACGGCGGCAGTATCGAGCACGCTCGCTATGGCATGGCGCGGGAACCCGGCGTCATGCTTGCGTCGGGTAAACCGCTCCTCCTGCGCAGCGGCTGCGATAACGCCGTCTATGACCAGCGCGGCCGCGCTGTCGTGGTAATCAAATGAAAGACCGAGAATCGCCGTCATGCCCGTCAGAAAATCGAGTAAATGAACGGCGCAAGCGCACTCCCCTGCGACGCCACTATTATGATGCTGAGCAACAGCAATATCGCCACCAGCGGTATCAGCCAGTAACGTTTTTCAGCTTTGAGGAACTGCAAAAATTCTTTCAGGAACTCCATTTCGTGTTGTTATGTATTGGTTTTGAGTATCAATGCCGGTTGATGAACTGCCTGTCGAAATCAGCGGGGTCATACAGATGGTCGGCGTCGCGCAGTGTCGATGCTGAAGACTCCGGGGAATCCTTTTTTGCCGTGAGCCGGCGCAACAGCCCCACAGGGGTCACCACAAGATAATAGACCACGGCAAGCAGAACCGATGTCACGACACGTTCAAGCACCTGGGCCAGCCCGAACCAGCACCACGACAACGGAGTCAGCGCCACGGGCACCACCGCCGTCACCGCCGCCATGACAAGCGCCACATAGACCCACGTCCACACGCCGGTGATGACCGCCACGGCTGTGGCCGCCAGTGTCATCACCAGGCCGAAATCCTTATTCTGCGCTTTTGTCGGTTTCATCATGATTCTGTCGTGCGGTATCTGTCAGTCCGGAGGTAAGGTATGCGGGCGCGCCCAGGGCCGAAGCCCGGCGCACATAGAATGTGGTCTTTGCCACATCGCCAGCCGACGCGGCCACCTGTGCCGCCTGCAGAGCCGCGGGTCCGCTATACGGGTTGTCGAGCCATATCCCCTCGGCGACCTTAAGCGCCGGAGACGGCTCACCTGACTGCATATAATGTTCAAGCATCATCTGCATGGCGTCGGCCCAGCCAATCTGTTTCACGGCGAGCGCACCGGCCACCGACTCCTCGAACGACCGCACATAGCCCGGCGGTTCATCGGGAATCGGTTCGTTGAAAGGCCAGTTCTCGCGCAGGAGCCAGTTCTGAATCTTGCCGTAATGCTCGTCCATCGCCGTGAGCGGATAGTCGTCAAAGTCCTCTGACCGGCGCTGAATCACGCCACGGGCGCCCAGCGAGTTGTAAAAAGCGTCGGCGATAAGCGCCTGACCACGCAGATTGGGGTGCACATGCTCAAGGAACAGCTCCTCGCCGGGAATGCCGTATGGCGAACGGGCCGTGAACAGGCTGTCGACATCCACAAGAGCCACCCCGGGAAATTCCGAGGCCAGTTTCCTGACCGCCGTGTTTATCTCGCCCGGGGCGCGGAAACGCAGGCCGTCGCGGTCGCGCGCCTCGGCAAACTTCAGGGCCGCGCCCACTGAGTCACCGGCGGCAAGCATACGGTTTGCCTCCGCCCATTCAGCCTCGGCCGAATTGAACGGCTTGAGACTTCTGAGGTTCGACGATACTGTGGCATAGCATACCGGCACGCCGGCATCAGTGAGGGTGCGCAACACCTCGCGCATATTGTCGCGGTAACGGTCGATTCCGCGGCGGTAGGCATCAGAACCGAACGGAATCGAGGCATTGCCGACCATACGCTCCATCAGATTCCGGTGACCGTCGGTAAGCCGTTCGTCGGTACCCTTTATCCTGGCGGCGAAATCAACCGCCCACTGCCCGAACTTGAAACGGCTTAGCCCCACAGTCATGCGGTTGAGCCATTCACCGGCCGCGCCGCTGGTCGAGGCCACACCCATGGCTCCGTAATATTCGTTGTGACCGGCATATATCAGCACGGCGTCAGGTTTGTAGTCAACTAACTGTCGGGCGAAATCGCGCAGGGTCACCGAGTTCACGGCCGTGAGCGATAGGTTCACTACCTCGACCTCGCGCCCGGGGTTCTCCATCTGCAACCGATAGGCAAGCATACGCGGGAACGCCCCGTTGTGCATGTAGGGAAAACCCACGTTTGTCGACGCGCCCAGTACAAAAATCCGGAGCGTGGAATCCTGCTTTTCCTTCCTGAAAAAGTCGCGTGTACCCTGCGTGGCGTTCTCCTTGACAGTAAAATAGGGGCGCGACGCATCCGGACTCATGTAATAGTAGCAGTGGGTGGTGTCCTCGGCAAACAGCGAGGGGTCGTATCCGTAACCGCACAGCCTCAGCACCACTTCTATGATGACGAGGATAACAACGGGCAACAGCACGGCCAGCACGGCAAAGACCTTACGGCGGGGTTTTCGTGATTCGTTCATTTCAATGCCTGACAAAATATCCGCGGTGCGGCCATAAAACGGCATCC
>ERZ1673743.2136-NODE-2136-length-18468-cov-5.107261_pt1 | contig 18468 bp, 12 predicted proteins | sample MGYA00580197_ERZ1673743 | MGnify/ENA primary metagenome ERZ1673743 (study PRJEB41218, sample SAMN15661795) | gut metagenome | host: Homo sapiens | place: Canada: London | collected 2015-08-20/2019-03-30 | study: EMG produced TPA metagenomics assembly of... | reverse complement strand
CCCGACCCTCTGCTTGTAAGGCAGACGCTCTGAACCAGCTGAGCTAAGCGCCCGTCTCGCTTCCAAAAGCGTTGCAAAGGTAGGGACTTTTTTGGTTCCCGCCAAATTTTCAGACATCTTTTTTGCGAAAAAATTTCACTCTCGGTGGTATGTTGCTGACTGACAGAAATTTTTATATGTCATGTTTTGCGGGCGGCGATTACATGGATTTTTCGTAACTTTGCACCAGGAAACATAAATTTTATATATGGAGCTGAACACACTGACGGCGATTTCGCCTGTTGATGGCCGCTATCGCGGCAAAACCTCGGGTCTCGACCGGTATTTTTCGGAGTACGCCCTGATTCGTTACCGCGTGAAGGTGGAAGTGGAGTATTTCATCGCGCTCTGCCGTCTGGGCATTCCGCAGCTGGCCGATGTGCCTGCCGGCACAGACACTGTCCTGCGCAAGATATACGAAGAGTTCACCGAGGCTGATGCCATGCGCATCAAGGAGCATGAGTCGGTCACCAACCACGATGTCAAGGCTGTGGAGTATTTCCTCAAGGAGCGGTTTGACGCCCTGGGGCTTGACAAGTGGAAGGAGTTCATACACTTCGGCCTCACATCGCAGGATATCAACAACACGTCGGTGCCGATGTCGGTAAAGGACGCTCTCGACGAGGTGTTCGTGCCTCTGCTCGACGAGCTCATCGCCGCTCTCGATGCGCGTGCCAAAGAGTGGGACGGCGTTGCTATGCTGGCCAAGACCCACGGCCAGCCCGCATCGCCCACACGCCTGGGTAAGGAGATTGAGGTGTTTGTCTACCGTCTGCGCGCGCAGCGCGACCTGCTCACCGCGGTGCCCGTTTCGGGTAAGTTCGGTGGTGCCACAGGCAACTTCAACGCACACCATGCGGCCTACCCCGATTTCGACTGGCGCTCGTTCGGCAACGATTTCCTGGCCGGGAGCCTCGGCATCAAGCGCGAGGACTTCACCACACAAATCTCGAACTACGACAATCTGGCCGCTCTGTTCGACGCCCTGCGCCGAATCAACACCATCATCCTCGACCTTGACCGCGATGTGTGGATGTATGTCTCGATGGAGTATTTCAAGCAGAAGATCAAGGCCGGTGAGGTCGGCTCGTCGGCCATGCCGCACAAGGTGAACCCCATCGACTTCGAGAACTCTGAGGGCAACCTCGGAATCGCCAACGCCGTTTATGCGCACCTGTCGCAGAAACTGCCGGTGTCGCGCCTGCAGCGCGACCTCACTGACTCTACGGTACTGCGCAACATCGGCGTGCCCATGGCTCACAGCGTCATCGCCATCCATTCAACGCTCAAGGGCCTTGGCAAGCTGCTGCTCAACGAGGAGGCCCTGTCGCGCGACCTGCACAACACCTGGGCTGTGGTGGCCGAAGGTATCCAGACCATCCTGCGCCGCGAGGGGTATCCCAAACCCTACGAGACACTCAAACAGCTCACCCGCACCAACACGCATGTGACCGCCGAGTCAATCGCCGAGTTCATCGACACCCTCGATGTCACCGACGCCGTGCGTGCCGAGCTGCACGCCCTCTCGCCCTGGACCTACACCGGCATCTGAACCGTTAGGCCATAAACAATAAAAACAACCCGGGCGGTGTGCAGATATGACACATTGCCCGGATTGTTTTTGACAAAAATATGCCGGCCCGAGGAACGAGCCGGCATATTTTTATTTTTTCAGGCTATTTTTAGCGGGCCATGAACTTGGTGGCGCTGTTGCCCTGCTTGCGGATCACTACCTGGCCGGCAGCGGGTCTTGCAACCTCGATACCCTGCAGGTTGAAGTATTTCACGGGTGCGTCAGCCTCGCCGGCGACAACGTTGTCGATACCGGTTTCGGGGAAGATGATCTTGGCGGCCATGTTGGTGCGGTTTTCGTTTTCGTCAACCCAGCCATAACCGGCATATTTGTCGGTTTGGTCGCCGAAACAAGCATCATATACGGTTGTTCCGTTGTTGCCGGGTACACTGCCGAGTGATACCACGCCATTCTTGAAAGTAGTGTATGGTGCGACGTCGCCAAGCTCGCTGATGAGCTCTGCAGCTGTCATGTCGTAATAGTCCATCAGAGAAGTGAGCACATTGATGCAGTAGAATTTTGTGATGTCGAGATCTGAGTTCACGAATCCGGCGTCAACGGCGTCGAATACCACATGATCCGGATCGGTTACGTCGAACTGGATGTAGCCGGTCTTTGTGGACGCGTTGAATGCGGCGGCAGGAGAATCCCCCTTGTAGGGATCTACGAGGCGGTAGATGTTTTTGTTGTCGTTGTTCTGCTGGATTTCAACCTCATACTGGTTGGCGGGGTCGGTCTGGTCGATACCAAGCCCTGGGAGCACCCAGCCGTCCATCAGAGTCGCATTGCCGAGCGATGTCCAGCTTGTGTTGTCATCATCGTTGTCTGAGGCATTTTTCACACAAGCCAGGAGATCCAGAATGTCAACATAGCTGTAGGCCTGGGTGTAATTCTCATCTGAATAAGCTACCCAGCTGATGCCGGCTTCAGCGGGGAAACTGAACGCGCCGTCTGCATAGGTGGCCGTGAAATCCTGAAGAATGATGTCTTCCTCGTCATAGCTGTAGATGTACGGCTCCTGACGCACATAGTAGCTGCCGGCTTCGCCGAAGTTCACCAATCCTAACCCGAGGGTTGTGAACGTGACTGAGCCATTGGCCTCATCGAGAGAACCTCCGAAGGGAAGAGTCTGGGTAGGCTCGAATACTACAACACCACTTTCTGCTGATACGGTGCAGTCGTCCTCGAACTCGCCGACACTACCCTGGAAGTAGAAGTCGCCGAGCGTGATGGTGTACTCGCCGGCGATATCGGCGGCAGATGCGGCGGCTTTTTTCGATTTCTTGAGGTCGGGCATTGCGTTGGTGAGCTCTTTGGCGCTCTTCTTGAGCATCACGGGGGCGTCGGTCTTGAGGGTCTTTGCGCTGAAGTCGGCGTTTGTGCGGAGTTTCAGCTCGGTTCCGGCCGATGCTGACAGAGCGACAGCCGAGGCCAGTGCGATGGTGTAGAATTTCTTCATCCCTGGAAACTGATTTAATTAATTAGAATATTGTGAATGATTCAAATGTTTAATTGTTCTCGTCAATCTGATTTGTATTGAACCGGTGCAAAGGTATGTCTATTCTTTCAATTTTCCAAATAAATTATAAAATCTGTTGCATTTTGTCTATAAACACCGCACTGATCACTGCCACAGCGGTCTCTCCGTGCCAGATGCCGATGAATGAAAAAACGGCAAAAAGGTTGATTCGTCATAACCTTTTTGCCGTTTTGGGGTCAGCGGTGCGGCGCCGTCAGGGGCGCGCACCGGCAGTGTGGAGTGTGATTATTCGGGACGTTTGGTCTTTTTGCCATAACCGTAAGCGGCAGCGGCGCCGAGCTCTTCCTCGATGCGGAGGAGCTGGTTGTACTTGGCCATACGGTCGGAACGCGAAGCCGAACCGGTCTTGATCTGGCCGGCGTTGGTGGCAACGGCGATGTCGGCGATGGTGGCGTCTTCGGTCTCACCCGAGCGGTGCGAGATAACGGCGGTGTAGCCGTTGCGCTGTGCGAGCTCTACGGCGCGCAGGGTCTCGGTGAGCGAGCCGATCTGGTTTACTTTCACCAGGATCGAGTTTGCGCAACCCTCTTCGATACCGCGCTTGAGGTATTTAACGTTGGTAACGAACAGGTCGTCGCCCACGAGCTGGCAGCGGTTGCCGATGAGGTCGGTGAGGATCTTCCAGCCTTCCCAGTCGTTCTCGGCCATACCGTCTTCGATAGAATCGATGGGGTATTTCTCAACGAGCTGCTGCAGGAATTTGGCCTGCTCCTCAGATGTGAGCTTGGGAGCGTCGGCGCCCTGTTTCCAGGTGTAGTCGTAAACGCCGTCTTTGTAGAACTCAGACGATGCGCAGTCGAGGCCGATGGTAACGTCCTTGCCGGGTACGTAGCCCGCGAGTTCGATGGCCTTGATGATGACCTGGAGGGCATCTTCGGTACCGTCGAGGTTGGGGGCGAAACCACCCTCGTCACCTACTGCGGTAGAGAGGTTGCGCTCTTTGAGCACTTTCTTGAGGTTGTGGAATACCTCGGTGCCCATGCGGATGCCTTCGTGGAACGAGGTGGCGCCGATGGGACGGATCATGAACTCCTGGAAGCAGATGGGGGCGTCAGAGTGTGCGCCGCCGTTGATGATGTTCATCATGGGCACGGGGAGCACGTAGGTGTTGCAGCCACCGATATATTTGTAGAGGGGGAGGTCGAGATAGTCGGCGGCGGCTTTGGCAACGGCGAGCGATACGCCGAGGATGGCGTTGGCGCCGAGGTTCGACTTGGTGTCAGTGCCGTCGAGGGCGAGCATCTTCTCGTCGATGGCAATCTGGTCGAGGGCGCTCATCCCTTTGAGGGCGTCGGCGATGGGGCCGTTGACGTTGGCCACAGCCTTGAGCACGCCTTTGCCCATGTAGCGCGACTTGTCGCCGTCACGGAGCTCGAGAGCCTCGTTTACGCCGGTCGATGCGCCCGAGGGAACAGATGCACGACCGCGTGCACCGCTTTCGAGGATTACGTCAACTTCGACTGTGGGATTGCCGCGAGAGTCGAGCACTTCGCGACCGATGATTTTTTCGATTTTCATAATCTATGATATATCAATAAGTTAGATATGTTGAGTGTTTTTGCTTTCTGACTGTGTGGCCCCTGCGGGCGTTATCTCTGCAAAGTTACGATTTTTTTGGATTAGTTGCGTTGCCGCGCCTTAAAAGTTTGTGAAAAAGCGCTATATATTGTTGTGCCACCGCCGGTGCCGAGAAACGTGCTGTCACCGAGGCGCGCAGCGTGTCGGCGCTGATGGTGCCTCCGAGTGCGCGGGCTATGCCGTCAGCCAGGGCGGCAGTGTCGCCGGCGGGGGCGAGCCATCCGGTCATGCCATGTTCGATGATGTCACGCTGCCCCCCGCTGTCGAACGCCACGGGCACTGCCCCGGCCGCCTGCCCCTCGATGAGGGTGGTGGGGAGTGTTTCGTAATGCGATGATGAAATCACCACATCGGCGGCGCAATATAGGCTGTGCATCCGCGCCGGGTTGCTTACGGCGCCGGTGTGTACGTAGGGCAGGCGCAGGGTGTCGAGGAGGTGCGGGTCGCGCAGGTCGCCGGCAAAGAGCGCCGTGACCTTCCCGGTGGCGCCGGTGTCGAGGCGGTTCAGGGCCTCGATGGCCAGGGGGAGCCCCTTGATGTCGTCGTCGAGGCGCGCGGCGCCCATCATCACTATCTTGCCGTCGGTGGGGAGGCCCAGGTCGGCCCGGCTGAATGCTGGTGCCGTGGCGTAACGCTCCACCGGGAACGGGTTGGGTATCACCGAGCGCGGCGACTGCGCCGCTATGGCGCTCCGGGCGGCTTTGTCGCCGAGCCATGACGACACGGCCACGAAATGTATGCCGCATTCGCGGGCGGTCTCGCGCTTGGAAGCGAGCACACGCGCGGCCAGTGAGTTGCATCCGCGCGGACACAGCATGGGGCAGTCGCGGCAGGTGCCGGTGTAACCCGTGCATGTGCCGGCATGATGGCATACTCCCGTTACGGGCCATAGGTCGTGCATTATCCACACCACCGGTTTCTCTCGGGCAATCTTCTGGATTGTGCCGAGCGAGATCAGCCCCTGGTTGACCCAGGTGAGCACCACCACGTCGGCGGCGCGCACCGCGGGGTGACGGTCGAGCGGCAGACCGAACCGGGCGGTGTCGGTCTTGAACAGGTCGCGGCGGTCAAAGCCGTTGTGGGCGAAAATCTGCAGCCTCTCGGCCAGGAACGCCGCCTGATACAGCCGCCGGTTTCCGGCGTCGGCGACAAGCGGGTTGCCCGGGTCGTCTATGCGGGCGCAGACCATCGTGGCCTCTACGCCCGCGCGGCGCAGGGCCTCGGTGAGGCGCAGGGTCACCACCGCCGCGCCTCCGCGGATGTCATTGGTGCTCAGTAACGCTACTTTCATGGCTCAGGTTTTATGGCAGTGCGGGGGTCATTTGCGCGGAAGGATACGGGCGAATGTGCCGCGGAACTCCACAAGCCACACCATGCCGCCGTAGACGGCCAGCAGCAGCACGCGCGCCGGCAGGTCGACCAGATTGTTGCCGGTCGATATAACGACGCTCACGCCCCACAGGGCCATGGCCGTGACGAAATAGAACAGCAGACGGCGCACGTCGTAGCCTATGGGATGTTTCACGCGTCCCACGGCCCACGACACCACCATCATCGACCCGTAGCAGGCCAGGGCCGCCCAGGCGCACCCCATGTAACCCATCGAGGGGACAAGGGCGAAGTTGAGCGTCACCGTCACGGCAAGGCCCATCAGCGAGAACCAGGTGCCCCAGACGGTGCGGTCGGTGAGCTTGTACCACAGCGAAAGGTTGAAGAAGATGCCGAAACAGAGTTCGGCCAGCATGATCAGCGGCACCACCTTCAGGCCGGGGAAGTAGGCGGGCGAGATGAAGTATTTCAGTACCGGCAGGAAGAACATCACCCCGATGAAGATGAACAGCCCGGCGATGACAAACCATGTCATGGCGTCGCGGTAAGCCTTGTTCTTGTCTTCGCCGCGCTCTTTGTTCTGGGCGAAGATGAACGGCTCGTAGGCAAACCTGAACGCCTGGATGAACATCACCATCACTATGGCGATCTTGTAGTTGGCGCCGTAGATACCCAATTCGGCCATGGCGGTGGCCTTGTCGGGGTAGATCATCGGGAAGAGAATCTTGTCGATGGTCTGGTTCATGATGCCCGCGATGCCTATGACCAGCAGAGGGAACGAATAGACGAGCATCTGCCTGAGCAGACGGCCGTTGAAGTTGTAGCGCTCGGCCAGAATCTCGGGGGTGAGCAGGAACAGCATGGCCAGCGACGAGATGAGGTTTGCCAGGAAGATGTACCCGATGCCGAACGACGGCTCATAGAACCAGTCGATCCACCCCGGGGCCGTCTTCTGCAGCCAGGGGCAGAGCAGTATGAAGAAGAGGTTCAGACCGATGTTCAGGCCGATGTTGATCAGTTTCAGCGTGGCGAACCGCACGGGGCGTTTGCGGTAGCGCAGGTAGGCGAACGGTATGGCCGTGTAGGCGTCGACGCCTACGGCTATGGCCATCATCCAGATGTAGGCCGGGTGGTCGGCGCAGTCGAGCAGCCCGGCTATCTGCGGTGACAGCCAGCAGGCGGCGATGATGAACAGCATCGAGCTGACACCCAGCGAACTGAGCGCCGTGGTGTAGACCTGCCCCGGGTCGGTCCACCGCTCATGGTTGGCGAAACGGAAGAACCCTGTCTCCATGCCGTAGGTGAGTATGATCAGCACCAGCGCCACATAGGCGTAGAGGTTGGTGACTATACCGTACTCGGCCGCGGCGAAACAGTAGGTGTACATCGGTACCAGGCACCAGTTGAGGAAACGCCCGACTATAGAGCTCACGCCATATATGGCGGTGTCTTTGAACAGTGTTTTTACAGAAGCCATTTCGGTTTTGTGATGACGGTGGGGCGCCGGCGCCCGCCGTGTTTCAGTTATCGGCCCAGCTGGGCCGATAACCAGGCAGGCATACAGGCAGGCAGCCACGCCGCTGCCGGGTGCCCGGCACCGCCTGTTTCAGAAGAGCGTGCCGTAGCTGTCGCCCCCGGGAGTGAGGCCCAGGTGGCGCCATGCCAGTGGCGTGACCTCGCGGCCGCGCGGGGTGCGCTGAAGGAACCCCTCCTTGATCAGGAACGGTTCGTAGACATCCTCGATGGTGCCGGGGTCTTCGCCCAGGGCGGTGGCGATGGTGGTAAGGCCCACCGGGCCGCCGCGGAATTTGTGTATGATGGTTGAAAGTATCTTGTTGTCGATCTCGTCGAGGCCGTAGCGGTCGATGTTCAGCGCCTCAAGGGCGAAACGCGCTATGGCGGGGTCGATCATGCCCGAACCCTTCACCATGGCGAAATCGCGCACGCGTCTGAGCAGGCCGTTGGCGATACGCGGCGTGCCGCGCGACCGCATGGCGATCTCGTGGGCGGCCTCGCCCGTGCAGCGGATGCCTAACAGTCCCGCCGAGCGCAGTATGATGCGCTCAAGCACCTCGTGGTCGTAATATTCGAGGTGGCAGTTTATGCCGAAACGGGCGCGCAGGGGCGACGTCAGCAATCCCGAGCGGGTGGTGGCGCCGATAAGCGTGAAGGGTGACAGGGTGAGCTGAACCGAGCGCGCGCCGGGGCCTTTGTCGATCATGATGTCGATGCGGTAGTCCTCCATGGCCGAGTAGAGGTACTCCTCGACCACGGGACTCAGGCGGTGTATCTCGTCGATGAACAGCACGTCATTCTCTTCGAGCGACGTGAGTATGCCGGCCAGGTCGCCGGGCTTGTCGAGCACCGGTCCCGAGGTGACCTTGAACCCCACGCCCAGCTCGTTGGCGATGATGGCCGACAGGGTGGTCTTCCCCAGTCCCGGGGGGCCGTGGAGCAGAAGGTGGTCAAGGGCCTCGCCGCGCATGCGCGCCGCGGCCACGAAAACCTTCAGGTTCTCGACTATCTTTTCCTGGCCCGAGAATGACTCGAAACGCCCCGGGCGCAGGGCGCGCTCGAAGTCGGCGTCAGAGGCCGAGGCGGCCTCGCGGCGGATGTCGTATCCGTCGGCGCCGTCGTCTGGTGTCAGGTCGGGTTCTATGTTATCGTTTTTTCTTTTTGCCATGTGCTTTGTCGTTGAGAGCCGGCGCGGGTGCCGCAACCGGGTCGGTCATGGGGTAGAGCAGGGTGTCGGGGTTCTCGATGAGTCCGGCACGGATCATCTGCAGTGAGTCGGCATGGCTCAGATGCTCCTCTTCAAGCTCGGCGCCGAGTTCTTCCACAGTGGGGAGTGCTGTGGGCGAGGGGAATTTCAGACGGCCGCGCCGCGCGTTCTGTATGCCGCGGCGGAACACGTTGTCGATCTCCCTTACCAGGTTCACACGGGTATTGGCGGCGATGGTCTGCCGTTCGCCCACCATGCCGGGCTTGACTTTGGCGCCCCCGAGGCGTATTTTCATTTTCTCGGGCGTGCCCTTGATGTTTATGCCGAACTTGAAGGGTATGGGCGACTTGAGCACCGACACGTGGTAGTTCATGTTCATGTCCATGTCGTTGTGCCCCATTACGCCCAGCCGGTAACGGTCTATGTTGAATATGAACGGATACACTTCGATGGCCGAGTTCTCTACCACGGCCTCGACGGTCATCGAATCTATTACGTTTTTGCTCTTATCCTTGAATATGAGCCATTTCGATACGGTCTTGAATGTCTCGGGGTCGAGCAGTACCAGGTCTTTCCCCTCGATTTTTATGGCAGCCTGCAGGGTGGGGATGTCGAGATCCATGTCGGGGAGCAGGTCGGTGGTCACGGCCACGTCGGCGTTGACCACGCCGGCGAGGCTCTTCATCGCCGGCATGATCGAGTCGATGGCCGGCACGAGCGTTGTGAGCTTGTCGAGCATGAAGTTGTTGACCCTCATGCCGAGGCCGAACTGCAGCGAATCGCGGTCGGCACCCGAATAGAGGCCGTTGATGTCGATGGCACCGATGTCGGTCGATGCCGAGAGGTTGCGCAGGTTCAGGGCGCCGTCGGCCATAAGCAGGTCGCCGCGGAAACCGTGCATCACCATGTCGGAATAGAGTATGTTTCCGGCACCGACATGCAGGCGCGCGTCGAGGTTGCGGGGCAGCAGGAGGGGTTCGGTGGCGGCGGTGTCGGCCATAGAGGCGAGTTTCTGCTGCTGGAGGTCATCGTTGTCGGCCCATACCGATGCCGAGTCGGCGGCATGCGCCAGTGCCGGACCGGCGAAGATGGCGCGCACGAGTTCGTTGACGTTGATGGTGTCGCTGGCTACGCTGAACTCTATTTTCAGGGTGTTGTTGCGGCGTGCCGTCAGGGCGCGCCTGAGGTTCGATATGGTTCCGTTTATGGTGAAGTCGCTCTGTCCCGAGGCGAGCCGGGTGTCGTGAATGGTCACTGAATCCTGGGTGAAACGCAGGTCGATGTCTGAAAGGCGGTTGCGCAGGGGCAGGTAGGGGGTGACCAGACGCCCGCGGGCGGCTTTCACATGTCCCGAATAGTCCCAGTTGCGCAGCAGGCGCCGTTCTTTGGCGTCGAGGCGCAGGTCAAGGTCGGCGCCGTTGGGGGCGGTTGCCGTGCTGTCGGCGCCGGTGCGCTGTCGGCGCGGCTGTGGAGCCGTGCCGTTTTTCGCGGCCTCGCGACGGGCGGCACGCCGGGCGGCGCGTTCCTCGTTGAGGTGCACGGTAAGGTCGGCATGAGCCTGGGTCAGGGCGAATTTGGTCAGGGCCTGCCCGGCCATGATGCGCCGTGCCGAGATGTCGAGGTGCATCAGCGGCGAGCGGGCGCCACCCTTGAACCGCCGCAGTGAGGCGCTGACGGATGCGTCGGTCAGGCGGGCGCGCAGGGTGTCGTCGGGAGCGTCGAATTTCAGTCGCCCGATGGTGATGCGGCCTCCGAAGGGATTGATTTCTGTGGTGTCGGCCGACTGTGCGCGGTTCACGGTGCCCACGCCGGCGGCGAAATCGCGCATCTCCACATCAAGACCCATGCCGTTGGCGGCGAGGGTATCGATTTTCAGCGATACGCTCAGAAGTGAGTCTATGCGCGCGCCGGCGGCGGTGGTGAGCCGCGAGCTGGTGCCGAACTCAAGCAGGGCGTGGCGGGCATAGGCGGTCATCATCCCCTGGGCATCGGCGTGCAGGTTATCGAGGGTGATGCGCCCCTTTGCATACATGCGGTGGAATCCGTCGCGTGTGAGGTCTGACTTCCGCAGGCGGAAGTCGGCGTCGCCCCCGAGTATGCCGGTGAGCGTGACGGGTAGCATGCTCTTCAGCCGTGGCGGCAGCTTGCCCAGGTTGACGCGCCCTTTGAAACGGCCGTCGACCATCGGGTCTGACATTATGCGGGTGACGCGGGTGCTGAGGTCGGCGTCGACCGACTCGCCTTCGGCGTGGAACTTTAGCAGGTCGACCCATGAGGCGTCAATGTTACTGCCGTCGAAAGCGGCCTCGGCGCTGACGGTGAAGTCGCGGAAGGTGTACCCCTCGTAGGTCACGGTGCACGGAGGTATGTCGACCGTGGCGTTGAGCGAGGGCATGAGCGTGTCGGCCACGTTCCAGGGGCGTGCCAGGCTCACGGTAGAGCTGACACGCATGTCGGTCTTGAGCGGGTCAGTGTAGTCGCGCAGCGTGGCGGGCACATGGCTGAGCAGTTCGGTAAGCGGAATGTCGGGGAACTCGGCCCGGAAACTCTCGACCTGCGGTGTGTCGGTGAGGTCGGCGGCCAGGTCGACGCGGGCGTGGAATTTGTCGAGGGTGAGCATGAAGTCCTGCAGCGCTATGGCCAGCGGACGCGCGCTTTCCCAGACAATCTTTCCGTTGGCGCCGAAAACCAGGCGGCTGAAGTTGAACTCTTCGAGCACGCGGGCCTCAAGGGCGCCGTTGAGGTCAAGGGCGTAGCGCGGGCCGTCGCTGCCGTCGAGGGTGATGTTGCGCAGCGAGGCGGTGAAGTCGGTCGAGTCGGCAAGCGAGCGGTAACGCAACGGCGCGGCGTCGGCAATCTCGAACCGGTTTATCGAGATGGAGGGGATTGAGAGCGGTTCCTCATCTTTTGTTTCCTCGGAAGGGGGCACGATGTCATAGTTGGCCAGCGAGTCGTTGACCTGCACCAGGTTCACGGCCAAGCGCTTGAATACAACATCGTAGAGGCTGATGTCACCTTTCAGCAGGGGCATGACATTGATGCCGCCGTGGAAACCGCCCACCGACAGCAGGCGCCGGTAATCGTCGGGGAGGCGCTGCCTGAGCGAGTCGGGAATGGAGTCGAGGGCGCGCGAGTCGATTGTCAGCGAGTCCACGTCGACCGTCATGCGCGGGAAGGTATGCCAGAATGTAAGCTCGATCCGGGCGGCGCTGACATCGGCGTCGAGATACTCTGACGCGGTTTTCGTCACAAGCGGGGTGAGGCGCCCGGGGGTGAGTATCCACACAATGAGCGAGCACACTATGACGAAAAGCGCCACCACCGTGCCGATGGTGATGCCGGTCCATTTCAGTATGCGGCGCCACAGGGGGCGTCTGGGGCGTGTGGGCTGTGTCTGCCCGTCTGTTGTCTCGGGCTGAGGTGCGGATTTCTCGCTCATGATGGTCTGAGGGTTTGTGTGTCGGTGTTATTACTGTTTCCGGGCGGTGATGTGGAAACATGCCTGTTTACGCTCGTATTTCACATAGCAGCGGCCAAGGTCGCGCTGTGCCCAGATGACCTCGCCGAGCAGGTTCTTAAGGTCTTCCTGGGTGCGGTAGACGCCGCCGGCCCTGTTGCAGATGAACTGGGCGTAGCTGATGTCGAACGTGGTGCCGTAGAGGTGCGCCGAGGTGTCGACGGCGTTGCGGTTGCGACGGCGCAGGCGTTTCACCAGGCGCGGGGTGCGCAGCACCGAGGTCACCTTCACGCGGTAGTCGCCGCCCCCGCGTGCCGCAAGCGAGTCGCGGAACGCGCGGCCTATCGTTCCAAGCAGTTCCTTTGCCTCGGGTACGAGATAGGGCATGGAGTGGGTGAGGTCGTCGATGTAATAGTCCTCGCAGGTTATGACGCGCTCAAGACGGGAGCCTGCCGTCCAGGCGCCTCCCAGGCTCGTTATGGGGCGCACGCCGATGGCCTCGGCCTCGGCGATGTGCAGGTAGTTGCTGTCGTTGAACGTGCGCCCCAGCGTACCACCGGGCAGCAGGTTGATTTTCATTTTCAGGCAGTCGCGCCCGGGCATGGAGTCGAGCCGCGCCTCATGCGGGTTGTGTGCCCTGACGGTGTCATGGTGCGCAAGCGCCGCCATGATCTCAAGGTGGGTCATGGGCGCGCGGCTGTTGTCGGCGCCGTCATGGCCGCCACCGCATGCCGCCGTGAGCGCGAGCATGCCGCACATTATTATATATAGGAATATTCCGTTTCGTTTCAATGTTTCCAGGTCAATTTCGTTTATCGGGGTCTGTATTCATTGTAGGGTCGCTACATGTAGCGACCGCATGCTGAAAAACCGCATGCTGAAAAACCGCATGCTGAATCATGCCGCCCCTCAGTTGAGTTCGTCAAACAGTCGGCGGCAGCCGCGGTCGAGCAGGTCAAGCACAAGCTCGAACCCCTCCGAACCCTCGTAATAGGGGTCGGGCACATAATCGTAACCCTGCGCGGGGTCGAGCCAGCGCCCCATGGGCACCACTTTCTTTTCTGCCTCGGGCGATGGTGCGAGGGCGCGCAGGTCGGCCACGTTCTGGGCGTCCATGCCGATTATCAGGTCGAAACGGTCGAAGTCGGCGGTCTCCACCTGTCGGCACCGGTGGTCGAGCTCAAGGCCGCGCTGACGGGCGTGCACGCGCATGCGGCGGTCGGGGAGCTGACCTATGTGCCAGCGGCCTGTGCCGGCCGAGTCAATGACCCAGCTGTCGGCCTCGTGGCTGCTGATGGTGCCTCGGCGGGCGGCTTCGTCGACGATGCGGCGCATCACGCCTTCGGCCGCCGGCGAGCGGCAGATGTTGCCCAGGCATACGAAAAGCACGCGCGGCGCGCGGGCCGCATGGTCATATTGGGAACGGTTGTTGTTGTCGGTAGTCATCATTCCCGCAAAGATAGCAAAAACTCGGCATTCAGCACCTTTGCCGCTCTTGTTTTATTGTGACATTATGCCGTTAAAACCGCAATTTTTTAACATGGTTTGGCTGAAATGGCGTGAACAATCGATTTGTGCCGAAATTTTTCTCAAAAATTTTTCAAAAAGTTGTAAAGTTTAAAAATTTACCATAAATTTGCCACCTGTATAACCGACTTATACATCTAACCTAATCACTAAATATTTCTCAGAATGAAGAAATTCTACACACTTCTCGCTGCCGCCGCTGTCACAGTCAGCGCGGCATCAGCCGGGAATCTTGTCCCGGTTTCTGAGCTGAATCTCAATGCGGCCATGACAAAGTCTCAGGCTGTGAAGAGTGTTCAGGCGCAGCCTGTCGACTACACAGCACCTGCATTGCGCTCACTCCCCAATTTCGATGAAGACATCACCGGTACATTCTACTGCCACTACACATTCTACGATAAGACGGGTACCGGCAGTGTTGAGGCGTCTTCTTTCACAATCGAGAAGGGCACAGGAGAAAATGCATATATCCTTAAAAATTTCCTCGCATCTTCACTTGGCGTGGAAACTAACGATATCAACGCTACACTCAGTCTTGTGCAGGATGGTACAGACCAGTACATTCAGCTGAATATCCCTGCCGGTCAGACCCTCTGCACTGTCCAGAATGCGCAGTATAAACTTTATGCCGGCTATGCAACCGCATCAGGTGCGGGTTATGACGATGAGGGCGATATAAACTTCATTCTCTACAACGTAGGGTTCCTTCCCGGATATTCATTCGGGAATGATATACCCGGTGGTCTGGCTTTCCTCACAGACCAGGGTAGCGGTGGAGCTTTCGGTGAAACCATCTTATATGCCGCCAACGGTGAATTCAAGACAACTGTTACCACTGATGGCGAGACCGGTACTGAAATCAACGCTGACGTTCTGGGTCTCAAGACTTCAAAGCGCGGCAAGACTCTACTCACCATCTATGGTATCACAGACGGTACGAATGAGTTCGGCCCTCTTGCCCTGAACTGTGAGGTTGAAACCGGTGTCATGACTGCAACCAATCAGCTCGCCGGCCGTTTCTACACCGACAACTCATACACCGAGACATTCGACGTATATTATTTCAACGGTGACGATGAGTCTGTAATGTCGGTTGCCGCAAACGGTCGCCTGCAGGATGGCAAAACCTATGTCACATTTGGCGAGGATCTCATGCTTTGGGCAGATCTCGGTAATGAGGCAGGTTGGATGCGTCTGTTCGTCGAGCCCGTTATCAACTTCAATAAGGATCTTGAAGTCTGCACAAACACCGCTATCGAGAATGTTGCCGTTGACGCTGTTGACGCCAACGCTCCCGTTGAGTTCTTCAACATCCAGGGTCAGCGCATCGACAACCCCGCAAACGGTCAGCTCGTGATCCGTCGTCAGGGTTCGAAGGTAGAGAAACTCATCGTTCGCTAAAATGATGCCGAGGCCGGCCTTTGGCTGACCTGCGTCTGAAAACCATACGGCGGCGCACCCCATGCGGGTGCGCCGCTTTCTTGTATGCGCTATGCACACGAGGTGTGTATATGTGCCGTGGATATGAGGTATTTAGAGTGGGTTGCTTACAATTTGGCAAAATATTACACTGATTTTTGCTAAAAATTTGGCACTTTCGTTGGTTTATGCCGGGAAAAGGGTTATCTTTGCCGCACTCAACCTTAAATATCTCATCATGGATAACACTTCCCATCGTGTGAAAACGCTTCGCCAGGTGGCTGTGCGCTTCTCGGGTGACTCGGGCGACGGAATGCAGCTGGCCGGCAATATCTTTACAAACGTATCGGCCGGCCTGGGCAATTCCGTGTCGACTTTCCCCGACTATCCGGCCGAAATCCGCGCCCCGCAGGGCTCCCTCGGCGGTGTCAGCGGATTCCAGGTCAGCATAGGTGCCGGTGTGCATACCCCCGGCGACCAGTGCGACGTGCTCGTGGCCATGAACCCTGCCGCCCTCAAGCAGAACTATAAGTTTCTGCGTCGCGGCGGCGTCATCATCACCGACATCGACGCCTTCAAGCCCGAGGGGCTGAAAAAAGCGCTTTACAAGACCGACGATGCCATTGCCGAGCTGGGCATCAGCGCCCAGGTCGTAGAGGTGCCCGTGACCACAATGACCCGCGCCGCCCTCGAAGGGAGCGGGATGGATCCGAAATCGGTGATGAAGTGCCGCAACGTGTTCGTGCTGGGTCTGCTCTGCTGGCTGTTCGACCGCCCGCTTGAGCATGCCGCCCGCATGCTCCAGGCCAAGTTTGCCAAAAAGCCCGCAGTCTACGAGGCCAACGCGAAGGTTCTCCAGGCCGGATATGACTACGGTCACAACATCCATGCGTCGGTGTCGACCTACCGCGTCGAGACCGATGAGATACGCCCCGGAACATATACCGACGTCAAGGGTAACGAGGCCACGGCCTACGGTCTGATCATGGCGTCGGAAAAGGCCGGAATCCCCCTGTTCCTCGGTTCATACCCCATAACCCCCGCCACCGACATCCTGCACGAGCTTGCTAAACGCAAGGACCTCGGCGTGAAGGCCTGTCAGATGGAGGATGAGATTGCCGGCGTATGTTCGGCCATAGGCGCGTCGTTTGCCGGGAATCTTGCAGTGACCTCTACATCAGGCCCCGGTCTGGCGCTGAAGAGCGAGGCCCTGGGTCTGGCCGTGATGGCCGAACTGCCCCTGGTTGTGATCGACGTTCAGCGCGGCGGCCCATCGACGGGCCTCCCCACCAAGACCGAACAGACCGATCTCATGCAGGCGCTCTATGGCCGCAACGGCGAGTCGCCGCTGGTGGTGATGTCGGCGCTGAGCCCCACTGACTGTTTCAACTCGGCCTTCGAGGCCGCCCGCATCGCCGTAGAGCACATGACTCCAGTCATTCTGCTCACCGATGCCTTTATCGGCAATGGTTCGTCGGCCTGGCGCATACCCGAGGCTGACGAGTTCCCGGAAATACGTCCCAACCGTGTGCCCGACGCCCTGCGCGAGGCATGGCAGCCCTATATGCGCGACCCCGAGACCTTAGTACGCTACTGGGCCGTGCCCGGTACCCCGGAACTGATGCACCGCATCGGCGGTCTGGAGAAACATGCCCGCACCGGCGCGATATCAAACGACCCCGTGAACCACGAGCAGATGGTGCAGGTGCGCCGCGAAAAGGTAGCCCGTGTGGCGGCCGATATCCCCGCTCAGGAGGTTCTGCTCGATTCGCCCGAAACCGATACCCTGCTGATAGGGTGGGGCGGTACTTACGGCCACCTCTATTCGGCCGCCGAAGAGCTGAACGCTGAAGGTGTGAAGGTGGCCCTGGCGCAATTCAAATATATCAACCCGCTGCCGGCCAACACCTCGGAACTCCTGCGCCGCTACAAGCGTGTAATCGTGGCCGAACTCAATACCGGCCAGTTCGCCGACTGGCTCCAGGCCAAGCACCCCGATGTGGAGATACACCGCATCAACAAGATTCAGGGACAGCCGTTCATGGTTTCGGAGCTTGTTGACCGCGTGAAAGAGATCATGGCCCGCTGAGCCGTTTTACACATTATATAATAACGCATCTCACCTTTCTGTTATGGAAGATAAGAAATATACAGCCGCCGATTTCAAATCAGACCAGCCCGTGCGCTGGTGTGCCGGTTGCGGCGACCATGCCGTGTTGAACTCGCTCCAGAAAGCCATGGCTGCGCTGGGTGTGCCCCCTGAGAAAACCGCTGTGATCTCGGGCATCGGATGCTCGTCGCGTCTGCCCTATTACATGAATACCTACGGGTTCCACACCATCCACGGCCGCGCCGCCGCTGTGGCCACGGGGTTCAAGGTGGCCAATCCCGAAATGACCGTGTGGCAGATTTCGGGCGATGGCGACGGCCTCGCCATCGGCGGCAACCACTTCATTCATGCAGTGCGACGCAATATCGACCTGAACATGCTGTTGCTCAACAACAAGATCTACGGCCTCACGAAAGGGCAGTATTCACCCACGTCGGCACGCGGGTTCGTGTCGAAATCATCACCTTACGGCACTACCGAAGATCCGTTCATCCCCGCCGAACTGGTGTTCGGTGCCCGCGGCACATTTTTCGCCCGCTCGATTGATGTCGATCTGGCTACCTCGCAGGAGGTCATGCTCGCCGCCGCCCGTCATCATGGTGCGTCGGTGGTCGAGATTCTTCAGAACTGCATGATTTTCAACAACGGCATCCATGCCGCTGTCACCGACAAGGAATATCGCGCCGAGCGCACGATACACCTGCGCCACGGCGAGAAGATGCTCTTCGGCAAAGACAACAACAAGGGTCTCGTCGGCGACGGCCTGCTCATCAAGGCCGTGGAGATCGGCAAGGATGGCTGGACCATCGACGATGTGCTTGTGCATGACGCCCACACCCCCTCGAACTTCGTGCATCAGCAGCTTGCCATGATGGATGGCGTGACGCTGCCGCTCGCGCTCGGCGTGATCCGTGACGTGGAAGCCCCCGTTTATGACCGCGAGGTTTCCGAGCAGGTCGAGCAGGTGCGCGCGCGCCGCGGTTTCGACACCCTCCGCTCGCTCCTCCTCGCCGGCGACACCTGGACCGTCAGCTAACCGCGCCCGCAATCCCACCTGAAAACAGTGCAGCGGGGCCGCTAAAAAGCGGCCCCGCTGCACTGTTTTCTTTTTCGTTCTTTCCTCCTATTTCCCGTTTCCGTCCTTTGTTCTCTTTCTCCCTCTCTCCCTCTCTCC
>ERZ1673743.2126-NODE-2126-length-18561-cov-4.545337_pt1 | contig 18561 bp, 29 predicted proteins | sample MGYA00580197_ERZ1673743 | MGnify/ENA primary metagenome ERZ1673743 (study PRJEB41218, sample SAMN15661795) | gut metagenome | host: Homo sapiens | place: Canada: London | collected 2015-08-20/2019-03-30 | study: EMG produced TPA metagenomics assembly of... | reverse complement strand
GAAGAGGATAGTAACCTTCTTTTTCCTGCAAAATTTGATGAAGGCCTGTGTTGTAGCTCTGATATTGGTGAGTGTTTTATGATATCGGCCGGCTGCGTGAGCCAGATCAATTATGGCCTGCAAATCATCCTCAGTTACTCTGTCAATCCGCTTTAGGCCAATCACTGGTCTTATAAAGCACCGTATATGGTATTCAATCTGCGAACTGTTAGTGTGGGAAGTCGTCTGCTTCTTCTGGGCGAGAAACAGGTCAAGCAGGACATTACAGCGGGTGTTGCCACCTATGATCTGGGTCTCCAACCACTCATCTGCTTTGCGCTCCGCCTCAATCTTGCCCTTCTTGCCGGGTTTGGAACTAATGAAGGTCTTTCGGACGCCATCAGCTTGCACGTTGATCTGCCACCGGCTCCGGCTCTCAATCCATGCGGCCTCGTTTTTTCTTTCTGACATAAAAACTCCTTTCGTCTTGCCATCTGCGCCCTTTCGTGGTAAGATAAAAGGGCGCAGTGGTGCCTTGCTGGTACTACTTGGTTCTCTTTTCTGTGGTGGTTAAGGGGCTTGCGCACATACCGTCCTCGGTGCTGGTAACACCGGGGGCGGTTTTTTTATGTGCTATATTTTCCGGATAATACCATATCGTCCAACATATCAACAGCCTTTGCCTGTCCCTCGGGATTCAACTGCGCATATAATTTGTAGATTTTTGCGTTTTCTTGGCTATGAAGCAGTGCATGAAACCAGGCACCGAACGTTTTTTCACCCGCCCATACAGAAACTGGAACACCGTAAGTTTCTTCAAGAAGTTTAAATTCTTTCTTGAGAAAAGTATTCTTGTTGATGATCAGGCGCTCAATGGTTTTCCGATCAACTCCGAGATCTTCTTGCATCTCCGGAATATTCAGATTTAGAGCTGTTGTTACATCAACAAATATACGGCCTAATTTATCAGTTTTATTATTGTCCTCTACTAAATCTGCTTTCTTAATGCCAAAGTAGTGAGATAGTATTTCAATTTTGTCGATCCGGGGATATTTTTCAGCGCTTAGCCACCCGCTTACGGTGGAATATTTAAAATTCAGATCTTCGCAGAGCTTATTTTGGTCTATGCCTGCTTGGTCCATGTAGTGTTGTAAATTTTCCGCAAAGGCTTTCTTGCTGCTTTTGGCCCCTGCTTTTGGCCGTATTTTGTGGGTAATATCGAAAAAGTGCTTTGTGCTATCTTCTTCTGCCAAGTATTTCTGGAGTTCATCTGTTGAAACAGTAAACTCAATTGGGTTTGAATAATCGTCCCATCCCATTAAATGGGCTGGGGTTGTTTGCAAAATAGCGGCGAGAGGTTCAAGTATATCACCAGGGACCTTATCAATGTCTCCGTTTTCGTATCTATAAATTGTCGCAGGTGAAAGATTGAGCTGATTAGCAATGTACTCTGCAGATAGCCCTAATTCTTTACGGCGAGCTTTCATTCTCTGTCCTGTAGACATTTAACATTCCTCCTTCTAAATTTAATATATATCGCAACTTGCAAAAACGCAAGATGCTTTTGCAAAAAACTTACAAAAAATCGCAAAAATGCGAAATCAGCTATTGACAAAGTAGACCTGTCGAGATAGTATAGACGCATGAACTCGCATTTATGCGAGATTGGAGGTGGAACCGTGTGCACGAATATGGCAAAGCTAAAGGGCAAGATTGCGGAGTGCGGAATGACGCAGGAGGAAGTTGCCGAAAGACTCGGCGTTGATAGTAGTACTTTTTCGAGAAAAATGAAGGCAGATGGCCTTTCTTTTACGGTAGAACAAATGCACAAGCTCGTGGAAATCCTTAATATGACGCCGCAAGAGGCAATTCAAATTTTTTTACAGTAAAACTCGCATTTATGCGAGTGAAAGACTGAAGGCATACATGCCATCAGTCGACCATGATGCAAAAAAGCAAGCCTCTTAACCACCACAGAAATTACGAAAGGAGAAGCAGTATGTACCGTTACTTATCAGGCCGCCTTCGGCAGCTTGGAATTCGCCAAACAGATCTTGCAAAAGCAATAGGGCTCAGTGAGGCATCAATCAGTCATCGCTTTCGCGGACGAACACCCTGGTCAATTGACGAAATGTATCAGATATTAGGTATTTGTCGCGCACAGCCAGAGGAACTCCACATCTATTTCCCCGATCCCGCCACGCAGCGAGGGAGGCGATCCGCATGAGTCAACGATCGGAAAAACTCCATCGCCAAGTATCCCAACTCCGCTCCGATGTCAATGCCCTACAAGCCGCATGGCTGGATCAGCAGCACTGCGATGCTGCAGAGTTAGAGGCCGCCGCAGAACGCGCCCGGCAGGCACACCGCAGAGCCCGAGAGGCAAAAGCGGTCGCTCAGGCATGGCGGCGCAACGCAGTGCTGGCGCTGATCCTTGCGGCCCTGACCGGCTGCGTAGCTCTGGCGATCTCCGTCAAGGCCACTGAGGAGCCTACCACTCCCACGGTGGACGAGCCTGCCGTTTTCGACACTGGGCGGCTGCCTGGGGATGACACCCCGGCACAAGAGCCGGAAGAGTTGGAAGAGCCGGAGAATGCGCTGATCGAGGAAGCGCTTTTGGCAAGAAGCCATCGTATCGACAATGTGACGGTCACGCATTACTGCATTTGCCAGCGGTGCTGCGGCAAGTCCCCCGACCATCCGGCCTATGGCGTCACAGCCAGTGGTCGCATGGCCACGCCTTACGTCTCAGTGGCGGTAGATCCATCCGTGATCCCGCTGGGCGCCGACGTGCTGGTGGATTATGGTGACGGCGAGATCCATTACTATCGCGCCGACGATACTGGCTCCGGTGTTGGTGGCCGCCACATCGATCTGTGCGTCGGCAGCCATGACGGGGCCCTGCAGATGGGCCGCCGTACCGCCACCGTCTACTGGGTGGCGCAGGAGGAATGACTATGAAAAAGTTTAAAAAGGCGCATTTGGAAATCACCACAGGTGACACGAGCGCCTGTATCCAAGCCAAAGGTGATACGGAAAGTCTTATTTTTGCCTGGGTGCTGCTGACAACGCATATCGCCAAGAAGCTGAAAATACCACTTCCGAAAATGCTCGCACTCTGCATGGCCCTTCGCAGTGGTGTTGAGGCCCTGCACCGCAGTGCTGATATCTGTGAGATCGATCTTTCCGGATTACGTAAAGGAGATGCCCTATGATGCTGTACTGTGCTCGCTGCCAGGATGCTACCCTCTCCATTGATCTGAACGGCCACCCGGCCCATGTCTGCCCCCAGTGTGGCGCTGTCTATGCGCACCGGCACGGTAAGATTTATTCCATGATTGCGGATCTTCACGGTGCCCAGAGCGTCAAGGATCTGCTTCATGCTATTGGCCCATGCAGAAAGGAAGCAACAGCCAGCGCATGAGCCTGTATATATCCAGCCTTCTGCCGGGCGTGTCCAACGCCCGCAACTCTCTTTTTGCCGGGCCGCCCCGAGCAGGTTAGCCGCGGGGCGTCCGGCAGAGGGCTGGAGCCCTTATTACGAAAGAAAGGAGGAGAACCCCCATGAATGAATACGCGAAGAAATCCATTTTGGAGATGGCCCGTGGCGGTTTTCTGGAGGTCACAGATCTCGAGATGACCAAGGCGATTGCGAACATTATGGATCCCAACACCTCTGCAACGGCCAAGCGCAAGATCACCGTTACTATTGAACTGAAAGCGGATGACAGCCGACAGAATATCGGCGTCAGCTATACGGTCAAATCCGCTCTGGCGCCCACAAACGCTGTGACCACCATGCTGTATGTGGCCGACGAGGAAAATGTTGTGGAGATGGTCCCGCAGATCCCCGGCCAGTTCGGAATTGCCGGAACCGAACAGGAAGCACCCCCGGCGCTCAAACTCGTTAAATTTGCCTGATGAGGAGACAACACCATGCTGAAAGAATTTATCGAACACATCCAGAAAACCACGCAACCGCTCATTACTAATGTCAACGGCTCCACATTCCGCATTACCAGCGACGGTGATGTGAAGGAGATCCTGCCCACCATTTTCCATCCGGACACGCTGGACTTGAACAGTCTGGACGCGCTGGTAACGATGGTCAGAACCGAAGCAAGCGAGATGGACGCCCCGCTGTACATCGCCGTTCCGGACTGCAAGACTGTCCGCTGCTTCGGCCAGTCCAAAGATTATGACGAGCGCTGCTTCCGGCAGGTCTATTATGAAGCACACGCCACAGACGTTCCCGGCTGGGACCAGAAGGTGACCCTTGGCTTTGAAGAAGCGCAGATCGCCCTCCGCACCCGTTTCCAGGAGACCCCGGACACGCTCTATGCCATGAAGTTGGTCAGCGACATCTCTTTGGGAGCCAAGGTGATCTACAACGATAACGGGATCGCCACCACTATTACCACTCAAAAGGGAGTAGCGCTCCAGACCAACGAGCAGATCCGCCCGCTGGTGAAGCTCCGGCCCTATCGTACTTTCCAGGAGGTCGAGCAGCCGGAGAGCATCTTCCTGATTCGCGTCAGTGACCGGGGTATCAGCTTCGTTGAGGCTGACGGCGGCATGTGGCGCCTGACTGCCAGACAGACCATCAAGAAGTATCTGGAAGGCAGACTGGAGCAGGAAGTGTCTGAAGGTTCCGTCCACGTTGTTCTGTAAAAAGAAATGCCCCTGGCAGGTCTCGCACACCTGTCAGGGGCAGATCGGCACCATGCCGAACAACTTCACCCCTATCATAGGGGTAGAAAGTGAGAATGTCAATGAAAACCACAAAAATTACGATCAGAAACCTGTTTGGCATCCGGGAGACTACCCTTGATGGGAAGTCCGTGGAGATCTCCGGCCCCAAGGGGAGCGGAAAGACGTCTGTGCTGGATGCCATCCGTTATGCCCTCACCAACCGTTCTGACCGGGACTATATCGTTCACCAGGGCGCCGATGAGGGCGAAATCATCATTGAGACCAATACCGGACTGTCCATTGACCGGAAGGCCCTGCCCGCCAAATCCGCCGGCACGGTGAAGGTGCGGGACGGCTCCATGCTTCAGACAAGACCGGCTGAGTTCTTGGCCCAGATCTTCACGCCGCTCCAGTTGGATCCGGTGAAGTTTACGCAGCTCTCCCGTCAGGAGAAGAACCGGGAGATCCTGAACCTCATTGAATTTCAGTGGGATATGAATTGGATCAAGGAGCAGTTTGGTGAGATCCCACAGGGTGTGGATTACGGCCAGCACATTCTGGAAGTCCTGAATGATATTCAGGCAGAGAACGGCATTTACTTCCAGTCACGGCAGAATATCAACCGGGATATCCGCAACAAGCAGGCTTTCATTGCCGATATTGCCAAGGATATTCCGGCTGGCTATGACTATGACCGCTGGAACAATTATCCATCCGGAGAGAAATACCGGGAGCTGGAACGGCTGCGGGAACAGAACAGCCGTATTGAGCGGGCAAAGGCGTTCCGCAGCGGCTATGACGCCAAACTCCGGGGATTGGAAGCACAGCGGGATATGGATCTGGCTGCCATTGACAGTGATATTGCCAGAGAACGTGCGTCCTTGACCGGCACGATGGAACGCCTGAAAGCGGAGCTGAAGGCCACGGAAGAAAAATTGTCCGGCATGGAACAGCGCCGGCAGGAAAAGGCCGATGTGGTGCAGTCCAAATATGAGACTGCCGCAGCCAAGCTGGAGAAAGATATGGGCATTGCGGCGGATTACGCAGGCCGGGAGCCGGTGGACACCACAGCACTTTCACAGGAACTGGATACCGCCGAGGAGATGCGGAAGCACCTCAATGAGTACCAGCGCATGGTAGCCATGCAGGCGGAACTGGAAGATCTCACGGAGCAATCCTCTGAATTCACCCGGAAGATCGAGCTGGCCAGAGAGCTGCCGGCGAAGATCCTTGAAACCGCCAAGATCCCCGTGGAGGGCCTGACCGTGGAAAACGGCGTGCCGCTGATCCGGGGCCTGCCCATTTCCAATCTCTCTGACGGTGAGCTGCTGGAGCTGTGTGTAGATATTTCTGTCAGCAAGCCCGGACAGCTTCAGATCATTCTCGTGGATGGGGCGGAGCGACTGGATAAGGATAGCCGGGAACGGCTGTACGCCAAGTGCAAGGAGAAGGGCCTTCAGCTGATTGCCACGCGGGTAACGGACTCCGATGCGCTGGAGGTGACGGTGCTGTGACTGCTGCGGAACGTTTACAGGCTGAAAAAGAGCGTCTCCTCACAGCTACCGGCTTTTATGTCCCGCCGTATAGAATGGCAAACCTGATGAAGGCCGCGGCCAAGATCATGGATATCATCATCAAGGCGGATACCAATATTTGTTATGAGGAATGCCGTTTTATTATGGCTATCGTGGATGCTGCTATTCCAAGAGTATCAGATCAAACGGAGGAATGTAATCATGATGACGAAAGATAGACTGCGCCAGCTGACCGGAGATGAGCGCCTGGGCCAGATGCGGGAATCCGAATATCTTGGAGCCGAAGACATCGATGACGGTGTGGAGCCGGTACTCACGATTGCCGGCCTCTGGTATGGATCCGTGACGCTCCAGCGTGGAAAAGAGAACAAGGACGTGCTTTCCTTCACGGAAGAACGTGTGTCGGGCATTATGCAGGTCCGGCCGCTGATCGTCAATTCGACCAATCGAAAGACGCTGCGAAAGCTGTTCGGCGACGCCAAGGCATCCACGCTGGTTGGCAAGCAGATCCAGCTTTTTGTGGATCATAATGTCCGGGACCCGCAGGATGGCGGTATGACTGACGGCATCCGCATCCGGCCCTATAAGCCCCGCGTGCAGAAACAGGAACCGGTGCCGTCCTGTACGGACTGCGGGCAGGAGATCACCCCTGCCATGGGAAAAGATGCCCGCTGGCTTGCCGGCTATACCATCAAGCATTACGGCGTTCCCCTCTGTGCGGTTTGTGCTCAGAAGCGAAAGGAAGCTGCGTCCGCTGCGGAAACGCAGCAGGAAGCTGAAACCGCTGCGGAAATGCAGCAGGAACTCGATCCTGAGCGCATCCAGGTCGATCCGGAGACCGGGGAGGTGCTGTGATGGCCCTACCTGTTGTTACGGCTGAGAATTATTACTCGCCTGAAATGAACATGGCCTACATGGGCTCCACGCAGTTTAAGGCTTTCGAGAAATGTGAAGCGGCGGCACTGGCGGAGCTGAAGGGGGAGTACCATCCCCCTTCCTCCACGGCCCTTCTGGTCGGCGGCTACATTGACGCATGGTTTTCCGGTGAGCTGCCCCTTTATCAGGCACAGCACCCGGAGATCTTCAAGCGGGACGGTACCTTGAAGGCCGAATATCTTCGGGCTACCGAGGTAGTTGTGCGTATGCAGTCGGATGAGCTGTATATGCTTCTGATGTCCGGCAAAAAGCAGGTCATCCGTACCGGCGAGATTGCCGGTGTACCGTTCAAAATCAAAATCGACAGCCTGCTGGATGGCGACACCTGCAAAGCCATTGTGCAACGCTTCCCTAATACGGCAGCCGCACTGGGCTTTTGTGATGGGGCCATTGTAGACCAGAAAGCCATGAAGGATATGGCGGATGTGTGGTCGGCCGAGGATCACTGCAAGATCCCGTTCATCGAGTTTTACGGCTATGATATTCAGGGAGCCATCTATCAGGCCATCGAGGGCAATATGCTGCCGTTCGTTCTGGCAGTTGGCACGAAGGAAGAATCCCCTGATCTGGAGGCCCTTTACATCGCAGACGAGGACTTGGCTGCCAAGCTGGCTGAAGTGGAGGACCGGGCGCCGCGATACCAGGCAATCAAGGAAGGTCGCATTCAACCGACCCGCTGCGAGCATTGCGACTACTGTAAAGCCACCAAGCACCTGACTGCCATCCTGAATTACAAGGAGCTGGCCGCGGATGCCTGGGAATGATCTGGCCCGACAGATCAAGGAACATTTGACAGCTCGCCAGGTGGTGGAGCTGTATGGCTTTCATCCGGATCGCGGCGGTTATATCCAGTGTCCTTTTCATGCCGGAGACAATCACGGCAGTCTGAAGGTCTACGATGGGAACAAGAGCGGCTGGCATTGCTTTGGCTGCGGTGCCGGCGGAAGCGCGATTGATTTTGTAATGCGGCTGTTTGGACTCAGTTTCGCGCAAGCGTGCCTGAAGCTCAACTGTGATTTTGGGCTTGGTCTCACCGGCGAGCGTCCCAGCATGGCAGAGAGATCCGCTCTGCTGGAAGCTCGCCGGCGAGAAGCACAGGAAAAAGAAGCCGCTGCGGCGTTGTATCGAGAGAAAGCGGCAGAATACCGACAGTTATGGGAAGCTCAAAAATTTCTTTCCCCGGATATCGTCGGATACATCCATCCTCTGTATGCGGAGGCGGCCAAGAAACTACCAGTCCTTGAATGGTGGCTGGATCAGAATATAGGGAGATAGCTATGAGTGAAGAATGGAGCTTCGAAAAAGATGATTTTTTAACCACAACGCCGTATGAGGCGCTGTATGCGTATCACAAGGAGCCTTTCACTCATGCGGCCAAGATGGAGGAACTGGCGGCATATTCCGTTTCCAAGGGATTTAAAGGCTTCAAGACCATGTACAAGAAATACGTGGAAAGTCTGAAGGCCCAGAGCGGCACCATTTATATCGATAACGTTACCAACTTCACGAACCAGCCGCTGGAGCTCAATGCCGGCGACTGGGAGGCAGATGACAGCGGCATTTTTAAGAAGAACGGCTATAACGATGAGGTTGCCTGTCCGCATCCGATCATGCCGGTGGAACGGTTGGTGAATATTGACACGGGTGAAGAAAAGCTTCAGCTGGCATTCCGGAAGGGCACCATCTGGAGAAAGATCATCGTCAGCAAGACGGTGCTGGCCAGTTCCAATAAGGTCACGGAGCTGGCTGGCTCCGGCATTGCGGTGACCAGCCAGAACGCCAGGGCTTTTATTCAGTACATCTCCGACATGGAAAACATGAATTATTATTTGATTCCGGAGAAAAAGAGCATCGGACGCTTCGGCTACATACCGGACGAGGGCTTTTCGCCTTTTGTTGACGGCCTGATTTTTGACGGTGACGCCAACTTCAAGGCGATGTTCCAGACGGTCCGGAGCCGGGGGACTGAAGCAAAATGGCTGGAAACGGCGGCGGAGGTTCGGGAGATGTCTACAACCGCCAGGATCATTCTGGCAGCGTCCTTTGCGTCCGTTCTGCTGGAACCGCTGAACTGCCTCCCATTCTTCGTCCATTTATGGGGTGTCGATTCCGGAACCGGTAAGACAGTGGCTCTGATGGTGGCCGCCAGCGTGTGGGGAGATCCGGCTGTAGGCGCTTATGTCAAGACCTTTGACGGTACCGTGGTCGGCATGGAGAAGACAGCCGCGTTTCTGAACAATCTGCCATTCTGTCTGGATGAGCTTCAGCTCGCTAAGGACAGCAAAGGCCGTACTACATTCGATGTTTATAAGTTGGCGCAGGGCGTTGGCCGAACCCGTGGCAACCGCTCCGGTGGCGTGGATCTGACGCCAACATGGAGGAACTGCATCCTGACTACGGGTGAATCTCCCTTGACGGGCACGGCCAGCGGTGCCGGCGCAGTAAACCGTGTTATCGATATTGAATGCAAGTCTGCCCAAGCGGTCATCAAGGACGGTATGCGGATTTCCGGTGCAGTGAAGCGGAATTACGGTTTTGCCGGAAGAAAATTTGTGGAGCGCCTTTATCAGCCAGGCGTAATAGATCAGGTATCAGAACGGTACCGGGAACTGTTTCGAATCCTCAGCGACCGTGACACCACGGAGAAACAGGCCATGGCCGCTGCCGCAATCATCTTGGCGGACGAGCTGGCCTGCCAGTGGATATTCTCCGGCCAGCAGCCGTTGACGATTGAGCAGGTATCGGAGTTCCTGGCATCCAAAGCGGCGGTATCTGCCGGTGACAGGGGTTATAAGTACCTGTGCGACTGGGTTACGCAGAATTCCAATAAACTGTGCGGCCGCTCGGAGAACCCCAATATAGAGGTCTTGGGCGCATTGGAAGATGGGCGGGCATATATCATCCGCTCTGTCTTTGAACGCATCCTGCAGGACGCAGGATACTCGACTGCGGCCATGATCTCCTATCTGAAGCAGGAGAATCTTATCGAAACGCGCGGACGGGCAAATACCAGAGGCAAGCGGATCAACGGCATCCCAACGGAATGTTTTTGCCTGCGGCTGCCCGCGGTCGATCTGGATGACGAGGAAGATCCGAATGACTTGCCGTTGTAGTGTGGAACTTGAGGAACATGTGTGGAACCAGTGTTCCACAGGCTGTAACCGTTGCGGCACAAGGGCTACAACATCATTTTTAGAGGGGTGTGGAACTGTGGAACAGAAAATACAGCATATATAAGAATGCGCGTGTGTGTACGTTTGTTCGAGTAATTTATATACACACATTTTCGTGGAAATTTTTGAAAAATTTGTTCCACGGTTCCACGGTTGACCTGTATCCGTTGTGGCACAAGGCTTTCAAGTGTGGAACACAAGTTCCACGCTGTTCCACAGTTCCACGTTTTTTGGAGGAAAATTATGGAACTAAGGCCATATCAAGCCGAATGTATTGAAACCATCGAGGCGCAGCCGCCTGGTGCGTTCCTCGCCCAGATGGCAACAGGCCTCGGAAAAACAGTTACTTTTGCGAATATCCCCCGGCACGGGGAGAGAATGCTGATCCTGTCCCACCGTGAAGAACTGGTGGAGCAGCCGCGCAAATACTTCAACTGCTCCTACGGCATTGAACGTGCCCAGCAGCACAGTCACGGCGAGGAGGTTGTCAGTGCCAGCATTCAGACGTTGGTGCGGCGGTTGGATAATTTCAACCCGGAGGACTTCCGTCTCATTATCTGCGACGAGGCCCATCACGCAGCTGCCAGCACATACCGGAAGATCTTTGATTACTTCCGGCCGGAGAAGCTGATCGGTTTCACTGCTACCCCTAATCGCGGAGACAAGGTCCGTCTGGATACGGTGTTCAGCAAGATCATTTTCCAGAGAGATCTTCGCTGGGGCGTGCAGAACGGATACCTCTGCAACATCCATTGCCGCCGGGTGGATATAGGATTTGACCTCTCTGCAGTCCATACCCGCCGCGGTGACTATGCTCCCGGTGAGTTGGACGAGGCCATGGACGGAACCGCCGATGCCATTGCCGAGGCATATCGGAGCATGGCGGTAGGCGCCACGCTGATTTTCGCTGTCAGCGTACATCAAGCTGAAGAAATTGCCAAGAGGATCAATGGGGCCGTAGTGGTCACCGGCGAAACCAAGAACCGTTCCGCCATCATTGATGCTTTTACTGCCGGTGAGATCCCCTGCATCGTCAACTGCATGGTATTCACCGAGGGCACCGATATTCCACGGGTGGAAACGGTCATCGTGGCGAGGCCGACGCAGTCAGAAAGCCTATATGCTCAGATGGTAGGGCGCGGCCTTCGGCTCTATCCGGGAAAGCAGCGTCTGGAGCTGATCGACTGCGTGGGCATTACCGGAAAGGCGTCCCTGTGTACGGCACCCTCCTTACTTGGTATCGACATGGATAATGTGCCGAAACGGAAAGAGAAGGATATCGAGGGAGATCTGTTTGAACTGCCGGAGAAGATTGAGGTAGCCTCCGATTCTCCGGAAAGCTGGGTGAAGAACATCCACCTGGTAGATCTGTGGGCACAGGAAATGAAGTATCAGACTCATGACGTTAACTGGTTCAAGATGCCAGACGGCTCACTGGTGTGCTCCCTGTCTAATAAGCAGCGTATGACAATTCCCTGCCCGGATGCTTTGGGCATGGTAAATCTACCCAACGGTTCCCGCTGCGGGATGCAGGAAGCGCTTGACCGGGCATACCTTACGCTGATCCGGGACCATCAAAATGATCGGATGCTATGGGATCTGCAGGCCGTGCGGAAATGGGGAAAGTCTCCCGCAACGGCAAAGCAGCTGGAAATCATCAAAAAGCGCTGTAAGGGGTTTGACGTCACTGATCTCAGTAAAGGAGAGGCCAGTCAGATCATGAACAGGCTGTTTAACGCGCCGAAGAAGCGGAGGGGTACATGAAACTGTATGTATCAAAAGCAGAGGACCGTGATCAGGTTATTGTGATCCTCGCCCGGAATGGGTACACCGTTCGCCAGGGCAAGGAGAAAGACCCGAAGAACAATAAGACCGTGACCTTCGTGGAGGTGATAGAGAATGGCAAGTGAGGCCCAGCATCAGGCTTATGTCATCAAGTGGAGCCAGCAGCCTTCTATCCGCCGGCAGTGGCCGGAACTGGCGTTGCTCCATCACATCCCCAATGGCGGTACCCGTGATGCTGTGGAGGCCAAGCACCTGAAGCAGCAGGGCGTGAAGTCCGGCGTGCCGGATCTCTGCCTACCGGTACCTCGGGGACAGTATCACGGGCTGTATATCGAGATGAAAACGGAGAGCGGACACACTTCCGATGAACAGGAGTGGTGGGGTGAACGCCTTCAGACACAGGGCTATGTGTGGCGTGTCTGTCACGGCTGGCAGGCGGCGGTAGCCGTCCTGGAATGGTATTTGCAGTTATGAGCACAGGATTTACTTTTCCCTGGGAAAAGGCTGCCATGCACGGTGAGGAGCTGCCTGAAGGTTTATCCCTGCCGGATCAGATGGCCTACACCTGCCTGCGGAATATCTATTTTCTGTATTATAACAAGACAATCTCACGGGATCAGGCGGCTGCCGAAAAGCAGCGTATCCGGGTCCAATGGGAAAGGGCTGCCAGTGCTGTTGAATTTGAACGGAAACTCTCGGAACACCACGCAAGGGTTATCCGGGAAACAGAAGCGGCCAAGACTGCCTGCCGGAAAGATCCGACAGCGGAAAACGCCCTGCGGCTCTGTAACGCAATAGATGGACTGCCGTCGCATGATATGGAAGGGATTTGCTGCCATGAGTGACTATCGCCGTTGGACAAGTGAAGAAGAGCAGTACATCCGTGACCACTGGAAAACACAGAGCGACGCGGAGATGGCTACGGCCCTGAAGCGGATGGAGGGCGCTGTGCGTGCCAAGCGCCGGGAACTGCGATGCTCCCCGCAGAAGACTTGGACGCCGGAAGAAGAACGGTATCTGGAAGACCATTGGGGCACGGTGTCCATCCCCGGCATCGCCAAGACGCTGGAGCGGACAGTATCGGCGATCAAGGTTCGGGCTGAAAGACTGGGCCTTGGCGGGGTGCTGGATTCTGGCGACTATGTGACCTTCAACCAGCTGATGCTTACGCTTACGGACAATTCCCAGTCATACAGCTACCAAATGGAGAGCTGGGTCCGCCGAAGAGGTTTCCCGATCCATACCAAACGTGTTGATAAATGCGTATGGCGGGTGGTTTACCTGGATGAGTTCTGGAAGTGGGCGGAGCAGCACAGGAGCTTCATCGACTTCTCCAAACTGGAGCCGCTGGCACTGGGCAAAGAGCCGGACTGGGTGCCGGAGCAGCGCAAAAAGGACTTTCAGGCGTTCGCCCTGCAAAGGAAAGATCCTTGGACGCCGGACGAGGACAGCCGACTGAAAATGCTGTTGAAGCAGCACAAGTACGGGTATGTGGAATTGTCTGAAATCCTACGCCGCTCAGAAGGAGCCATTGTCCGCCGGTGCAACGATCTTGGACTGAAGGAGCGTCCAGTCCGCGCGGACAATCATGGAAAGGCGAGCGTGTGGACAGACGCTGACTATCAGGCGTTGGCGGATGGCATCCGGCATGGCGACAGCTATCCCGTGATCGGCAAGGCGGTCGGCAGGTCAGAGAAGGCCGTCCGTGGCAAAGTTTACTTCACGTATCTCACCGAAGATGCTGACAAGATCCGCACCATGCTGAAGGACGGGCCGTGGGGCTTCGGCGCGCCGGAGCCGACCGTGCGGCAGGGCTTCAATCTCTCACGGACACGGACAGAGGTGCGGAAGAATCTCTCAGTTCTGGATGCGCTGCTGCGAAAGCGGATGAATGACCTCGGCTATGACCCGTACTGGCAGCGTTTCATGTGTCAGAACTGGGACGATGTCGGTGGATGCGCCGCAGGGTGTACGGACTGTGACAGCTGCACGGAGTTCCGGCGGATCAAGCCGCAGTACTGCCGTATGTGCGGCGGGGAGTTTCTGGAGCGGAAGGAACAGATCTTCTGCCCGAAATGTCGGGCCATGCGGAAGAAGCAGGCCCAGAGAAAATATGCTGTGCTCCGCGCAAGGGGCAAGCTGTAAAGGAGATAACCAATGAAAGTGATCTATAAAGCGCCCGGCTGCGCGCCGGAGCCGCGGGACATCCCCAACACGATGGAAGAGCTGCAGGCCACCGTTGGAGGCTACATTGAGACGGTGACCATTGCCTCGGACGCAGTGATTATCTGCAACGAAGATGGACGCCTGCGGGGGCTTCCCCACAACTGCCGGATCTTCGGAGTTGATTTTGTTGGCCCGATCCTGATCGCCGGCGTTGACGAGGACGAGTTCTCGGATCTGGATGCCGGCGCAATGGGGGCGCTACTGGAGGGTTGGGGGAGGTCAATCAAAAATGCCGAAACCTAATACTTACGTTCAGCTGCTGCAGGCCCAGAAAGCTATCCAGCAGCTTCAGCATGACAATCATGTGATCAAGGGCTTCACGGTGCAGCAGTGCTTGGATGTAGCCTTGATCACACTGCACAACGAGTTTCACTTCGGCCCCAAAATGACCGCTCGTTTTGAATCTGCGTTCCTGGATACCTTCATGGCCTACGCGCAGATGTGCGTTGATGACGCCGTCGACGATCCGGAAATCGTCTACACCAAGGAGAAGATGGATCGGGCACTGCGAGCGGCCTGCGGCGAGAACATCCGCCCGTTTGAGGAGCGTTACGCCATTGAGAACCTCTACTTCCGGGAAAAGCTGAAGGAGAAAAGTCATGAGTAAGCAATCTGGATTTCTCGCCAAGCAGGCTGCGATCCAGCAAAAAATGATCGACGATGCCCAGCGGGTCACCTGTGAGCTGATGGCGGAGACCCTGCAAATTACGTTGCATGAGGAATTTGGCTGGGGCTATGACCGGCTCGTAAAATTAGATCTCCTGTGGCGTGAAAATTACAAACATTTTCTGGGTGCCATGAATCACAAAAACCCGGACGCCGATGTGCTGCAGGTACATTTGGACCGGCGGCTGGCTGATGTGTACAAAAACCGCCAGCCCATGGATCCGTTTGAGCGGCGCTATCCGGAAATCAAACCGGTCACCTACAACCGGAAGAAATAGGAGACAAGCAATGAGAGATCATGAACTCATAAATGCTCTGCGCCGGCTAAAGGTCGAGACCGGAAGTCTGGCCTGCCTGGGATGCGAGCATGAACACAACTGCGGTGTCCATGGCTGTGCGATCATGCGGGAGGCCGCTGACCGGATTGCCAACATGGATACACACATTCTGGCGCTCCAGAAGGAAACTGAAAAGTTGCGGGGGCAGGTGCACAGCTGGATGCCATTGCCGGAGAGGGAAGCCACTGAGGGAGCGAAGGAGATGCACCATGAGGCGTGAGACATATCAGCGCGGAATTTCTGGTATCAAGTGGGGGATCTGGAATTGCCAGAAAAAGTGTTTTCAGTTCGATATTCGCGAAGATACACCTATGCTGGCCGTGGCACGGCTTTATCAGAAAATTGGCGATGACGCCAAAAAGTGGCGCTTTGAGCCGAGGCAGCTTCCAGGCAAATATATCGCATTTTCGTCCGGTTCTTGATATCGGATTTTGCACCGGTTTTGACGCTTAAAAATCTGATGTGCCGAAAAAGACGAGAACCTTTGAAAGAACAGCGTTTTGGGATTGATATAGCCGCAGTTTTTCACCTTAGCTATAAAGCCCTACGGTAAAAAAGTGTTCCGGCTTCTGCTGAATCTGCAACTTTTTTAGGGTGAAGACACCAAACAGATGACCATGAATTTTAGACATGGATCTGCTGATGATATCGCATCTGTTGTCTGTTTGGTCTTCCCATTGCCGCACAAGGCTTTCAGCTGTCAGACCCGGCGCACGGTCTGTCTACTATGTATACCCAACAGACGAGCGCCGAAATGGTGCCTTTCGCCGGTCACGGCGGAAGCACTATTTCGGCGCGAAAAAACAAGGAGGCAATTGATGGATAGATTAACGAAATACAGCGAGGAATGCCGTGCTCTTGCCGATGAGTGCGGCGGTCTTGACCGCCTGCGCGAGCTGGCCGAGGCCGACAGAGACGGTCGGCTGGTGGTGCTGCCTGCAAAAACAGTATTCGAACTGACGTGGGATGCCGGTCCTGACTGCGACCTGATCTGCCCTGTCTCTGTTGACGGAGAGGGCTGTTGCAGTTTCTGCGACAAGGGCGAGCTGTGTATCTATGAGCGCAAGTGCCGGCAAGAGCATATAGAGCAAATCGGCAAGACCGTATTTCTCACCCGCGAGGAAGCCGAAGCGGCATTGGAGGCAAAACGGGATGGCTCAACCTCCATGTAAGGGCTGCCCGGATCGTGGCAGCCCGCCTGACGATCCGGCAGTCTGCTCCAAGTGGGCGGAATATCAGGTGGCCAAAGCCGTGGAGCAGAGCAACCTCCCATCGCAGCAGGAGCGAGAAGATATGAGGGGATATATCACGGCCCATCGGACGCGGTATCTGCGTAGGATGGCCAATAAGCGCCGGAGGTGAGGAGATCAGTGATGAACAAAGCATATCTCAAGGTAAACTACGAGGCTACGAAGCACCTCGTGGGTTTGACCATGCGGCAGAAGGAGCTCCTTGAGGCATGGTTATACACAGGCCAGACCATGGGGCAGATCGCACTCCGATATGGCATCAACCGATCAACAGTCTCCCGCACCGTCAACCGGGCAGCCGAGAAAATCGCCAAGACGGCTTACTGGAGCCATCGCCAGCACACACGGACATTCTCAAAATCAGACTGCCAAAACTGACCCCATACCAGACACTCAGACGGTGGGACTATGCAAAACTACTACCTAAATCTGCGGCCTCTGGATGGGGACGGTCAAAACAGTCGAAATCACTACCAATTTCTGTTCCGGTTTCAAAACAACTTTTGGTAGTGGTTTTAGGCACATGAGGGGGTGTATTTTTTGAGCACAATGGCGGAGATGGCCCTGGAATATCGGATGGCTGCCGTAAAAATCAAGCTGAAGATCAAGCAGCTGAAGGAAGAAGGCGCGCCGCCGAATGAGATCCAGGCGTATCAAGTTGTCCTTGCCCAGCTTCGGGATACGTCCCGGCTGCTGTCGGGCTACTACGATGTCCCACGCTTCTCCGAAAACGCAGCGGTGGGGTGGAAGGCGGGAAAGATAAATGACCGTTGATGAACTGAAGGCTCGCCGGAAGGAACTGTCTGCTAAAAAGAAGGCAGCGACGCCATAGCCTTGTGCATGGTGAAGGAAGAATTGCTGGATGTGAATGCCAAGCTGAGGGCACTGACGCCGGGAAAACGTATTGGCAGACGCCCCGGTAAGTCGCATTCGGAGTTCTCCGCAGATCGTCAGCAATTTCTGAACTGGGCGCAAGGGGAGCAGGAAGATGAGAGTGATGTTGACGCCCGCAGCGTCATGAGAGCGGCCGTTGCTGAGGGGAAAGACCTGATGAGCGAACGGCAGTGGGAGATGTTTAAATTGTGGTCAGATGGGCTGACAATGGAGAAGATCAGTGATAGGCTTGGTGTAGATAGCAGTACCGTTTCAAGGACTCTGCACCGGGCTAAAAAGACTTTACAGGAAATTGTGCGCTGCCGGGAGGTAGCGGGTGCGCCATTGTCTACATCCTCCGTTCTGACATTGGACATGAGCCAGCCGGATATTTTGCGTGTGGTATTGTCCTGCCTGACAGAGGTGCAGGTCGTGTACCTGTATCTGTACTTTGGAGAGTTCTTGTCGGTACGGGAAATATCCACGCTGATTATCCGCGACCACTCTGTTGTCAGCCGTGCACTGCACCGAGGTTTAGCAGTCATTGGCCGCTCGTTTGGTGTGACTCAAGTTTACCTGATGAATATGCAGGCGCTGGGTGAGGTAGCTTATCGGTTCTATACCGAAGGGAATGTCCTGGACACTCTGCCCCTTGTGCCGACTCCGCAGCAGCCATGCTGGGGGCAGGAAACATTAAAGCAACGGTACCATATCACGCCAGAGATTTTAACAAGAGCAGCATCTGCGGAGACTGCTGTGCCTGAATGCACGTGCAGCACGGAAGCCGCAGTATTGCAGTTCCCGACAGAACTCCGGGCGCAGAGCGTCGCAGAGATGAGAAGGGGCGAAAAGCAGCGGCAGCACTTCAGCAAGTTTTTGACGATTTTGCTGGAGTACAGACGGTGTCGCCATGCCAGTAAGACAGTCCTGCTGGACTGGCTGTGCCGGATCTTCGGGTCATTTGTGGGTTGGCTCGGCAAAAAGCGTTAAAAAAGCATTGCATATGCAACACTTTTTTGCTTGCGTGCATAGACAACAATTTGATAACGCACTATGGTCAAATCAGGGGACGGCATCGCATCTCCTTATGATCGTCGCCCGGCACCGA
>ERZ1673743.2121-NODE-2121-length-18600-cov-7.115880_pt1 | contig 18600 bp, 16 predicted proteins | sample MGYA00580197_ERZ1673743 | MGnify/ENA primary metagenome ERZ1673743 (study PRJEB41218, sample SAMN15661795) | gut metagenome | host: Homo sapiens | place: Canada: London | collected 2015-08-20/2019-03-30 | study: EMG produced TPA metagenomics assembly of... | reverse complement strand
ATCCTCAGTACTGTGCTGAGGGCGGAAGCCCGAAGGTCCTTAAGCCGTAGGCTTTTTCCCCCCGAAAGCCTCCATAAGGTAGTTCTGTGAGCGAGCTTTAGCTCGCGTTTCCATCCGGATGGCAGGCGGCTTTTTAGAGTGGTGCAGCTTTTAGGAGCGGCGGGGCGAAGGCGAAGGGAGTTGACTAAGGTCAATGACCGAGCCTGAGTTTCCCCGTCGCGACGCCAAAGATGCGCCGCTATAAAAGGCCGCCAAAGAGGTAGGCCTCTCCGCGCCCGTTTGGACCAAACGCCTTCGCCCCTGCCGCAATCATATATGGATCGAATGTGATTGCAGCGGGGGCGTCGTGTTTCTACACTTCTGAATCGGGCGTGGCGGAATGAGAAAATTTTGCTAACTTTGCGGCAGCGAAAATTCAATCTGATATTTCAATTTTTCCCCACCATCTTTCATGCAGGAGAAAATCATTATCCTTGATTTCGGTTCGCAGACTACGCAGCTTATCGGGCGGCGTGTGCGCGAACTCAATACGTATTGCGAAATCGTTCCCTACAACAAGTTTCCCGCCGACGATCCGTCGGTGATAGGTGTGATTCTCAGCGGGTCGCCGTTTTCGGTGTACGACGAGAAGGCTTTCCGCACGGACCTCGACGGCATTCGCGGACGCATCCCGGTGCTCGGTATCTGCTACGGCGCGCAATTCATGGCCTGGAGCAGCGGCGGCTCGGTCGAGCCGGCCGGTACACGCGAGTATGGCCGCGCGCTGCTGGCGCAGGTCGACGAGGCCGACCCTCTGCTGAAGGGGATTGCGCCCGGTGCGCAGGTATGGATGAGCCACGGCGACACGATTACGGCCGTGCCCGATACGTTTCGCGTGATTGCCTCGACCGACAAGGTGCGCGTGGCGGCCTACCGCATCGAGGGGGAGCCGACGTGGGGCGTGCAGTTCCACCCGGAGGTGTATCATTCGCTCTGCGGGATGCAGCTGCTCGAGAATTTCGTTACCGACATCTGCCATTCGCGCCGCGACTGGAGCGCGGAGTCGTTTATCGACTCGACGGTAAAGGCTCTGCGTGAGCAGCTTGGCAACGACAAGGTGGTGCTCGGTCTGAGCGGCGGCGTGGATTCGTCGGTTGCGGCTGTGCTGCTCAACCGCGCCATCGGCGACCGTCTGACCTGCATCTTCGTGGACCACGGTATGCTGCGCAAGAATGAGTTTGCCGACGTGCTCCGCGACTACGAGGGGCTGGGGCTCAACGTGGTGGGCGTCGACGCATCGGCGGAGTTCTTCGGGTGGCTGGCCGGGGTGAAGGAGCCGGAGCGCAAGCGCAAGATTATCGGCAAGGGATTTATCGACGTGTTCGACCGCGAGGCGCGCAAGATTTCCGACGTGCGCTGGCTGGCGCAGGGCACCATCTACCCCGACTGCATCGAGAGCCTCTCGATTACGGGCACGACCATCAAGAGCCACCACAATGTGGGCGGCCTGCCTGAGAAGATGAACCTGAAGCTATGCGAGCCGTTGCGTCTGCTGTTTAAGGACGAGGTTCGCGCCGTGGGCCGCGCGCTGGGGATGCCCGAGCATCTGATCAAGCGTCACCCCTTCCCCGGACCGGGCCTGGCCGTGCGCATTCTCGGCGACATCACGCCCGAGAAAGTGCGCATACTTCAGGAGGCTGACCATATATTCATCCAGGGGCTGCGCGACAGCGGTCTTTACGACCAGGTATGGCAGGCGGGAGTTATCCTGCTGCCCGTGCAGAGCGTGGGCGTAATGGGCGACGAGCGCACATATGAGCAGGCCGTGGCGCTGCGCGCCGTGACGTCGACCGACGCCATGACAGCCGACTGGGCCCACCTCCCCTACGATTTTCTGGCCGACGTGAGCAACAAGATCATCAACCACGTGCGCGGCGTAAACCGCGTATGCTACGACATCTCCTCCAAACCGCCAGCCACCATCGAGTGGGAATAATTCCAATCGCTTTCCAGCTACAATTTTCATTTAACATCGGCCGCCTGCAAGCTTCAAAATGAAGTTGCAGGCGGCTGATTGTTGTTCAGACATTTATTTTTTTGGTCAATTATCCAGGGGGCTGAGAACCGCTTACCGCCAGAGGTGGTCCTTGGGGAAGGGATGACCGCTCCACGCGCGCTCGGAGGTGGTGGGAGTGGAGGCGTCGGTCCAGAAGGGGTGGCTGGCGGGGAGGCCGAGGGGAAGAAGGGCAAGAGAGGTCATGTATAGCGAGCCGTTGTTGGTGTACCAGTCGGCCACGTTGGGCTGACGCCCGGCGAATCCGATGGTCAGGAAACCGGAGGCGTTGAAGTTCTCCCGGCCGTCGAACATGCGGTGCATCACCTTGGTGAGGGCTCCTCGCGCCTGAGCGGGAAGGATGCCGGCGGGAAGGCGGTCGGCATAGGCCATCAGCGCCAGCGGCTGCAGCGCGCCCATGCGGTAGGGTATCGAACGCCCAAACACGGGGAACGTCCCTTCGGGCGAAATCATACGCTCGAGTACGGCGGCGAATTTCCGCGCACGCCGCTCGGCGCCGCGCCGCAGCTTGCGGTAGTCAAGGTAGCCGCCGCGCCCGGAGGCAATCATGTTGTCGAGTGTCTCGAGATACATCGGATGGAATACGTAGCTCGAATAGTAGTCGAAAGCGAATTCGGGGCCGTCGGCATACCAGCCGTCGCCCACATACCATTCCTCCACCTTGCGGATGGCCGAGTTGATGCGGTAGATGTCAGCGTCGGCGCCCGCGCGCGCCAGAAAGCTCTCGATGGTCGAGGAGAAGAGCAGCCAGTTGGTGTACGGCGGGTCGACCACGCGCAAGCCCTTGAAGCAGTCGATGTAACGCTGCTTGGTGAGGCTGTCGAGCGGCTCCCACAGCGCCTCGTAGGCACGCGAGAACGACTGGGCGAGGTAGGCGGCATCGACGAGCGCCTGGCCTTCGCCGCGCCATAGCAGGCGATCGGGACTGGCCGGGTCGACGGCATTGGCGTAGCTGCGGAGAGCCCACTCGCGAAGCTGGCGGCGACGTGCGCCCTCAGGCGTATCGTCGTCGGGCAGTACGAGCCAGGGGGCGATGCCGGCCATAAGGCGGCCGAAAGCCTCCATGTAGACAACGCGGCGGTCGCGGCCGTCCCACGTGGGGCTCACCTCTACTTCCATCTCGGCCTGCAGGCGCCCCTCGGCCATGCGGCTGAGCACCGGCTCGGCCAGCCGCCACGCGTGTTCGGCCCAGTAGGCGCGGTCGGCATTGCCCGGCGTCTCGAGCCGGCGCACATACTCGCAGGCGGCGAGAAGCCACGCGCCCGTCCCGAAGGGGGAAGTCGATTTGCGGTCGACCACCTGCCCACGGATGGCTTTCTCGCCGATGGGCTGCACGTAGCCCACCGAGCCGTCGGCCTGCAGGGCCACGTCGCGCAAATAGCGCCAGCCGCGCTCAGCAGCCTGCTCGAAGCGGTCGCCCGAGAGGAGCTCGTGGTTGAGGCCCCACAGCAGGCCGTAGGTGAAGAAGGCCGTTCCCGAAGTCTCCGGGCCCGGGGCGTGCTCCGGGTCGAGCATGCTGCGCGTCCAGTAGCCCTCGGGCTGCTGCGATGCCACCACGCTCTCGGCCATGCGCCGGAATTTCTCTTCGAAGAAGGGGCGGTGCTCCCAGTCGGAGGGCACGTCGGCCAGCACCTTGGCCAGCCCGGCGAGTACCCAGCCGTCGCCGCGCGCCCAGAAATCCTTCTTACCGCTGTAGCTTTTGTGGGCCGGATATACATATTTGCCGTCGCGGAAGTAGAGGCCGGTCTCGGCGTCGAGCATAATGCTGTCGGAGGTAGCCACATACTGGCGCAACTTGTCGAGATAGAGGCGGTTGCCCGTCAGGCGATAGAGCTTAGTCATCACGGGCATCACCATATACAGCCCGTCGGCCCACCACCAGTAGTCCGTACGGTCGGTCGACATCTCGTATTCCATCACTTCGCGGGCGCGCGCTATGCGGCGGTCGTCGGGGAGCATCGTGTAGAGGTCGGCATACGTCTGGAAGCAGATCTGCCAGTCGCCGAAGAGCGCGTGGTCGTCGGTCTCGCCGTAGTCGTAGCGCCAGCGGCTGCGATCATCGCCTTTGGCGCCCTTCCACTGGTTGTGCTCGGCCCAGCGGAGCGAGTAGTCGGCATAGTCCTCGCGGCCGGTCAGGCGGTAGGCCTCCATATTGCCCGTGTGGTAGGCTGCCTGGTCCCAGAAGGCCCACACCTCGGGCGAGTGGGAGCGCTGCCACGCGCCGTTCACCTTCTCTATAAGCGCGCGTACCTGCGCAGCCTCCTTCATCGCCGGAGTCGGTTTGGGGGGTGCGGAAAACATACTTACACACGCTGCTGATGCCGCCAATGCGGCTACAATAAGTCTTTTCATGGCAAAATTTATTCCATAAGGGTTAATCCGCCCGCACGTCAGCGCGAACGGTCCCGAAATTTTTCGCTAAATTACGGAAAAATACCTAACTTTGCAACGCGCATCCGCGTCCTCGCCAAAGCATTCCCATCAATGTAGGGAGATCGCTTTGCGATGTATCAGACGCCAAAGATGCGACGCTCTGACGGCCCGCCAATTAGTCGGAACTTTTGCGCAGAGCCCACATATCCCCCTATTCCCCAGCGGATTATGCCAATCCGCCGAGGGGAAGATATGCCCGAAGGGGAACCTCGAGAGCTCCGAGCTCCCTAAGGGCTTTAAAGTCGCTAAGGTCGCTAAAGTCGCTAAGGTCTTTAAAGTCGTTAAGGTCGTTAAGGTCGTTAAGGTCTCTAAGGTCCTTAAAGGCCTTAAAGACATCCCATTAAATTCTAAAGCCCCTGCCGCGCTCTGCGCAACCGCTTTTTCACGCCATGCCCATACCCGGCCAGCATACAGCATCTCCGGCAGCCGAGACCGTCCGTCCGGATGGCCCGGGGCGCCAGGATGGTCGCGCAACTGAAAAATGTTGGCATTTAATCACCATAGGTAAAACCAACCGCTGGCGCGCCGCCACCCAGGCGCTGCAACGCGCCATCGCCGCCATGAGTGCGGAAGATGGAGCGCCAGAGCTCTTTGCCCCGCGCGTCTGCCGCCTCCACGGCGCCGAGAGCGGTCGCCCGCGCCGCGTGGAGACGCCCCTGCTACTCAACTACGCCTTTCTGCGCGCTTCGGCCGCCGAGCTGCGCACGCTCCGCGCCGTCTGCCCCGAGGTCAACCCCGTGATTGACCGAGCCTCCGAAGCGTCGGCCGAGGGCCGACGGCGATACGTCACACTCAGCGATGCGGCCGTCGAGGCCTTCCGGCGCATCGCCGCCGCCGAGGCCGACAACCTCCCCGTCTACGCCCCCGGCGAAATTGACCTGACCACGGCCGACACCGTTCGCGTAGTCGACGGCCCATTCCGCGGCATCGTAGGCCGCATCGTGCGCCAGCGCGGCTCGTCGGCCTGCCGCATCGCCCTGGAAATCGGTAACGGCTACTTCGCCTCGACCATCCGCATCGAGCCCCGCTACATAGCCCTGGAGGCTTTCGCCCCGCGTCCGCGCGCCATCTACGACATCCTCGACGCCTACATCGAGCGCCGCCTCCTCCCGCTCCTGCTCGCCCAGGCCGAACCCGCAGCCGCTCCCTCCGCCCTTAAAGTCCTTAAGGAGTCTAAGGTCCTTAAAGAGTCTAAAGTCCTTAAAGACCATAACGTCGCCGAGGCCACAGAGGCCGAAAGCGCCGCCGGAGCCGACGGCCTCGGCAACCACGAGGCGCTGACCTTTTTCCTGCGACGGTTTGCCGCCGCCGACCCGTCGGCCACCGACGCACCACTCGCCGCCCCGCCGCGCCTGCGCGCCAAACTCCTGGCCGCCCTCTACCTCTCCCACCGCCTCCTGGGCCACCCCGCCGCCACCCTCGCGCCCCTGCGCACCGCCCTCCTCCCCCTCCTCCCGCGCCTCGCCCCCACCTCCCCCCTCCTCCCCTACCTCCAAAACTAAAAGTTCCCACCCGACACACCTTCTGACGCCCGCCCCCGGCCCGCGCCCCTGATTCCACATCCATTCCTGCTTTAAAGCATGGCAATCAAATCACAAGTATCCAACCGTGATACATATATTGATTTCCTAAGATCATTAGGGCTATTACTACTCGTAGTTGCACATACCGCAGCGCCTAAACTGATTGAAGCCCTGCGTACATTTGATGTCCCGATGATGGTATTTATATCGGCACTATGCTACAAGCCTCTTAAAGGCGGATATTTAACTTATGCATACAAACGCTTCATTAGAATTTATAAACCGGTATTTATTTTTCTCACTTTAATTTTTCTCAGTAGCACGATTTGCCATTTCGTTTTTGGCAAACCAGAAATAAGGTGGTCGCAAATAATAGGTTCATATCTTTTGCTGAACAAGCCAAGTATTGGTTATATATGGATAATGCGCGTATTCCTCATTATGGCTCTTGTCATTCCATTATTATACAACCTAGGGAATCGTCTTTCAGGGATACAAGTCTGTTTTTTTACAGCACTTATAATCTTGACTCAGCACTATATTATATCACTCATAAATTTAATCCAACAGGAATCGGTAAAATTTATTCTCAATGAATTTATTCCTTATTTAGTAGGATATTCTGCAATCGCGTTTCCTGCATTAAGAATTAGATTTCTTTCATCCCGGCAAATATTCATAATATGGTTGATACTTCTCTTATCAATTCTATTATTTTTCTATTTTGAAGGTATATCCTCCCCGCAACATTATAAATATCCTCCTCAATCGCTCTATATTTTATATGGCCTTTTCTGTTCCATCGGTTTATGGTATGCCAAACCTGTAATAATGCGATTGATTCCAATCTCCAACAGAGCTATAATGTACCTGTCGAAGAATTCAATGTGGATTTATCTATGGCATATCATCCCTGTATATTTAATCGACTATTTCAGCAATATTTTTACCTCCTGGTCACTACGGTACGTTTTTGTCCTTGCTATGGCCCTCTGTTTAACGGCAGCCTACAATAAAATTTCCTCTCATTTATCCAACGCAATAACTAAAATAGTAAAATGTTGCGTATAAACAATCCCAATGCTAAATATTAATGATGGGGGACAGACTATTCGGATAATCCTTCACCCAATCTTATGACTCCAACCTAAATTGTTTCCAAAGCCTTAATCTTTCGGGCCTGAATCCCTCTCCCTGCTCAATATGCTAAACATTCGAGCATTCATAAATTCTCCAATCCGTAAGAATTTTCTTGCCAATCTATTTGGTATCGGCGTCCAACTGCTTAACCAAATAGTATTGGTACCCTTTTATATTCTATATTGGGGGAATAATCTATATAGTGACTGGATTGTACTTTCAGCTCTTACTGTAATTTTCGGAATGTCGGATATTGGAATTAACTCCGTGATTCAGAACAGGTTCTCGATAAAATATGCCGAAGGGGATCATTCCGAATGCAGTACTTTACTGTCATTCAACTTTATAATCATTACGATTGTAGCATTCCTAAGTCTTGGAGGAACTATCGTTTACGTGGCAACATCCGACATAAGCCAGAATCTCGATCTGCATCTTCTATCCCGCGACGATGCCTCCTTGATTTTCATTCTGCTCCTGGTCAACATATTCCTTAATATGTACAGCGGTATTCCGAACGCAATATTCCGGGGGAAACACCTTAACAGCAAAGCTGTCCTGATTGACCAATTTGCCAAACTTCTTACTGTGGCAATAACATTCATATGCCTCCTGATGCACGTTTCTATAACTACAATGTGCATCCTGCTTGTATCACCGCCTATAATTGCACTCGCATATAAATGTTACGTCTCCCACAGACTTTTCAAATGGCACCTCTCACTTCACATTCGCGACTGGGGATTAATGCGAACAATCTTTATCCAGGCATTAGGCTATTTATCCTTCCCAGTATGTAACGCGATTATCCTGCAGGGGTTCACACTTGTAGTTAATAAATTTTTCGGTGCCGATACTGTGGTATTATATAATACCACCCGCACCATGTGCAATTTCATTAAAACGCTGCTGGCAACGGTTCTTCATTCTGCATGGCCGGAATTTTCTATCGCCTACGGAGAGCGAAACACAGCCCGGATGTCGTCGCTATACTATAAATCCATCAAAGTCTCGGTTTTAGGAGCAATAGTCATAAGCTTAGGGATTCTCATATTTGGGCCCTGGATTTATTCCATTTGGACACATGGTCAAATTCCCTTCGACTATAGTTTAACAATGGCATTTCTTGTTGTTTTGGTTATCAATACTTTTTGGAATACTGGGTGTGTCGTTCTAATAGCCACAAACAATCATATAGAACTAGGGCTTCTTGATTTATTCGCAACAATACTGTCAATAATTGCGGCCGTTATAGTTGCCCAATATACCCATAGCATATCTGCGATGGTTTACTGTACTTTAATTATTGATGTAATTTTAACAATTTTCGTCCATAAGAAATTCAAAACCATTCTATTAAAAGTTGCCGGATCTTAATCGTATGATTCCAAAGATAATACATTATTGTTGGTTTGGCGGCAAACCGCTTCCCCCTTTGGCCGAGCGGTGCATTGCTTCGTGGAAAAAATGGTTACCGGACTATGAAATCCGCCGATGGGACGAATCGAACTTCGATGTCAACGCCATAGAGTACACCCGCCAGGCCTACGCACGAGGTAAATATGCCTTCGTCTCTGACTACGCTCGCTTCTGGATTCTCTACGAATATGGAGGAATCTATTTCGATACCGATGTGGAAGTTGTGGCTTCGTTCGATGACATAATCGAACGTGGCCCTTTCTTAGGTGTTGAATCTGATTCTACAATTATAGAGGGGGTTGAAACCGGTGCTGATGTGCCTCTACATTGCGCTCCTGGACTAGCAATGGGAGCTGAGAAAGGGATGCCATTTTATGCAAGAATGCTTAGATTGTATGATTCATTGAGTTTCTTGTACAAATCGGGGGTAATCAACACTACAACCGTCGTAACATATACATCAAGGGAACTTATTAATGCAGGTTTTAACCCTTCCTTCGGCATTGAGGCTCCCAAATACATCTTTCAAACTGTTGCCGGAATAACTATCTATCCCAAACGCTATTTCTGTCCTGAAATTCACGATGGTCAGATTGACATTCTACCGGATACCCGTTCAATACACCATTACGCGGCTTCCTGGGTAACACCATCTATGCGATTAAAAGGGAAAGTATCTTCTTTAATTAGCAATTGCGTTCCTACCTCAATATATTCGCTATTACGTAAAATCTACCGATTAATCCTTCAGAAAAAATAGAACCAATAACTTATTCGGCTGTGAGTCTAGCACTTCTTATCATATATGCAATCATAAATATTTTAATGATTGCATCAGGCTTTAAATCCAAGATGGGAGTTTTTCAGTTCCCATGTCTCATAGGATGCGTGGATCTCGCTTTTGTTTTTCCTCAATTATATAGCATATATAATGTTCCAAGGAATACCGACGCATATATGACTTTATCATTATTCTTTATGTGTCTCTGTACAATTGCACTGTGGTTTGGATTTTATTGGGGAAATCGGCATATAAAACAAAAAAATTCAATAGTAAGATTTAATCCGGATGCAATAATTAATGTTATCGTCGTTTTTTTTCTCATTGGAGTCACTGCATACCTTACTAATAGAGGCGTCCAGAAAGGAGGACGTGCAAGTGGAACATATGTAATTGTCAGATTCTTTCAAGAATATGCCAATTACGCTTTATTTTTAATACTTATAATACTAAGCAGGCATCGTAAGTATACGAAATTGCTAACTGTGCTTTTAATTGGTGAATTCATTATCGGGGTTGATTTTTTATTTTTGGCAGCTCGGCGAGGTAATGCGATAATAATGGTTCTCGCCGTTCTATACTTTTATCTCAATAAATTATCGTTAACCAAATATTATTCCAGGCGATGGTTAATTCCAATCTTCTTTTTCACAGGCATGATGCTAAGCACCAATATCGCAGATTACAGGAGTAATGCCTATAAAGGATCGATGAGTGCTACTGAAAATTTTAAGTCATTAGATTACAGTAATACTACATCTAAAATCTTTAACAATCCATATGGAGAATTAAACAATGCTATTCTCGGAATTAATTACGCTTATGCTCATAATGGATATGACTACGGAGCAACAAACTGGAATGGGTTGGTATCGACACTCGTGCCAAAGGTTATTGTGGGTACTCAGGTCAAAGAAGGAATGTACCTGCCTATCCCAACGCAAGAATTTGCCAACAGCCTAACTGCTGACGGAAGCACAATGACAGGATACTTTGATGCTTTTGGTTCTTTTGGCATTTTTGGATTTATAAAATTCTTCATAGTGGGTCTAATTATGGGATTCTTATGGAACAGGCGATTAACTTCGGACATATCACTATTTCTATACCTTCTATTACTCACACCAGGATTGCATTTAATCACCCATCATTCCGCATATTTCTTCTATAACCTTGCTTTATATGCATTATTTATCTACCCATTTTTAAGACCATGTAGGGTAAAATGGATTCCTAAGTAATTATCCTTATGAAAATCATTGTGTGCCAATATGGCTCCAGGCATCGCTATTTAATTCCCCAAATTTTTTTCAAGAGGGGAATGCTGGCTGCTCTTTATACAGATGCGACTAAAAACAGCCTATTGGGGAAGCTGTCTTTCATACTCAACAAAATCGGGGTGTCTTCCCCAACCGTGTCCAGATTATTAAATCGGGATCCCAAAATTCCAAATAATTATTTAGTGTCATCTGATATATGGGCCATTAAAATTTTATTCAATGCCGTTACCAATCAGAGCGACGAAATAATTCATGATACATTCTCTCAAGGCGGATCAAAAACATTTATAAAATCCGGCCTTAAAGATTGTGATTGGGTTTATACCATGTTTTTTGAGAATATAGAATTCTTACTTTACGCCAAATCTCATGGAAAAAAAATAATCGCAGACATTTTTGAAAATCCATATGTATTTGAAGACCTTGTATCTGAAATAGACCGGAATCCCGAATATCAGTGTGTCTCCAATTTAAAAGCACATTTTCAAGAGCAAGTAAAATTCAGAAAAAAATATGTCGATACAATATTAGCTGTTGCCGATAAATATCTTGTCCCTTCACAATTTGTGGCACAGCAACTAAAGAGAAGCCCTAATTTCAATGCCGAAAAAGTCAAAATCGTACCATATGGTTCTTCGATTAATCGGATGCCGTATTGCAATACACCTCAAATCGGAAGAATGATATGGGTCGGCAATGATATGGTTCGAAAAGGCTTAATTTATGCCATCAAAGCCGTTATGGAACTACGCAAAAAGTTCCCGTTTTGCAGCCTAAGAGTAATAGGTGACATCCCCCCTGAGTTTATACGCGCCAATCAATATGATGGCATTGAATATATCGGACACTTAAATAAAGAGGACTTGTCAACCGAATTTAAACTTGCCGATGCCTATATCTTCCCTACTCTCTCCGAAGGGCTTGCAGGAACTGTTATCGAAGCCGCATCTTTTGGAGTTCCCATTATAACCACATCAGCATCGGGCCTAGACAATGATTTTCCCGGAATATCCATTCCGCTCAGAGATACAATTTCAATCGTAAATGCTTGCTCTTTAATAATAACCGACAGAAATTACAGAACTAAGATTTCACACGATATCTATCAATATTCTCAAAATTTTGATGAGAATTCATTTGAAAGAAATTTGATAAAAATTTTTGAAGAATGAAGCTGATTTGTATTTTTAACATGGCGCCCTTATATCGCGAGCCAATATATAAGGCTATGGACCAAAAATGGGATATTAACTGGTGCTTTGGACCTAAATACGACAATATTAAAGATTTGGATTATAACTCCCTTACAACAGTCCACAAACTGAACCGAATAAATTTACCACTGGGATTGTCATGGATGAGAGGTGCCGTTAAACAGGCGTTTTCACAAAAGAATGCCAAAATCATTTTGACCGGGGATATTCTCTGCCTTTCGAATTGGGCGATTTTATTCATCAATCGTTTACCATTTTCAAAAAATTCATGCTATTTATGGACGCATGGGTGGTATGGCCGAGAAGGCAGATGCAAACAATTGATAAAACGAGCATTCTTCGCATTATCCAAAGGTGTGTTACTTTATAGTAACTATGCAAAAGAAGTTGCAATACAACACCATGTCAATCCAAATAAATTAGCCGTAATTCATAATTCTCTGGATTACCCTCATCAAAAAAGTATCGTTGACACACTCTCTCCAAGTGACATTTACACTTCCCATTTTAAAAATACAAATCCAGTCGTAATTTTTATAGGCAGACAAACAAAGCAAAAGAAATTATTTCAACTCATTCATGCAATCGCAAACCTGAACAAACAGAACATACCCATTAACCTCGTAATAGTCGGAGATGGAAAGGAAGCCATCAACAATAAATCGCTAGCCAATAATTTAGGAGTAAATACATGGTTTTTTGGAGAATGTTATGATGAAAAAACCAATGCAGAGCTAATTTATAATGCCGATTTATGTGTTTCCCCCGGTAATGTCGGATTAACCGCACTTCATGCCATGACATTTGGTACGCCTGTTATTTCACACAACGACTTTTCATCGCAAATGCCCGAAGTTGAAACTATTGTTGATGGCAAAACCGGAACTTTCTTTGAAAAGAATTCCATTACAGATCTTCAGCGGGCAATTTACAACTGGCTGGAGCAGCATACCAACAGGAATCAAATAAGAGAGGAGTGTATGAGCGAGGTATCGAAGTCGTGGACACCACTATACCAGCTCAACATTATCGAATCTCTCCTACTAGAGACAAACGATTAACTTTTTATGAAGGTTCTTTTTTTGGGAGCTTCGAACTCTCGCGGTGCCGGTGGTCTGTATGCCACAATCAGCGCCACGACAAAGGCGTTGTTGGCAAAGGATATTGAGGTCGCCCTGCTCGCTTTCAACGACTCCCACTCTCGTGAGGATGCCAAAGCTTACGGCAAGGTCCCTCAACTGTGTTATCACCGGGTCAATGTGCCGCTGCTTTCTACGCTTGGATATTCGCGCGACATCCACAACCTGATAGAAGAGTATCAGCCTGATATAATCCATTCGCAGGGGTTATGGATGTATCATTCGGCGGCTGTGCTCCGCTACAAGAAGCGGCATCCGGAAATCAAGGTGATTGTTCAGCCCCACGGCATGCTCGACCCCTGGGCGGTACGGAATTCCGGATGGAAAAAGCGCATCGTAGGATATTGGTATGAGTATGAAAATCTTCGTCGGGCCGACTGTATACATGCTCTATGCCAGAGTGAGGCGGATGCCATCAGAGAGTTCGGACTTAAAAATCAAATCGCAATAATCCCGAACGGAATTGACCTCCCCGGCTGTTCGCTCGACGAGATTATTGCAAGACGTCAAAATACCGGCGGACGCAAAACGCTGCTTTTTATCGGTCGAATCCACCCCAAAAAGGGTCTCCGCGAACTTATTGAAGCATTGGCAATTTTAAAGTGCCGACTACCTGATTTAGTCAATGAATGGCATGTGAAAATAGCAGGATGGGATCAACTCAATCATACATCCGAGCTAAAAATGCTCATTGATTCAAAGAATCTGAGTGACTGCATAACACTTATAGGACCTGCGTTCGGCGAGGAAAAAGAACGTCTGCTAACCGAGGCATCAGCCTTTATTCTACCGAGTTTCAGTGAAGGGCTGCCGATGAGCGTACTCGAGGCATGGGCATACGCCTTACCTGTTGTGATTACTCCACATTGCAATTTACCGGAGGGAAGCGAAGCAGACGCAGCATTGCTTTGCGAGCCAAAACCGGAAAGTATTGCCGACTCCCTGATATCTCTTTTCTCCATATCGGCAAATCAAAGAACAGAAATAGGAATAAATGGGCGCCGACTGGTTGAGAGGCAATTCTCATGGCCACACATCGCCGATGAGACAATCAGGCTATATGAAACACTCCTTTCGCAATAAGAATCTTTATGACTGCATATCTTAGCAAAAAAATCAAACTACTGTCGGCAATCTCAATCCTAATGGTATTGTACATTCACATGTATTATACCGAGGGAAACAACATGCCAATACTGCATATTATTGAAGGAACCATGGGACAATATTGTCTCATAGCCGTTCCTCTCTTCTACCTTATTTCAGGTTATTTATTTTTTCTCAAAATGCCGGAAGGTATTCATTCTATACCTGGAAAACTGAGAAAAAGAGTCCGGACGCTTTTAATCCCCTATATAATTGCGAATATACTCACTTTTGCATTCTATGTTGCCCTCAACATATTAATTTGGGAAGTGCCATCATTGGGTAGTATTGTCAATTTCCGCGTTCTCGATGAAGCTATCGAAAACGGGGTATGGGATACACTTTGCCTCGTATTTATCAACCCTCCTATAGCATTTCAGCTATGGTTCGTTCGCGATCTTATGGTCGCAATGATCTGTTCTCCATTGTTGTATGCAATTATTAAATGGGGCGTTGCAACTAAAGGGCGAACAGTATTGCTTTTTGCGATTTTATTAATCGCTCTTGCCATTCCATCTAAAGTTCCTTTACTCTCTGCATTTATATGGTTCACAGCAGGAGGTGTAGCAGCCATCGGAGAATATCAGATAGAACGTTCAGTTCCCAAAATTAGCATTTTCATTCTCAGTTTAATATACTTGTTTATTCCCATTATCGCCCAGTTCTGTACATTAGCCCCATGGATAGGACATTATATCCCGCTAGTGGGAATCCTGGCTATATGGGGAATCTATGATATAATAGCCCATACATATGTCACTTACACAAACAACAGATTAGCAACAGAATGCTTTTCATATACATTCTTCGTATATCTTTGCCACGAGCCTTTACTTAATATTTTCAAGAAACTCCCTCTATTAATTAGTCGTAGCGAAACAATCTTAATAGCCAGTTATATTCTTACCCCCGTAATCTTCTACATATTTGCTTGTTGCCTGGGCCGACTTATCAAGGCTATTTCCCCAAAAATCTACTACGTCTATACAGGCGGAAGATAAACCCGAAAAGAGTATTTCTCGACATGACAAACGAACAAAAGGATATGATTGCAACGTATATTACGGCATTCAAGAATTTTCTTGCACGCCATATACTCCCCGACGTTGCAATCCGCGCCACGGTCTATCCGACAAGCGACCAGGTGCTTCTGGTTATTACCCTCAACCGCAACAATCAGGGGGGTACGGAGTTCCGCCATGAGTGCGCCTCGACCGAAGAGGCTTTTCAGAAGGCCGGTGTAGATCCCGACCTGCTCCCGGAGTCGGACCAATACAGCCACAGAATCGGCGTAAGCGCTTCAAGCATTGTGAGTCTTAAAAGCTATGAACCTGCAAACTGGACCACTGAACGGGCAGATAAAGTGGTCAAGGCCATCGCAGATATGATAAATTCCGCCAAGAAGAGAATGAGCCATCGGAGTATGCGCCGTACACCAAAATTAGCCGTTGACTGATGGAAATCACACCAAATAAAATTTCGGGATCTCCTCAGGAACTGGCCGATTACTTCCGCTGCAGCGGGCAGACGGCGCCTAATCTGACCACTCCGAAACTATCGGATGCAATCAGCGGAAAATTGATTTGGGCAGTTAGCATTGTAACGGGTATACTCTTGATTGCTTTAGGATTCATCAGTAACCCTATAGCTTATAGAATCCTATTCGGTGTAATAATTTTAGGAATATTTGCCATTCCAATACTACTTTTATGCAAATACAATAGCCTCAAAATTGCCGGTTCTGTATTTTTATTTCTTGCAGTAGTATTGGCTTTGTTCCTTGGCGTCACTAACCCGAAAACGCTTAGCGACATGGCTATCGAAAAGATTTCATCTCAAAAATAGACCTAAACGATGCCAAAGATAGACCTTTCGCAATACCGCAATGCGTTATCGCGCAAACATCAGATTGTCAGGCTAATCTGGGGATTTGTCTGGGGCGTGGGAGCCAGTTGGATTCCGCGCTCGATGGCTTCGGGGTGGAAACGGACGCTTCTGCGGATGTTCGGTGCGAAGATTCATCCTACGGCCGTGGTCTATTCGTCGACGCGCGTCTACTATCCTGCGAATCTCCGTATGGAGGCGCACAGCTGTCTGGCCTCGGAAGTTGACTGCTATAACGTAGCCCCTGTGGTAGTAGGGGCAAATTCCACCGTGAGCCAGGGGGCTTATCTCTGCACGGCGTCGCACGACGTTACGAATCCGCTTAATCCGCTGATTACGGCGCCTATAGTGATTGAAGACCAGGCCTGGGTGGCTGCCGATGCTTTCGTCGGAATGGGGGTGACCATCGGGCAGGGGGCCGTGGTCGGTGCGCGGGCGGCCGTGTTCAAGGATGTTGAGCCATGGACGATTGTGGGAGGGAATCCTGCCAAACCGATAAAGAAGAGAGTTCTGAGAGATGGTTGACGTTACGGTTATCATTCTGACGAAGAACGAGGAGCTGCACCTGGTGCGGTGCCTCGAAAGGCTGCGGGCGCTGGAGCCGCGGCGCGTGGTGGTGGTAGACTCGGAGTCGACCGACGCGACGGCGGAGATTGCCCGACGGGAGGGGGCGGAGGTGGTGGTGCACCCGTGGCCGGGCAACCAGGCGGCACAGTTCAACTGGGCGCTCGACGCGCTCGACATCCGGTCGGAGTGGGTGCTACGGCTCGACGCCGACGAGTATCTCTCGCCGGAGCTGACGGAGGAGATCCGCGCGAAGCTGCCGACGATGCCGGCTGACGTCAGCGCGCTGGTGATTCCGCTGGGTCGCTATTTCCTGAACCGGCGTCTGCGCCACGGCATCGTCAACGGAATCGCAATGGTCAGGATGTTCCGCCGGGGCTGCTGCCGCTACGAGCGGCGGCTGATGGACGAGCATCTGCAGATACTCAGCGGGCGCTCGGAGACGCTCACGCATCCTTTCTACGACCATTCGCTTCTGCCGCTGTCGGCGTTCATCGCCAAGCACAACGGCTATGCCGACCGCGAGGCGGCGCTGCTGCTCGCCGAAAAATACCGGCCTCAGAGCGCAGAGGCCGACAAGGCCGGGGGGCTGGCCGACGCTGTAGCGGCCAAGCGACGCCAGAAGTCGCTCTACGGGCGCATGCCGCTGTTCTGGCGGTCGACAGCCTATTTCCTCTACCGCTACATTGTCCGGCTGGGGTTCCTCGACGGGAAGGAGGGGTTTCTCTGGGACTTCCTGCAGGGATGGTGGTATCGCACGCTGGTGGACGCCAAGGTGATGGAGGTGGAGCGCGCCTGCGCCGCCGACCCCAGGCGCATCCGCGCCTTCCTGGCCAGCCGCTACGGCATCCGCCTATAGCGCCCTCTTAGAGGGCGTGCCATAACGGCTCATATGCGGCGTCGCCGCAGGGATGCGGGTTCGGTCATTGACCACGGGGTTGACACCCACCAGGGGTTGGCACCCCTGGCTACAGCAATGCCACCCCTACGGGGTCAGGCATAACATCTTGAATCCGACAACGAAAAAGCGAAGACGGCCAGCGCGCCGCCTTCGCTTTTTTATTTCTTTTTCTTTTCTTTTTCCCGATATGGCTGGACGCTTTTTAATCCGTCGATATGCTCAAATAACTGGGGTTCTACGTTGGCCATCATCGGGTCGAGTATGAAATCGATTCCTTCTCGCCTTGCAAGTTTGGCTGCCGGAACAAAATCGGAGTCGCCTGAGAATAATACAATTTGGTCAACAAATCGCTTCAAGGCAAGAGATGCGATGTCAACACCGATTTTCATGTCGACGCCTTTCTGTCTGACTGACAGGAATACATCGTCTTCGGTAAGGTCTTTTAAAGTAATCTTTCCTTTGAGAAGATCTTGCGTAGCAGATGGGCGTATCTCCCAGTTGCCATTATCTTTCAATGTCCCTACTCTTAGGGCAACCTTCCGTTTCTGCTTCAATGCTTCCATCAATTCCACACGGAACTGATATTCGGGCGTTTTGCTGAAATCCACAGCCTTCTTGCTGATCGGGTTGTGAGCCTTCTTGCCCAGGGGCATGCAGTCGTAATAGAATATGCGATACAGGATGTTGCGCTTACCCACATGTTTATGAGCCATTGCATACATTAAATCAGCAACTTGCGCGCCGCTTAGCTTTCGATTCTTATTATAAAGGGTATTAAACCGCTTAATAAAGAATCCGCCGTCGATAAGAACGGCGATTTTAATGGGAGGCAGGAGTTCGTTGTGCATAGCAAATAAAAAAAGCTCAAGGGTAGGCGTATCCATTATCAAGAACTAGCGGCAGAGCTGCTACCGGATACGCGTTGCCATGAGCGTAATCGTGTTTGCAAATTTACAATCGATTTATCAGATAAACAAATTTTTGATAACGAAAGTTTGGGAGATCAGGAGAATGCACATAAAAAAATAGTCACCGACTGGTATCAGCCGATGACTTATCGATTTTTTTGTGGAGTACAGCGGACTCGAACCGCTCACCTCGACACTGCCAGTGTCGCGCTCTA
>ERZ1673743.2120-NODE-2120-length-18611-cov-7.973809_pt1 | contig 18611 bp, 18 predicted proteins | sample MGYA00580197_ERZ1673743 | MGnify/ENA primary metagenome ERZ1673743 (study PRJEB41218, sample SAMN15661795) | gut metagenome | host: Homo sapiens | place: Canada: London | collected 2015-08-20/2019-03-30 | study: EMG produced TPA metagenomics assembly of... | reverse complement strand
TGAGGTGCGTGTGGTTTATCCTTGGGGGTTCGAGTCCCCTCCCTCGCACCAGAAAAACCCCGCGAAACATCGAAGAAAATTCGATGCTTCGTGGAGTTTTCTTTTTGCCGTCGTGTCAGATACTGCCAGATACTGCCGCAAAATGCCTGATTTTGCGGTGCCTTTGTCAGAAAATGTAGTGTGCTGCAGGGTGAAAATGTCCGTTTTGATGGGTGATGACTTCTGTCGGATTGTCCTGTCAGCCGCTTGCGCAATGGGCGGGGGTGTGGTATGCTGAAACAAAAACAGCGGGCATCCGGCCGAAACTGCGCCGGGGAAGGGAGCAATCCGATGAAGATCACAGTATATCTGGGAGCCAACGAGGGCAATGACCCGGCGCTGAAAACAGCCGTGCAGGAGCTTGGCCGCTGGATCGGTCAGAGCGGCAACGCGCTGGTCTACGGCGGCTCCCGCAGCGGACTGATGGGTCTGCTGGCTGACAGCGTATTAGCCGCCGGCGGGCAGGTGACTGGGGTGGAACCGCGGTTCTTTGTGGAACAGGAGCTGCAGCACAACGGTCTGACCGAACTCATCGTCACGGAGAATATGGCCCAGCGCAAGGCGAAGATGATCGAGCTGGGCGCGATGCATTCGTGGCGTTTCCCGGCGGCACCGGGACGCTGGAAGAGATCGCAGAGGTCATGTCCATGGTGTCGCTCCGGCAGCTGGATGCGCCCTGCATCCTCTACAATCTCAACGGCTACTACGACAGCCTGAAAGCCTTGCTGAACGAGATGATCTGCAAGGGACTTTCCTCGGCCCAGCGGCAGGCAGGGATCCATTTTGCGGCAGACCTTGCCCAGATCCGTGCCTTGCTGGAATCAGATAAAAACCACTGAACAGGAAAAAGCCTCTGCACCGGAAAACCAGTGCAGAGGCTTTTTGCAAGATTTCAAGCAACCTGTGTGAGTGTTCAGACTCAGGCGGCAGTGGTAGAAGCAGCCTCGCTGGATGCAGCTTCGGAAACAGCAGCCTCGCTGGATGCAGCCTCAGAAGAAGCAGACTCGGTCTCCGCCTCGCTGGAAGCGGCCTCGGAAGAAGCAGCAACAGAAGAGGACACAGCCTCAGAGGTAGAAGAAGCAGCGGTGGAAGAAGCAGAACCGCCGCAAGCGGTCATACCAGCAGCCAGAGCCAGAGCAACAACAGCAACCGCAACATTCTTGAGTTTCATATCTCTAATCTCCTTGTTTCTCAAAAAATATCTTCACAGAGGGCCTTGTGTACGGGGCCTGTCTGCAAGGCAATATTCTAGTCTTTTTTACAAAAAAATCAAGAGGATTTTAGGCAAAGATTGCAATATTTCGGGAGAATCTACGCTTTTGTTATAATTTTGCGCCAAAAGTCGAACACTTTTTGGTAAACTGCTTTCGTAAAGATTCCACCTTTGGAGCTCGTGGAAAAGAATCTTAGTGGAGATGACAGTTCTGTGACGATTTGTCGTGCTGCTTCCCGGAAAAAAAGTGAAGGTGCCTCTTGGGGCCGAACCCGCAGAGGACGGGGAAGAGGACATCTCGTTCTGACATTCGCAAACCTCTTTTTGTAGTTGGTGCATGAAGAAGAGCCTGCGGGGAAACCTGCAGGCTTTTCTGCCGCGCGTTCACCTTTTGCGCTGCCGGAACATAAAATGGGCAAAGGGGGAATGCGTTTTGAACCAGATCGTTTTTGCGGCCGGGGTGCTGCTGTTCCCGGCGGTGTGCACCACACTGGGGGCGGCCGGGGTGTTCCTGCTGCGTCGGTCGGCGGCACCGCGCACCCAGCGGGTGCTCAGCGGGATGGCGGCGGGCATCATGTTGGCGGCCAGCGTGTGGAGCCTGCTGCTGCCGGCCATTGAGCGCACCCGGGAGCTAGGCGTCGCGGCGTGGGTGCCGCCCTCGGCAGGGCTGGTGCTGGGGGCGGCAGGCCTGCTGCGGCTGGAAAGCATGGCCGGGCAGCTTTTGCAGCGGGGCAAGAGCCGCATGGTGCTGGCGGTAACACTGCACAACCTGCCGGAAGGCATGGTGGTGGGCCTTGCGGCGGCGCTGGCCCTGAGCGGGGAACCGGATGCCGTGAGCGGTGCGCTGGCGTTGAGCCTGGGCATCGGGCTGCAGAACATCCCGGAAGGGGCCGCCGTCAGCCTGCCGCTGGCGCACAGCGGCCGCACCCGCCTGCAGGCGTTCGGGGCCGGGGCGGCATCCGGTCTGGTGGAGCCGCTGGGCGCGTTGGCGGCATTCGCATTGGCCGGGTGGGTGCAGGCGGCACTGCCCTGGCTCATGAGTGCGGCGGCGGGCTGCATGGTGTGCGTGACGGCGCAGGAGATGATCCCGGAAGCCGTGGAGCAGGACGAACCCGCCGGGGTGGTGAGCATCGTGCTGGGGTTTGCCCTGATGATGGCACTGGACGTGGCACTGTAAAAAAGTCATACCGTAACAAAATTCAGTCTGCCGGGCACAGAGCTGAAATGCTCGCAACGGGAACCGGGAGCTCTTGCACGGCCGTGAACGAATAACAGAAAAGCAGAAGAGCCCGCTTCCGGATAAAACGGAAGTGGGCTCTTTTTGCGCGTGGATGCGATCAGTTCTTTTCGATGTAGACGCTGGTGGAGGGAAAGGCAAAATCCACGCCGTCAGCCTGCATGATGTCCATGATGTTCAGGTTCAGGTCGTTCTGCATCTGCAGAAACTCGGCGTAGACGTTGGTCAGCAGGTAGGCCGAGATCAGGATGTTGATGCTGGAATCTCCGAAGTTGGCCAGCTGCACGATGTTGGTGCCGTGGTTGGTGAGGGGGCTTGCATCCAGCATGGCCTGCAGGTCCTGCATCAGCTTTTCCAGCTGCGGGCGGGTGGTGCTGTAGGTGACACCCAGCGTGAATTTGTAGGGGCGCATGGTGCGCAGGGCGGCGTTCTGCACGGTGGCAGAGCAGATCTTGCTGTTGGTGATCACATTGACGGTTTTGTCCGGCGAGCGGATGCGGGTGGAGCGGAAGTTGATGTCGATCACTTCGCCTTCCACATCGCCCACGGTGATCCAGTCGCCCACCGAGAAGGGTTTGTCCAGCAGGATGACGATGCCGCTGAACAGGTTGCTGGCGCTTTCCTGCGCCGCTAGCGAGATGGTCAGGCCGATGAGACCGGCACCGGCAACGATGCTGCCGATGGGGAAGCCCACCTCCTGCGCACCGGCGGCCACGCCCACTGCAATGACCAGTACCTTGTAGGTGGTGTTTAGCAGGGAGAGCAGGGTCTTGTTGGAGCGGATCTCCGGGCTGCAGGATGCCAGCACCAGATCGGCCAGCTCAGAAGCTGCATACAGGCCCTCGCACACCAACAGGGTCATGACCAGCTGGAATGCCATCAGGAACAGCTTGCGCACACCGGGAATGGCCCACGGCAGGCTGGAAGCGGCCAGATAGATGCCCACCACCGTGCACATGCGCTGCACCGGCACCGCAAAGCTGCGCAGCAGGATGGGCGTGCCGGTGAAATGCCAGCTGCGTGCCTCCAGGGCGGGGAAGCCCTTGCGGGTCAGCCAGCGGCGCACGAGCCATGCCGCAAGCAGAATGAGCAGAGCGCACACGGCCCGGGCAGCAAAGGCGGGCCAGCCCTCCAGCAGCATCGAGCCGAGCTCAAAGGAAAGATCACGGATCGAGAAAATCATACAAAACCTCCGGTATTTTTACACAATAAAACTATGATAACATATTTGCGCGATGCGGGCAAGCGCGTCGAGCGTGCAGGGAACACTGCCTAAAAGAATGACTTCGATAAAAGATGCACAAATCGTGTGCTGCCCTCTTGACAAGACCGGTCCGTCACGCTATACTTTATACCAGAAAGTTCGTTTCAGGGCGGGGTGCGATTCCCCACTGGCGGTAAAGTCCGCGACCACCCGCAAGGGTGCTGACCCGGTGCAACTCCGGGACCAACGGTATAGTCCGGATGCAAGAAACGGCAGACAACGTTTGTGTCTACGCGCCCTGTTGCAGTTTTTTGTTGCAGCAGGGCGCTTTTCTGTTTGTCTTACCCGTTCCGAGTTCCATGCGAAAAGGGCTTTCCAATCAATTTTTTGAACGGGGCGAACCCCGGGGGGAGGACAAAACCTATGCGAAAGAATACGACCCACAACCTGACCGTTGCCGCCATGCTCAGCGCGGTGGCCTTTATCCTGATGTTCATCGAGTTTCCCATCCCGATGCTCATTCCCAGCTTTGTCAAGATGGACTTTTCCGACCTGCCGGCCCTGCTGGGTGCCTTTGCACTGGGCCCCGTGTACGGCGTAGTGATCAGCTTCATGAAGAACCTGCTCCACATCGTCATCAAGGGCACCTCCACCGCCTGCGTGGGCGAGCTGTGCAACTTCATGCTGGGCGCGGTGTTCTCGGCGGTGGCGGGCTTCATCTACAAGCACCGCAAGAGCCGCAAAACGGCCATCCTTGGTGCCATTGCCGGTGCCGCAGCCATGGCGGTGTTCAGTGTGCCGTCCAACTACTTCATCACTTACCCGGCCTATGTGGAGTTCTACCACATGCCGCTGGAAGCCATTCTTGGCATGTACCAGGCCATTCTGCCTTCGGCCAACAGCCTGATCAAGTGCCTGGTCATCTTCAACATGCCCTTCACGCTGGTCAAGGGCCTGCTGGATGCCGTGCTCTGCATACTGATCTACAAGCCGCTGTCTCCCATCCTGCACGGCCGCAAGTAATTTTTGCTTTTCTCTTTTCTTTCTTTCTTCTTTTCTTCTCAATCAAACAGCAACTCCCCGGCTGGGGCTGCCCAATTGCAGCGGTCCCGGCCGGGGAGCTGTTTTATAATGGAAAAGAATCTATCAGGCCAGCGCGCCCTTGTCCAGCCATTTGCCGCGGGCCAGCCGGAGCAGGAACAGGGCACCGCGGGTGCACAGCTCGGCGCACATGGCAAACCACACGCCCACAAGCCCGAAGCGGGGAGCCAGCAGCACGGCCAGCGTGAGCCGGATGCCCCACATGCTCACAAGGTTCAGCACAAAGCAGCCGGTGCTGTCACCGGCACCCTGCATGGCACCGCTGGCCACGATGCTGGCCCCGAACATCGGCTCGGCAAAGGCTTCGATGCGCAGCACCTGCGCACCCAGCGCAATGACGGCAGCGTCGGCGGTGAAGATGCCCATCAGGGCCGGAGCAAACACATACAGGCCCACGCCGGTCAGCGCCATGATGGCCATGCCCATACCGGTGCACAGCCAGGCAATGCGTTTGGCCATATCCCGCCGGTGGGCGCCCACGGCCTGGCCTACCATGGCAAGGGAGGCGTCCTGGACGCCGTAGCCTGCCATGTAACACAGGCTTTCGGCGCTCACGCCCAGGCTGTTGGCCGCAATGGCGGTAGTGCCCAGCCCGGACACGATGCGCACCAGCAGAACCTGCGCCGACGACAGCGCCGCACGCTCGGCGGCCAGCGGCGCACCCACCTTCCACAGGTTCTGCAGGCAGGCCTTTGTGATGCGCCAGGAGCCGGGGCGGCGGATGCACAGCACACCGTCCCGGAACAGCAACAGTGCCAGAGCCAGCAGGCCGCCCACCACATTGGACAGCGCAGTGCCCAGTGCCGCACCCGGCACGCCCCAGCCGAAGCCGAACACGGTGATGCTGTGCCCGGCCAGCAGGATGGTGCGGGTGGGGTTGATGAGGACATAGTTGAAGATGACATCCAGAATGCAGGTGAGCACACTGATCAGACCGGGGGTCAGCGCGTCACCGGTGGAACGCAGCATGGAAGAGTAGGTGCCCATGGCCATGGCAAAGGGCAGGGAAGCCGCCCAGATGGCAAAATAGGCCGAGGCATCCGCCTGCAGGGCCGGGTCGGCCCCCAGCCAGCCGGGCAGATACCGGCTGATGCCGATGCCGAAGGCGGCTGCTGCCAGACCGACGAACAGGTTAAACAGCATGGACTGCCGCAGCACGCCCCGGGCATCCTCCTGCCGGTCGGCACCCAGATACTGTGCCACCTGAATGGAAAAAGACATATACAGCCCGGTCAGCATGCCGTGCAGCAGCCAGGTGCTGGAGCTGACGATGCCGATGGATGCGGTGGCCGAAGCTCCGATATGGCCCACCATGGCGGCGTCGATGTACTCCATGGCCGTGACCACGATCTGCTGCAGAATGGACGGGATGCTCAAGGTCAGCACGATCTGGGCCGTCTGCTGCAGCGGTACCTGCTCGCCCTGCCGCATTTTGGCCGAGAGTTGTTCAAGGGTAATGGACATGGATTCCTCCTTACGGGTCAGAAAAACGGATAACGAGTCCGGACACCTATTATAAAGGCGGATGGTACAAAAGTCAATCTGCTGCCTTTTTGTGCCCGGTGATTGATTTTTTGGGTGCGGCGTGATACACTCAACAACACAAGGCATGAATTGCAAAAGAAATGAGGAGAATAGAAATATGATCGAATCTCTAGTGTCTGTCGTCGGGCAGCGCGGAGTGGATGCCGCAGCGTTTCTGCTGGCATTTGCGCTCACTGCGCTTACCGATTCGCTGTTCCACAACAAGCTTCCCCACGACCATGGCCGTGAATTTGCCGTCAATGGCGGCCTGTCCAAGGGCAAGGCCCGCGGTTCCGGCCTGATCTTCGTGCTGTGCATCGCGCTGGTGTCGCTGGCATTCCTGCCGTTCCGGGTGGAATATGTCATCTACACCGTGCTGCTCATCGCTTCCATGCTCTCCGGTTACTTTGACGATGCCGCCGAAAAGGCCTGGAACGAGTACAAAAAAGGCATCATCGACTTTGTCATCGCCGTGGTGGCAGGCGTGACCTACCTCAACTTCAACGGCTGCGGCGTGCAGTTCCTGCAGTGGAGCTTCACCCTGCCGTATGCGGTGTACCTGCTGCTCATCGTCATCCTGATCTGGGCCAGCATCAACGTGGTCAACTGCACCGACGGTGTGGACGGCCTGTCCGCCAGTCTGGCGGTGGTGACCATCGGCACCTACCTGATCGCCTACCACGAAGAGCTGGCCGACTACAGCACCGCCGGTGTGGTGTTCATGGGTGCGCTGCTGGCTTACCTGTGGTCCAACGCAAAGCCCAGCACCCTGCTGATGGGCGATGCCGGCAGCCGCGCCATGGGTTTCTTTATCGCCATCCTGTCGCTGAAGTGCGGCCACCCCTTTGCCTTCCTGCTGGCAGCCATCGTGTTCATCGTGGACGGCAGCCTGGGCATCCTGAAGATCAGCCTGAAGCGCTTCCTGCACATCTCCATCCTCAAGAACACCCGCACCCCGCTGCACGACCATGTGCGTAAGAACAAGGGCTGGAGCGACGAGCAGGTGGTGGCCCGCTGGCTCATCCTGCAGTGCGTGGCATCGGCTCTGCTGCTGCTCGTGGTGCACGGCTGATAAACCATCACAAAAACAAAAGCAGCGCCTGACGGAAATTTCAAACCGTCAGGCGCTGTTTTTGCATCCGAAAATTGTTGTTACAGCCCGGCCTTTTTGGCGGCAGCCTGCACCACATGGCCCACCAGCACCGAGGTGGTCACGGTGCCCACACCGCCCGGCACGGGGGTGATGGCATCCACGACAGGCTCCGCCTCGGCAAAGCGCACGTCACCGCACAGCTTGCCCTCGTCGTTCAGATGGATGCCCACATCCACCACGGTCTGGCCGGGACGCAGGCAGTCAGCACCCACGGCGCCCATCCGGCCCATGGCCACCACGACTACATCCGCCTCTTGGCAGATCTGGGGCAGGTCCTGGGTGCGGGAGTTGCAGATGGTCACGGTGGCATTTTCCCGGTCCAGCATCATGGCGGCGGGCTTGCCCACTACCAGGCTGCGGCCTACCACCACGGCGCGTTTGCCGGAGAGGGGAACATTGTAGTGCTTCAAAATCTCCAGGCAGGCCTGTGCGGTGCAGGGAGCGTAACCCAGATCGGTGTTGGTGAACACACCGGCTAGGGAACCATCGGTGATGCCGTCGATATCTTTTTCCGGAGCCAGTGCGGCACGCACGGTGCGGTCATCAAACTGCTTGGGCAGCGGGCGGAACAGCAGACAGCCGTGGATGGCATCGTCGGCGTTGATCTCTGCGATGACCTTCAGCAGGTCGTCCTGTGCTGCGTCGGCGGGGAGCAGATACTGTTTCACTTCCACGCCCACCTTGCCGCAGCGGGTCATCACGCCGCGCTCATAGGAAAGATCGTCCTCGCGTGCACCCACCCGCACTACGGCCAGCGTGGGCACGACGCCCTTTGTCTTGAGCTGCTCACACAGAGCAGCGTTGCGTTCGTTCATGGCGGCCACTACGGGCGCGCCCTTCAGGATGCTTGCCATTTTGTATTCCTCTCATTTCAGGTAATGCGGTATGGCGTGTGGGGAGCTTTCTCCCCGCCCACCGTCGGGTCAGGTGCGAAGCTGCTTTGTGACCTGTGCAAACACGGCGTCCGCCTTCGGGACATACTCGCTCAGCAGGGCGTCGGCCTGCGCATCCAGTGCGGCGGCATGGGCTTTGTCGGTCATCAGCTTTGTGTTGATGAACACGTTCAGGCTGGCGGCCTGCAGGGCGGCCTTGCACAGTGCGGCGGCGCAGCCTGCATCGGACACGGCCAGCGCGCTGCCCTTGGCTGCATATTCTTCCACAAGTGCAATGCCTTCGGCGCACTTGCCCATGATCTCCAGCGGCACGGCACAGGCAGCATCCAGTGCGGTTTCCAGCACAGCGGCCTTATGGGCGGCCTGCTCCGGAGTGTCCTTGGGCAGGCCATAGGCGGCGGCCAGCGGCGCAAAGGCTTCGGCATCCGCCTGCACCAGTGCTTCCAGCTCCGCGCGCAGGGCACCGGCCCGCTCGTTCAGGGTCAGAAGGTCCGCTTCCACGGCGGCATACTTCTTTTTGCCCACCGTCAGGCAGCCCACCATGTTGCCCAGTGCCACACCGGCGGCACCCACCAGTGCCGCGGTACCGCCGCCGCCCGGTGTGGGTGCTTTGCTGGCCAGTTCTGCCAGGAACCGGCTGCAGCTTTCGTTCATCGTATCCATGTGTACAAACCCCTCTCTGTCACAAACGCGTCCAGCCGCTGGTCGTGCTCATCCACGGCAGCGTGTGCAACGCGCTGAACTTCCAATGCAATGCCGATCTTTGCCGCTTTTGTGCAGCGGGGCAGGTAGCGGTCGTAGTAGCCTTTGCCCATGCCAACCCGGAAGCAGTCTGCATCAAAGGCAGTGCAGGGCACCAGCACCAGATCCAGCTGTTCCGGTTCCAGCAGCACCGACCGTTCCAGTACCGGCGTGCGGATGCCGTACAGCCCTGTCTCCCAGCCGTCCGGGCCGGGCACGGCGGCGGTGAGGGAGCAGTTTTCTCCGCACACCGGGTAGGCCAGCACCTTGCCCCGGCGGGCCGCTTCGGCGGCAAACCCGGCAAGGCCGGCTTCACCCCCAAAGGCCGCATACAGCAGGATGGTCTGGGCATTCTGCACGGCGTCCAGCTGCCACAGCCGGGCACACAACGCCGCGTTGGCGGCGGCCCGCTGCTCCGGCGAAAGGGCCCGGCGGGCCGCTTTGCCGGATGTGCGCTGGGCCTGCTTTTCCTCGGCGATGTCCACGCAAAACACCTCGTTTCATCTGTGATCGTGGAAAGCTGAAAAATCCACAAAATCGACAATGCATTTTTATACAAATATAATAAACACTTCAGTCCAAAAAAGCAAGCCTTTTGGCGAAAAGAGGATTGAAGGTTTTGCAGCTTTCTGCTATGATAATACAAAGCAATGCGGCCCAGTGTGCAGGAGCCGGGTGCTTGAACATGACGTCGATCTGTCTGTATCAAGAGAGGGGTAACTGAAATGTACAAAGAAATGATGGATACCATCGGCCTGGTCAATACCGTAGACCCGGAGCTGGGGGCTGCCATGAACCGGGAACTGACCCGTCAGCGCCAGAACATCGAGCTCATTGCCAGCGAGAACATCGTCTCGCCCGCCGTCATGGCTGCCATGGGCAGTGTGCTCACCAACAAGTACGCCGAGGGCCTGCCCGGCAAGCGTTACTACGGCGGCTGCGTCTATGTGGATGAGGTGGAGAACATCGCCATCCAGCGCGCCTGCAAGCTGTTCGGTGCCAAGTACGCCAACGTCCAGCCCCATTCCGGTGCACAGGCCAATCTGGCCGTCTACTTCGCCCTGCTGGATCTGGGCGATACCGTCATGGGCATGGATCTGTCCCAGGGCGGCCATCTGACCCATGGCTCCCCCGTGAACATGTCCGGCAAGAACTACCACTTTGTTTCCTACGGCGTCAATGCCGATGGCGTGATCGACTACGCCGAGCTGGAAAAGCAGGTCAAGAAGGTGCGCCCCAAGCTGATCGTGGCCGGTGCATCCGCTTACCCCCGTGCCATCGACTTTGAGAAGATCGCTGAGATCGCCCACGGTTACGGTGCATTCCTGATGGTGGATATGGCCCATATTGCCGGTCTGGTGGCCGGCGGCCAGCACCAGAGCCCGGTGCCCTATGCCGATGTGGTGACCACCACCACCCACAAGACCCTGCGCGGCCCCCGCGGCGGCCTGATCCTGACCAACAACCCGGTCATTGCCAAGCGCATCAACTCGGCCGTGTTCCCCGGCACCCAGGGCGGCCCGCTGGAGCACGTCATCGCCGCCAAGGCCGTCTGCTTCGGCGAGGCCCTCAAGCCGGAGTTCAAGGAGTATGCCCGCAAGATCGTGGAGAACGCTCAGGCTCTGGCCGCAGCTCTGCAGGAACGCGGCGTCAAGCTGGTGTCCGGCGGTACCGACAACCATCTGATGCTCATCGACCTGCGTGACGAGGAGTGCACCGGCAAGGATCTGGAAGCCCGTCTGGACAGCGTGCACATCACTGCCAACAAGAATACCGTCCCCGGCGAGACCCGCAGCCCGTTCGTCACCTCCGGCGTGCGTCTGGGCACTCCGGCGGTCACCACCCGCGGCATGGGCGTGGCCGAGATGAAGGTCATCGCCGACTGTATTGCCGACTGCATCTGGCACTACGACGAGAAGAAGGATGAGATCAGCGAGCGCGTGCTCAAGCTGACCCGCGACTTCCCGCTGTACGAGTAATCCTATCCCAGAAAGAAAATGAAGCCGCTGCGCAGAAAAATACGCAGCGGCTTCGTTTTTTACTGTTCGGTTGCTTACTCTTCCAGTGCCTGTGCCATGGCGTCGTCCGCTTCCTGCTGGGTGATGGTCTGCACCTTGAAACCGAAGTAGACGATGTGCCCCACCCAGACAATGGCCATAATGGCGCGGCCCACGGGCACCTTGTCCATCAGGATGAACCCGGGGAGCATGATGGCCGTTACCGTGCCGATGAGAAGCGCCTTGGCCTTGCGGGTCATACCGCGGCGGCGGAAATAGCTGCCGATGTACTTTTTATAAACGGTCGTGTGGGTGAACCAGGTGTGCAGCCGCTCGGAGCTGTTGGCAAAGCAGAAGGCCGTGAGCAGATAGAACGGCACCGTGGGCAGAATGGGCAGTGCAATGCCGATGGTGCCCAGCGCCAGGCTGATGCAGCCGAGGGCGACAAAAAACGCTTTTTTGAGAGGATGCATGACAAAGGTCCTTTCTGTGTCCGGGGAGATGTCGAATGTTAGAATGAACTAACTTTTAAGCAAAAAGAAACGCCGTTCCAGAAGGAATGGTTCGTTTGCAAGAACAAACTGCATGGAGTGTATCATAAAAAATCCGTGTCTGTCAAGAGAAAATTTTTCCGGAAACGTTGTGTTCTGCCGCCGGGCGTGATAGGATAAAATGGAACAGAACGAATAAGGAGAACGGTATGGAACAGATGGGACTGCTGCATTTGTATTACGGCGACGGCAAGGGCAAGACCACCGCCGCCATGGGCCTTGCGCTGCGGGCGCTGGGCAGCGGAAAAAAGGTGGTCATCGTGCAGTTCCTGAAGGGCGGCAAGAGCGGGGAGATCCCGCTGCTGGAGCAGATGGGGGCCACGGTCTACCGGGGCAAGGCCGGGCAGAAATTCGTCTTTCAGATGAACGACGCCGAAAAGGCCGCCACGCGGGCCCTGCAGGACCGGAACCTGACCGTTGCCATGGCGCAGGAAGCGGACCTGTTGGTGCTGGACGAGGCCGGCAGCGCCTGGGAACTGGATATGGTGGACAAGGACCTGCTTCGCCGGGCGGTGCTGCAGCGTCCCGCCGGGCAGGAATGTGTGCTCACGGCCCATGCCGCCCCGCAGTGGATGCTGGACGCCGCCGATTATGTGACCGAGATGAAGTGCATCCGCCACCCCTATCAGAAGGGAATTGCCGCCCGCAAAGGCGTCGAATACTGACCTTTGCACCGCACGGCTTGCAATTTGCCTACCGGTGTGATATGATGAAGCTGTACATTGTGCGCGCATTTCTGAGCAGCCCGGGCCGCAGGCCCAAAAAGGGGGACGCTCCGCACTGCTGCCGGGGCACCCCGACAGCATTTTGTTTAAAGCTGCGGTTAGTATTCCCTAACGTGCAGCGGCCCGCCGAACGCGCGCGGAAACCATCATGGAGGGAACAGACAATGATCGAAACAGTGGTAAAGGTAGACGGTATGATGTGCGGCATGTGCGAGAGCCATGTCAACGATGCCGTGCGCAAGGCATTTCCGGAGGCAAAGAAAGTGGCCTCTTCCCACACCAAGGGCCAGACGGTGATCCACTCGGAACAGGCTCTGGACGAGGCAAAGCTGCGGGATGTCATCAACGCCACCGGCTACGAAGTCAAGGGCGTATCGAGTGCACCGTACGAGAAAAAAGGTTTTTTCTCGTTTTTGAAAAAATAAACCCGGAAACCATTTCATGAGGGAGGCGCATCTGCATGAGGATCCTGGTGTACGGAGCCGGCGTGCTGGGCTGTGAACTGGCCCATGTGCTGCTGCAGAACAAAAAGAACGACGTGACCCTGCTGGCACGCGGGGAGTGGAAGGAGCGCATCGACCAGAAGGGTCTGGTCATCCGCCAATGGGCGCAGCGCAAAACCACGGTGGACCGGGTGCGCACCATCGACGTCCTGGCCCCGGAGGACTTCTACGACCTTGTGTTCGTGGTGCTGCAGGCCGGTCAATTGCCGGATGTGCTGCCCGTCCTCAAGGCCAACCGGAGCCCCTACTTTGTATTCGTGGGCAACGACCCCCATGCAAAGCAGGTTCTGGAAGCCATGCAGCGCCCAGCCGACAAGGTCGCCTTTGGCTTCCAGAACACCGCAGGCCGCCGGGAGCGCGATCGGGTGGTCAGTGTGCACACCGGTGTGGGCATGACGGTGGGCGGTGCCACGGCTCCGCTTTCCGGCACCTTCCGCATCCGGCTCAAGACCGCCTTTGACGGCACAAAGTATAAACTGACGTTCTACAGCGATATGGACGAGTGGCTCAAGTGCCACATTGCGTTCATTCTGCCGGTCTGCTATGTGTGTTATGCCTGCAACGGGGACCTGACCCGCGCCACCAAACAGCAGCGCGCTGCCATTCTGGATGCCGCCTATGAGGGCTGTGAGATGCTCAAGGCTCTCGGCATCCCGGTGAACGACGCAGAGAATACGGACTACTACAAACCCGGCACGGCAGGCCGCCGCAAGATGGACGCCATGGTGCTTGCCATGGCCAAGACTCCGCTGGGCCGCCTGTGTGCTTCTGACCACGCCATGCACGCAGTAAAGGAGATGCAGTACCTGGACGAAGCCTTTGAGGCTTTGCGCAAACAGGCCGGAACGGCCATGCCCATGTGGGAAAAGTTGCGCAATGAAATGCCTGCCTGGAACACCCTGCAGAAATGACACTTCGGGCGCAAAGCCCCGCAAAAGCCCCCGGCTCTCACGATCGAGAGCCGGGGGCTTTGCTGTGTCTGTCCGGGAAGAAGATCATGCCTGATCCAACAGTTCCTCCGGGTCTTCCAGCACCTCCTCAATGGCGCTGTCATCCGGGTCTACCTCGCTGTCGGCGCTTTCAGTCAGGCCCAGCAGTTCCTTGAGCCGGTCACGCATCAGCACAAGGTTCCGGTCAAGGTCGGCGTCCTCATTGAGCAGGTCCTGTACCATCTCAGGCTTGTCGGTGATCACATCATCCACGCCAAGGCTCAGCAGGGCACGGGCGTCCTCCGCACGGTTGACCGTCCAGGCGGACACCGTCTTGCCGCGCAGATGGATCTGCTGCACCATGCCGGAGGTAATAAAGGTGGATTCCACGCTGAAAAAGTCGGCGGCAGGCAGGTCGTAATAGGTGCCCACGCCCAGCGCCAGAATATACCCCGTCTCGATCTCGGGGTCCAGCTCCTTTACCTTGCAAAGGGTCTCGTAGCTCTGGGAGGTGATCACGCAGTCCTTTTCAAAGCCTTTTTCCCGGATGATGCGCACGGTCTCAGCTTCCAGCTCCGGGGTGGCGGCATTGGGCTTGATCTCGATGTTCAGCTGGATTTTCCCCTTGCACAGGTCCAGCACCTCTTCCAGTGTTGGGATCTGCGTACCGGCGTACCGGGCACTGAACCACCGCCCGGCATCCAGCTCCCGCACCTGTGCAAAGGTCAGGTCGTAAATGTTGGCGTTGCGGCCGGTGCAGCGGCGCAGGCTGGTGTCGTGGGTCACCATGACCACACCATCCTTTGTCATCTGCACATCCAGCTCGGCCCGGTCGCTGTGGTGGTCGATGGCCAGCTGAAAGGCGGGCAGGGTGTTCTCCGGTGCAGCCGTCGAATAGCCGCGGTGTGCCGTGACGATGGGAGCCGCGCCGCCCAGCATGGTGCGCAGCTCATCATCCGCCGGCAGGGCAATATAAATAAAGGAAAGGCCGATTGTGACCAGCGTGACGCCGACCACCGCAGCGGCCAGCAGGCGACGGCCCTTCGCACGGACGGGCTTCCCATTCTGGGGATCCTCCGGCGCGGCATCACCCTCCCGCAGACGGCGGTACAGCAAAAACAGGATGCTGCACTGCGCAATGATGATGGAGCAGTCGAGCAGGAACTGGAAGAACGGCACCTCGACCAGCAGGCTGGCGCGGGACAGCGCCACCATGGCAGTGGTGTTCTGGAGCCCGATGCCCAGAATGACCGCGTACAGCGGTGCCAGTACGCACAGGGCCAGGCTGCCCGAACGGAGGACTGCCGAGAGATTCCAGCGCAGCAGAAGCAGCGCTGTGCGGAAAATTCGCTGCCGCACGAACCCGACGCTCTCCCGGACGGCCTGCCACAGGCTGCGGCGCTCCAGGACAAACAGGGGCAGCACCAGCGCACAGGAGAGGAACAATAGAACCAGCAGTACCACGATCGCCAGATACAGCGCATGATAGCGTGTGGTGGCGCGCAGTACGCCCAGAAGGTACTCCGGTACGGCAAACTGGGTGACGTAGTTGGAGGTCAGGAAAAAGCTGGTGAAGGGGATGAGCACGGCGCTGTATACGAGGACCGGCCAGTTCTGCGGAAGAAACGTGTGCCGGATGTCCACCAGCGCATCCCGCAGCAGGGCAGGCAGCTGCACCGGTCTGCCGCTGCGGGCCAACTCCAGTCCGTGCAGCAGCACCGAAAATTCAGACAGCGCCCAGAATGCTGTCAGCAATGCAATGACCACAAGACACAGGATGATGGCCGGGGAAACAAAAATGTCCGAAGCATTGCTGTTGTTCAGGTAATGCACGGGCGCGAACCGGAGTGTCAGCGACCAGAGCTGCTGCACCAGCGGGATAAACAGCAGGTTGGTTGCGACTGCATACAGTCCGACCAGCGCCGGCAGGATGACCCCGGCATGGTGCAGCAGAGCACCGGCTGAGCGCTGCAAAGAATGATAGGTCTGGTTGAAAGCGTGCAGGGAAGAAGCGAAAGATTTCAAAGTTTGTCGGACCTCTTTTGCGTGGATTTTTGTTGTTTCCCGGGCGGGAAGATGGCATTGTCTGTCGGATTTTACCCGGATTTTATGATTCCGCAGGGAATGCAACATCAGTGTAACACAATTCTGACCAAAAAGATATGTGCGGATGGAGAGCACATTTACCAAAAATGAAAGAAAATTTTTTACACCGGTGCCGGGTGCACTGTAGGGGGCTTGCGGAAGCGAAAAAAGCGCAGGGCGATACATCGTTAAAAAATTATGGATTACAGCTGACAGATGTTGTTCTCGATGGATTTTTATAGAAAGTCTTGCAATTTCCTGGCAAAAACAGTATAATAAAACCAATTTTGAAAGCTCACACAGACAACCAGGAGGTCTTATCATGGCTTCAAAGATCAATAAGGGAGAAATCCTCGCCAAGTTTTTCGATGACGGGGAATACACCGCGCTGTTTGCCGATGGTGCGGTGAGTGCTGCCTGCGGCTATGCAGCAGGTCAGCAGGCATACGCTGTCTATCAGAACGGCGAGGCTGTTACCGTCAAGGACGTTGAGAAGAACATCAAGGTCCTGGAGATGGCCGCACAGACTGGCTGCCCGGTCGTCACGTTCTATAACTCGGTGGGCGCAAAGCTGGCCGAGGGCCTGGATGTGCTCACGACCAATGCCAAGCTGAATGCGCAGATCGCAAAGGTTTCCGGCGTGATCCCGCAGGTGGCGGTGGTTCTGGGTGTGTGCGGCGGCACCAGCGCACTGAGCGCTGCCAATGCCGACGTGTGCATCATGGCCGAGGGCGCAGAGCTGTTCTTCACCGCTCCGTTCACCTCTGCCGCCAAGGGCGACAAGGTGGCTGATGCCGGCAGTGCTGCTGCCGCTGCCAAGGCCGGTGTGGCATCCATCGTGGCTGCCGACGCCGCCGAGGCTGCCGAGAAGGCTGCCCACATCGTGGGTCTGCTGCCCGCCAACAACCTGACCGGCCCTGCGATCTTTGAGTTCGAGCAGCCCACTGCTGCTCTGGCTGCCGGTGCAGAGCCTGCCAAGGCTGCTGCCGCTGTGGTGGACAAGGACAGCACCGTGGAGCTGTATGCAGGCTTTGGCAAGTCGGTCTACACCGCATTTGCCACCGTCGGCGGCAACGCCGTGGGCGTTGTGGCTACCGGCAAGAACCTGTGCCACAACTGCGTGGCCAAGATCGCCCGCTTTGTGCGCCTGTGCGACGCCTTCAGCGTGCCGGTGGTCACCGTTGTGGACACCGAGGGCTTTGTGCCCAGCGTGAGCGATGACATCGCCGGCGGCATCCGTGAGGCTGCCCGTCTGGCCGCCACCTACGCCGACGCCACCACCGCAAAGGTCACCGTTCTGGCCGGCAAGGCTGTGGGCCCTGTCTACACCGCATTGGCTGCTGCGGACCTGCGCATTGCCGTCACTGGCTGCGTGGTCAGCGCTCTAGAGCCCAGCGCAGCGGTCAGCGTTCTGTACAAGGACGAGATCGACGCTTCCGACAACATCATTGCTGCCACCAACGCCAAGGCTGCCGCTTACACCGCAGAGGTGTGCAGCGCTGCCAACGCTGTGGCCTGCGGTGCTGCCGATATGGTCTGTGACGCTGCCAATGTGCGCTCCAGCGTGGTGGCAGCCCTGGAGCTGCTGAGCACCAAGCGTGCCGCCCGTCTGCCCAAGAAGCACGGCAACATGGCTCTGTAAGCATCCGAACGTTTTATCTGATACGATTTTGATTTGGAGGATCCTTCCATGAAGTACTACAATATTACCGTCAATGGTGTTGCTTACAGCGTTTCCGTGGAGGAGACCGCTGCAGGTGCTGCTCCTGTTGCTGCTGCCGCTCCGGCTGCCCCCGCTGCTCCCAAGGCTGCTCCGGCTCCCGCTGCCGCCCCGAAGGCTGCTGCCGGTGCCGCAGGCGCTGTTTCCGTCAAGGCTCCCATGCCCGGCAACATTCTGGACGTCAAAGTCAGCGCAGGTGCTTCCGTCAAGGCCGGCGATGTGCTGGTGATCCTGGAGGCCATGAAGATGGAGAACGAGATCCTGGCTCCCCAGGACGGCACTGTTGCATCCGTCAATGTCAACAAGGGCGACACCGTCAACTCCGGTGACGTTCTGGTTTCCATGAACTAAGGGAGAGGTGACAACCATGGCGAAAAAGCCGATCAAAGTGACCGAAGTGGTCCTGCGTGATGCACACCAGTCCCTGCTGGCTACCCGCATGACCATGGACGAGATGCGTCCGATCCTGCCCGAGATGGACAAGATCAATTACTTCTCTGTGGAATGCTGGGGCGGCGCCACCTTCGACAGCTGCATCCGCTTCCTGGATGAGGACCCCTGGGAGCGTCTGCGCATCCTGCGCAAGGAGCTGCCCCACCAGAAGCTGCAGATGCTGTTCCGCGGCCAGAACATGCTGGGCTACCGCCCCTATGCAGATGACGCCGTCGAGTACTTCGTCCAGAAGTCCGTTGCCAACGGCATCGATGTCATCCGTATTTTCGACGCGCTGAACGATCCCCGCAACCTGCAGACTGCCATCAAGGCAGCCAACAAGGAAGGCGCTCATGTGCAGGGCTGCATCAGCTATACCCTGAGCCCTGTGCACAACAACGAGTACTTTGCAGCCTACGCCAAGACCCTGGAGGAGATGGGCGCAAACTCCATCTGCATCAAGGATATGGCCGGTCTGCTGACCCCCTATACCTGCTACGATCTGGTGAAGAAGCTGAAGGAGACCGTCAGCATCCCTGTTGACATCCACAGCCACTACACCGC
>ERZ1673743.2117-NODE-2117-length-18650-cov-7.376445_pt1 | contig 18650 bp, 16 predicted proteins | sample MGYA00580197_ERZ1673743 | MGnify/ENA primary metagenome ERZ1673743 (study PRJEB41218, sample SAMN15661795) | gut metagenome | host: Homo sapiens | place: Canada: London | collected 2015-08-20/2019-03-30 | study: EMG produced TPA metagenomics assembly of... | reverse complement strand
ACCGGAATGCCTTCTTCCAATGCCTTCTCAAGTTCCGGCAAATCTTTGCAATGAATGGAACCATTGCCCATTCCGGCATAAATAATTCCCTTAGCGCCGGATTGAACGGCCGCCTTAATTAAACGTCCGTCGCCGTTCGAGTGCGCATAAATGATGTCGACAATCGGAAGATCTTTGTGGTCAGACAGAAGATCGGAAGTAAACGGTGTTTTGAGCGTATGGGGTCGGGCACTTTCTTTAAAGAAAGAAACTCTTCCGCCGGTAATAAACCCGAGCGCGCCTAAGCGAGGAGAAGCAAAGGTGTCGCAATTCGTGGTATTGGTTTTTGTGACGTCTCTGGCGCCGTGGATTTCGTCGTTAAGAACGACCAAAACGCCCTTGTCTTTTGCTTCCGGAGATGCTGCCACCTTTGCAGCATTCAGAAGATTCATGGGACCGTCGGCAGAAATCGAAGTTGCAGGCCTCATAGAACCGACTAGAACAACTGGCTTCTCGCTCTTCAATACTTGATTGAGCATGAAAGCTGTTTCTTCCAAAGTATCCGTACCGTGCGTAATTACAACACCGGTGACTTCCGGATCCTTGAGCTGGCTTTCTGTTTCTTTAACTAATCGAGCCCAAATTTCATCGGTCATATCCTCAGAACCGATATTGGAAACTTGGACAGAGCTAAGGTTGGCGATGTCTTCTAACCCGGGGACAGAGGCTAAAAGATCTTCAACAGTGGCAGAACCCGGAACATAGCCGGTTGTTGCAGAGGCAGATCCGGCTTTCCCGGCGATCGTACCGCCGGTACCGAGGATGGCGATGGTGGGGAGGTCTTCTTTCATTTTCTTTCAGGTAAAAAAGACGCTGCCGAAGCAGCGTCACAATTCAACGAAATGAATTATTTCTGATTTTCAGGTCTCAATACGCACAGACCGTTCATGTACGGACGGAGAACTTCAGGAACCGTGACGGAACCGTCTGCGTTCTGATAGTTTTCCAGAACGGCAACGAGAGTTCTGCCGACAGCCAAGCCGGAACCGTTCAATGTATGAACGTACTCGGTCTTGCCCTGAGCGTTCTTGAAGCGGGTCTGCATACGACGAGCCTGGAAGGCTTCGCAGTTGGAGACGGAGCTGATTTCACGGTAAGTGTTCTGAGCAGGAATCCAAACTTCCAAGTCATAAGTCTTGGCGGAACCAAAGCCCATGTCACCGGTGCACAGTGTAATCACGCGATACGGAAGTCCGAGTTTCTGAAGGATGCCTTCTGCGCAGGCAACCATTTCTTCCAAATGCTTGTAGCTTTCTTCCGGTTTAACGATACGAACCATTTCGACTTTTTCGAACTGGTGCTGACGAATCATGCCGCGTGTGTCTTTACCGTAAGAACCCGCTTCGGAACGGAAGCAAGGTGTCTGAGCGGTAATCTTGATCGGCAGATCGCTTTCTTTGAGCATCTGACCGCGAACGGAGTTTGTGAGCGTAACTTCAGAAGTCGGGATGAGGTAGAAGATCTCGCCTTCGCCTTCCTGGCCGCCCTTCTTAGCTGCAAACAAGTCTTCTTCGAATTTAGGAAGCTGGCCGGTACCGATCAAGGTTTCCTGATTAGCAATGTACGGTGTGTAGCACTCTGTATAGCCGTTTTCCTGAGTATGAGTGTCAAGCATAAACTGAGCCAAAGCTCTGTGAAGACGAGCAACCTGGCCTTTCATGAAGCAGAAGCGTGTTCCGGCAAGCTTAGCGCCGACGTCAAAGTCGAGGCCCAACGGACCGCCGACATCGACGTGATCCTTGATTTCAAAATCGAATTCGCGAGGTGTGCCCCAGCGGCGGACTTCAACGTTTTCGGTTTCGTCTTTACCGACAGGAACGGAAGGATCCGGAAGATTCGGAATCGTTAAAAGAAGATCGTTGAGAGCTTTTTTAACGGCAGCGTTCTTGCCTTCCAAGGCGGCCAAGCCTTCAGCGATAGCTGCGCCTTCTTTCAGGAGTTCCGTAGCGTCTCCACCGGCCTTTTTGGCAGCGCCGATTTTCTTAGCAACCTGGTTGCGGCGAGCCTGAAGTTCTTCCGTTTCAGTCTGAATCGCTTTACGTTCGCCTTCTAAGGCTTCGTATTTTTCAGTAGGGAATTGAAATTTACGAGTTGCCAAGCGAGCGACAACTTCGGGCAAATTCTTGCGAAGAAGATTTGAATCAAGCATGTAATTTCTCTTCTAGATTGATTTGAATTGTTTGATTGTACGCTATCGCGACACTTCGTCACATATTGCACGCAGGGCTCTTCTAGACGTTTTCCTTGATCTGCATCTCAAAAACAATCTGAGTAAAGACCAAGTTCTTTGTTTTTTGCTTTCAATGACGAAGAAAAAACGGCAAAGTTTGAGTCGCCGCTACCAAAATGGGTAAAAAAAAATTCGTTGGAGTCCGTTTTTCATTGTTTTGCTTCATACAATAAGAACTGTCCTGCTAAAAATTTTTTCGAAATGAAGAATGCGGACGAGAGAATTTACCCAAAAGGTCTAACCAAATGAACGCAAGAACAACAAAATTTGAACTCGAAGCACTTCTCAGTGCCTCTTGTTGTTCCTGCTGTCTCTGTATGTGTTGATTTAACACATACCCTCTTTATTTTTCTGAAATCAATCCAAACTCAACACTCGGATGAGTCTATGTACTTAGCGGGGTTAAGATGGCAAAAGGATTCCTCTGATTATGCAGAACATTTTTCTAAATAGTATTCAGACAACCCGCTTAGAGCAAAAGCGATGTTGAACCGAGACTGAAATCGAAATTTCTAAAAACTCAAAAGCCGCTTCTCAAAGAAAAAGCGCTAACCTGATCAACAAACAATTTTTATATTTTCTAAAGGTACTACAAATGGCTATCCATCAATCCATCAGAGAACTCATCGGCAATACGCCTCTCGTTCAACTGAACCGTTATGCCGCCAAACGCGGTCTTGGAGCAAACATCCTGGCCAAAATTGAATATTTCAATCCTGCCGGATCTGTCAAAGACCGCGTCGGTTTTGCCATGCTGGATGCCGCTGAAAAAGCCGGCAAACTTAACCGCGAAACCGTCATCATTGAACCGACCAGCGGCAACACCGGCATCGGCTTAGCCGCAGCTGCTGCCGCGAGAGGCCTGCGCATCATCCTGACGATGCCGGAAACCATGAGCGTCGAGCGCCGCAACCTGCTTAAAGCCTACGGTGCCGAACTCGTCCTTACTGACGGTAAGAAAGGCATGAAAGGCTCTATAGAAAAAGCCGAGGAACTCGCGAAATCCATTCCCAACAGCATCATTCTGGGGCAGTTTGTGAACCCCGTCAACCCTGAAACACATTTCAAGACAACGGGTCCGGAGATATGGAGAGACACGGAAGGTAAAGTTGATATCTTTGTCGCAGGCGTCGGCACCGGCGGAACGATTTCCGGCGTTGGTAAGTATCTGAAATCTCAGAATCCGAATATCAAGGTTGCTGCAGTCGAACCTGACACTTCTGCCGTCATCAGCGGAGAACCTGCCGGTCCCCATAAACTCCAAGGCATCGGGGCCGGTTTCATCCCTGACACTTTGAATACAAAGGTCATTGATGAAATCATGAAGATCAATACCGAAGAAGCCTATGAAGCCGGCAAAGCGCTGCCCAGAGAAGAAGGATTCTTAGTCGGCATTTCTGCCGGCGCCGCTTTGGCTGCCGCAACAAAACTCGCCAAGCTTCCTGAAAATAAAGGCAAAAATATAGTTGTCGTCCTCCCCGACAGCGGAGACCGTTACCTCTCCAGCGAAATGTTTGCCTAATCAGTAATGACCAAGCCGAGCCCCGCATTCGCGGGGCTTATGCTCCTATTCCGTATGAATGTTGGGATCCGGCTCACTGGCCTGTTTGGTCCCAACGCTTCTGCCTTTAGGCATATCGCCGCTTCTTCTGGCCTCTTCGTTCAAAGCATGAAGCTGAGCGAGTTTTTCTCCGATCTTGATCTCGAGGCCTCTAGGCGACGGCTTGTAGACCCGAATCTCATCCATATCATCCGGAAAGTATTTGACGCCGGCGGCAAAAGAGCCCGGTTCATCCGGCGGATAACGATAGCCGGCGCCGTTTCCGACTTTTTGCATGAGCTTTGTGGGCGCGTTGCGAATGTGCATCGGAACGGGACGCGTTCCGTCCTGCTTCACAAAAGCTCTCATCTTGTTAAATGCCTTGTAAACCGAGACCGACTTCGGTGCACAGGCCAAATAAACCACGGCATTAGCTAAAGCCAGCTCCCCTTCGGGCGAACCGAGTCTTTCGTAGATATCGACGGCGTTGGTTGTGATTTCCATTCCGCGGGGATCTGCCAAACCGATATCTTCGATCGACATCCGCATTAAGCGGCGTGCGATGTATAAAGGGTCCACGCCTCCGTCGAGCATACGGCACATCCAATACAAAGCGGCATCCGGATCAGACCCTCGCACCGATTTGTGCAGTGCCGATATCTGGTCGTAAAAATTGTCGCCGCCTTTATCAAATCGGCGAATGGTTGCGGGCAGCGCTGCACGGACGAATTTCTCGTCAATGACCTTAATGCCTCGGTCTTTTGCCATCGTGGCGGAGACTTCCAGAGCGTTCAGGAAGCGTCTCGCGTCACCGTCAGCAAGTCCGATGAGGATTTTCTCGGCCTCTTCATTTACTTTAAGGCCCGTATACTCTCTTTCAAGAGCTCGCTCAAGCAGCTCTTTTAAGTCTTCGTCCTTGAGGGACTCAAGCACATAAACCGTGGAGCGAGACAAAAGCGCTGAAATTACTTCAAAACTCGGGTTTTCTGTGGTTGCACCGATGAAAGTGAAGAGTCCGCTTTCCACATGGGGCAGGAAAGCGTCCTGCTGGCTCTTAGAAAACCGATGGACTTCATCCACAAAAACGACGGTTGAACGTCCAGTCCTTTCTCTGTTCGCCGTGGCCTTTTCTACTGCATCACGAATATCCTTCACTCCGCCGAGCACGGCAGAAATCGAAATGAACGGAAGCCCGAAAGCATCGGCCATCAATCTGGCAAGTGTAGTTTTGCCGACGCCGGGAGGGCCCCACAAAATCATAGAGTGAGGATGAGCGTTTTCAAACGCGCTTCTCAACGGTTTTCCGGGGCCGAGAAGATGCTTTTGTCCCACGACTTCGTCAATTGTTTTAGGACGAAGGCGTTCCGCCAAAGGCGACGCCTGATCTTTAGGTGCAGTTTTACGGGTCGCTTTGGCGGCTTCAGTCGCAGCGTTTTTAGTTGTATCAGGCGAGTCAGGAATTCCGAAGAGATCTGTTTCCATGAAAAAACACTCAAAAATTCTTTGTCATATTTTCTGATATTTTGTAAAAATATGCTTTACCGCAAAAGACTTCTTGCGAAATTTCCCGCTGCACTACTTGTCTTCAGCCAGCTCTTGTTTCAGATATCTACCGGTAATGCTTTCCGAGGTTGCAGCCACTGCTTCAGGTGTGCCTTCAACAACGACTCGGCCTCCTTCCGTTCCGCCCCACGGCCCCATGTCAATAATGTAATCGCAGTTTGTGACGAGTTCTAAGTCGTGCTCGATGACGATCACCGTCGCGCCTAACTGAATCAGATGATCAAAAATCAATACCAGTTTTTTAACATCCTGAGGGTGCAGGCCGATCGTCGGTTCATCGAAAACGAATACCGAGCCTTGCTGAGGTGTTTCCATTTCGTAAGCAAGCTTCAGTCTTTGGGCTTCTCCGCCGGATAAGGCAGGCGTAGCTTCCCCGAGCGTCAGGTAACACACACCGAGGTCCTGTAGGATCTTGAGCTGTTTAGCGATTTTCGTTTCTTCATGCAGGATTCCGGCTGCTTCTTCTACTGTGAGCTTCAGCAGACCCGGCAGAGAAACCGACACGGAATCTTTTTCCTTGCTCTTCCAAAGGATGTCATAAGCGTCTTTTCCGTATCGGGAGCCTCCGCAACTCGGACAGATCGTATCGACATCCGGAAGGAACTGAACATCCATCGTGATAATGCCGGTTCCGTCACATACCGGACAGCGCAATTTGCCCGTGTTGTATGAAAAGTCTCCAGCCGTAAGACCCTTTGCCTTGGCATCGGCAGTTCTTGCAAATAGTTTCCGCAAGTCATCAAATACGCCGTCATAAGTAGCAACGGTAGAGCGAACGTTCGCACCAATCGGCTTGGAGTCAATGACTTTAACGGATTGAATACCCTTAGCCTCGATCGAATCCACATGCTCAGGAAGTTTTGTGCCTTGAATAACTGCCTGAAGCGCAGGCACCAGACACTCAATAGCCAGAGAAGTTTTACCCGAACCTGAGACGCCGGTGACAGCAATCATTCGTCCTTTAGGAATGGAGACGTCTAATGCTTTGACGGTATAGAACGGCTTTGTCTTAATTCTGATAGAGCCGTTTTCAAACATGTCCTTTTCTGTGGCTCGACTGCGAACTTTTAGAGATTCTTTTCCGGACAGATACGGACCGATTAAAGAATGAGGATTCTTCTCGGCTTCTAAAGGTGTTCCCTGTGTAACGATTCGGCCGCCCTCTTTGCCGGCGCCGGGACCGATTTCAATCAATTGGTCCGCATCCATCAAAATTCTCGGATCATGGTCAACGAGGACGACAGAGTTCTTACGATCAACCAACTCGCGAACGATCTTCATTAACCCGTCCACGTTGTAGGGATGAAGTCCGATTGAAGGTTCATCGAGTACGTAAAGCACACCGGTTGTGTCGCTTCTGACCGCGCGAGAAATTTGGACTCTTTGAAGCTCACCGTTGGAAAGCGTACTTCCCGCTCTGTCCAAAGATAAATAAGACAGACCGAGATTTGTCAGTCTCTCGGCGGTCCTTAAGAACTCATTGACGATACTCTGAGCCATTTCCTCTATCTCAGAAGGCATTTGTCCGGGGATCTTCTGAACCCATACAACAAGCTCTGAAAGAGTCATCGCACAGACCTCGGCGATGTTCTTGCCCATGAGTTTCGTTGACAGCGCCCTCTCATTAAAGCGAGTTCCGTGGCAGGCGGGGCATGGCCCCTTCGTCAGGAACTTCTCAATGCGCTTCATGCCTTTCTCGTCTTTAACTTTCGAGAGTGCGTTCTCAACCGTACGAACGGCATTGAAATAAGTAAAGTCCAAAGGAACAGCTTGACCGCTTCCTTTGTTGGTATAGACGATGTGCTTCTTAACGGCCGGTCCGTCATAGACGGTTTTCTTTTCTTCCGGCGTTAAATCTTTGAACGGAATATCGGTTCTGACACCCATGGCTTTGCAGACTTCCGTCATCAACGACCACATGAGGGTACCCCAAGGTTTAACCGCGCCATCGTCAATGCTCAGCGATTCATCTGGCACCAGACTTGCCCGATTGACCGTGACAGCGATTCCGGTTCCGCCGCAGGTCGGGCAAGCACCGGAGCTGTTGAAAGAAAAGTCCTCAGCACTCGGTGCATCAAACTCAACACCGCAGACAGGACATTTGAGTTTTTGTCCAAGCGCCACAGCCGGCGTCGGCGGTAAATAATGCCCGTTAGGACAGCGGTGAGAACCGAGGCGTGAGAACATCAGACGGATTGAATTAAAGAGTTCCGTCAGCGTTCCGAACGTGCTTCGGATATCCGGTGTTGAAGGTCTTTGGTGAAGAGCAAGCGCGGCCGGAATATTTTCTACTGAATCGACTTTGGCGTCCTGAGTTTGTGTCAGACGACGGCGCGTGTAGGCAGACAGCGCTTCTAAGTAGCGGCGCGATCCTTCTGCATAAAGGACGCCTAAAGCTAAAGAGGACTTGCCGGAGCCGGAAAGACCTGAGATCGCTACCAGTTCGTTGAGCGGAATGTCCACATCCATGTTTTTGAGATTGTGAACTCGAGCGCCTCTCACAAGAATGTCGTCTTTCATTTGCCTTCACCTTTTTCCTGTCCAAAGAAAAATCGGCCAAAGATCTTCCTCTCTGACCGATCTATTTTCTAGAGCTTAATCACTTCACGTTGTCACTAAGCCACTTTTCCACTACCTTGGCTACTTCTGCGCTGTTTTTATCAGAGAACGGGAAGTGTGTGTTGCCTTTAATACCGACATCCGGCAGATGAAGTACTTTAGCGTGACCGCCTTCTGCATTCACAGCCTTGACGAATTCCTGAGCCATCGTCGAAGCCGCACGCCAGTAATCCTGGTAGGGATTTTTGACTTCGGTCTTAGGAATATTGTCACCGTATACGATGAGAATCGGGAACCTTGTCAGCTTTTTGAACTCACTAAGGGGAACACCGACAGCTTTAGTCGGACCGAAGAAACTGTTATTGGGAATCGGTGCAGGCACTTTGCCTTCCGGGAAAATGAATCCGGAACCCGGTTCAAACGCAATGATGCCCTTCAAATTGTTTCCGGCTTCCGTTCCGATGAGCCATCCGAGTCCGCAGCCTTGAGAATGAGTGACGAGGACGGTGCCTTCCGACTTCTTCAAAGCGTCAGTAACGGCATCGGCGATGACCTTGTCATTGTACGGACCCGTATTCGGCGTCATCTGACGCCAGAAAGAATTCAGATCCTTTTGGCTGGCAAAGGCTGAATTGTCATAGAACTTCGGCCATAGACCCATACGGAACTGACCGAACCAGAACTGTTCATCGGGACTTGCCTTAATCGTTCCGTCGACGGTTGCCCTGCCCGCATCGCCGCGGAGAGGCTGATCGATCAAATAAACCGGATAACCTTTACGCAGGAAGACGCTCTGGAAGCCTTCTCTGCCGTCAGGCGTTGTCTGCCAAGTTCTCATGGACTGGCCGGCGCCGTGCAGGAACATTAAGGAAATATTCTTAGCATGAACCGGAATTTGGTAAATCACATTAGCGTGATCACCATGCAGCGTCATAGCATCCGGTTCCGGATGGTACGGATCGAAAGTTTTCTTGGCTTCGATAACTGTTCCGCCGGCAGAGAATGCGCCCTGCTTTTCAATCGTGATCGGCTGAGCAAAGGAAGCGAAAGCAAAGGAACCCAACAGAACTGCGAGTAAAGTTTTTTTCATGCATCGTCTCCTAATCAATGAAGCTTGGTGAGCCACTCGACCATCTTCGGATCATTGTGGTCAAAGAAAGCGGTCTTCTTCTGATCCAAAGCGTTAATGGCGGCCATATCATCGGAAGACAGTTCGAAGTCAAAGACGTCGATGTTCTGACGGATACGATCCGGGTTAACGCTCTTCGGAATGCAGATGATGCCTCTTTGAAGCTGCCAGCGAAGAACGACCTGAGCGATAGATTTGCCGTATTTTTCGCCGATCTTCAGAAGCACCGGGTTGTGGAACAGATCGTTCTTGCCTTCTGCGAACGGAGCCCAGCTTTCCATCGCGATGCCTTTGGAATTCAGATATTCTTCGTCTGAATGGCGCTGATTAAAGATGTTGCACTCGATCTGATCGACGGCCGGCTTGACTTCATTGAAAGCGATTAAGTCTGCGATTCAGCCCATATCGAAGTTAGAAACACCGATCGCGCGAGCGCGTCCTTCCTTCAGGAATTCTTCCATGGCTCTCCATGCGCCGTAGTAATCGTGATACGGCTGATGGATCAGATAGAGGTCCAGGTAATCGAGGCCGAGCTTTTCCAGAGAGGCCGCAAATGCCTTCTTTGCACCTTCATAGCAGACATCTGTGATCCAGAGCTTAGTCGTAATGAACAGTTCATCTCTAGGAATACCGCTGTCTTTGATGGCCTGCCCGACGGCTTCTTCGTTGCCATAGGCTTGAGCTGTATCAATGGAGCGATAGCCGTTTTCTAAAGCACAGAGAACAGCCTTTCGGCATTCTTCAGGATCGGTAATTTGGAAAACACCAAAACCGAGCATCGGCATTTTGACGCCGTTATTCAGAGTCTTGTACAGCATATTCAACCTCCTTAATTGTTCTTCACACCGAAAATATCCGACTTAGGCAGTTTATCGAGGGCTTCGTCAATCGCCTTGATTTCCTCTGCCGAGAGTTTGACGACTGCGCCGCCGGCGTTCTCAACGATTCTTTCGAGTTTACGGCTGCTGGGGATAGCTGTTAGCCAAGAATGTTTGCCGAGCATCCAAGCTAAGGAGAGCTGTGACATGGTTGCGCTGTGTTCTTCCGCGGTCTTCTGAAGGAACGCCATGAGTTCTTCATTTTTCTTCATGGCTTCCGGCGTGAACTGCGGCATACGGGAGCGGTAATCGACCACAGCTTCGAAGTTCTTATTCGTGGCTTTTTCATATGCGCCGGAAAGCAAGCCGTTGGCGAGCGGAGAATAAGCCACAAAACCAATGCCAAGTTCTTCCAGCGTCGGGAAGAGCTTTTCAATGCCTCTTGCCATCATGGAATAGCGGTCCTGAACCGCACTGATCGGTGTGACCTTGTGGGCGCGGCGAATGTAATCTTCCGGCGCCACGGATACACCCCAATGACGGATCTTTCCTTCCTTAATCAGCTCTCCCATCACTTCGGCAACGACTTCGGGTTCGACCTTCGGGTCGATACGATGCTGGAAGTACAGGTCGATGGTTTCTGTCTGAAGACGTTTCAGAGAACCTTCTACCGACTGATGGATCTTTTCAGGACGAGCGTCAGGAATGATGTCGCCGTGCGTGTATTCGGAAAAAGAAATTCCGAACTTGGTAGAAATGACCACTTCGTCACGGAAAGGCTTCAAAGCTTCTCCGAACAATTCTTCATTAATATACGGGCCGTAGACTTCTGCAGTGTCGATTTTGAGTCATGCGAAATGAGGGATATGACTGGCTGAGAACCGATACGCCTAGTAGCCAGCTGTTTTTTTTGCCGGCTTCTGCAAGTATCAAAAGGTTGATTTTCTAGACTACTTCGTAACCGGTAGCCTTCAAAGCCTGCTGTGCCTTCTGAAGGTTTTCTTTCTTCACCAATATGTAGTCGGTGTTATAGGTTGAGACTACAAAAATGCCGATCTTGTTTTCTGCCAGAACCTTAGAAATTTCGGACAAAATACCGATCAATGAAAAATCCAGTACGCCTTCTATCCGGAAAGTCCTCCAGCCGTCGGCGCGATCCGTAGTATTGTCAGGGACGTCTGACGTAAGGCATACAAGTGAGATTTCTTCGTCAGTTTTACCGACGAAAAAGAACTTACCGTTCAGATCAATGTCGGAGATAGAGACTACCTTGCAAACGGACAGTTCTTGGTCAAGTGTCTTAAGTTTCATTTCCGAATCCTCCGGCAAGTCGATCTGAAAACGATACGACTGTCCAATCGTCTTTGATCTATGAAAAGGTCAATCAATGTACCTATCGAGCAACCATTTCAGCTCTAAGATCATTAGACAACTAACCGAGAAGTTTATGTCAGAAAAAAGATTCTCTTTTACCCATAATGAGTTAGTCGAAAAAAAGGAGAAAAAATGAATCGACCGGAAGTCATTTGTCATATGGTCAGTACCATCGACGGAAAAATCGTCGGGCAATCTTTTGCAGAAGAAGGACTCAGACCATATTTAGAGTTTTACGTTCAGACAAAACAAAAGTTTGAGACTCAAGCAACGGTTTACGGCGCCTCGACTGCAAAAGAAATCTTTGTTGGAAAAGACATGGAAGCGTTTGCAAGACCTTCTGAGATTACGGATGATCCGGATTACATCTGCGGACAACATGCACCTTACTTTGTCGTCGCTATTGACCCGCTCGGCGAAATTCCATGGAAATCAGGAAAGCCGGACGGAAGACCGGGGCTCGAGGACGCAAGAATCATCGTCATTACCTCTTCTCAAGCGTCAAAGGAATATCTAAACCTTCTGAGAGAAAAAGGCATCGCCTATCTCATTTCGCGAGGCAATGAATTCCATCTGACCGAGCCGATGGAAAAATTGAAGTCGATTTTTGGAATTGAGAGAATTTCGCTGCAAGGCGGCGGACTGGTAAACGGAACGTTTGCCAACGAAAAACTCATCGACAAACTGAGCTTAGTCGTCATTCCTTTTGTCGACAGCTCAAGCTCTGTGCCGACAACTTTTGAGACGGGTTCGTTTTTCAAGCATCCGATTTCTCCGCTCGAATTCAAACTCAAGGAAATGCAGAAGATTGAACCGGAAGGCCTATGGCTTTTCTATCAAAGAAAATAGTTAGGGAAGCTCTGTAAAATGCTTGATTCTTCCCAATGGCCTTTAGAGACTTAATTTTCAAAGGATCTGGCCGAAATTTTCCATTCAGGAGGAGTTGATTGGGGCCTAATCAATCAATTTCCTCCCCAATAGATACAGTTATCCTAGACGAAGCTCACCTTAGTTCGATTTTCGAAGCAATTTCCGATGAACATGTTGGCAATCGAGGCCAGCATTGTTAAGCGCGCCGTATTTTTGGCCAGCCCTCTGTACTGCTCGCGAAGCACTTGCCCGCGCTAAGGCAATGAAGGGCTGATTTCTCGGCGATTATCAACCTCTCCCCGGTTGTACTTGCACTGCAGAATTTTTTGTTCTGCAGTGCTTTTTTGTTTTGAATTGCGGGTAAAGCTGCAGGATCGGAAATGTTTGATCGGAAATTTTCTTCCCAGAAAACGGTTTCGAAGGCGTTCGCAAACTGTATTCCGCAGCCGATGCTCAAATAAGTCAGCAGAGATTAAGCGGGAATCCTTATAATCAACGTACTTTTTTCGTCGAATTGAAACCGCAAGCATGTCTTCTCGTGTTATTCCAATTAAGGCCGCCACCAAAACGGTCCCGCTGGTCGGTGAAATCCGTCGTGACGATACTCACTGGATTGATTCCCGCGGGCGCCCTTTACGCGATGTCAGAATTTCTATAACTGACCGCTGTAATTTTCGGTGCCGTTACTGCATGCCGAAGGAAAAATTCGAGAAAGACCATTGCTTCCTTTCTCATACCGAAGTTCTTTCCTTTGAGGAAATCATTCGATTGGGACGGATCTTTGCTGCCAACGGCGTAGAAAAGATTCGTCTCACGGGCGGAGAGCCGCTTCTCAGAAAAGGCATCGAATTTCTGATCGAAGAACTCTCCAAGCTCAAAACTTGGAACGGCAAACCGCTTGACGTTGCGGTGACCACCAACGGAGCCGCCTTGTCCGCTAAGGCCAAATCTTTAGCCGCCGCCGGACTTAAACGATTGACCGTTTCTTTGGACGCCATGGATCCTCAGATTTACAAGGACCTCAACGACGTCAACTTCCCTATTGAGAAGACGCTTGCCGGAATTCAGGCCGCAAAAGACGCGGGCATTCCTTCGATCAAGATCAATGTTGTCGTAAAACGCGGCGTCAACGAAAAAGAACTCATCAAAATTGCCGAGCACTTCAAAGGCACCGGAATTATCGTCCGCTATATTGAGTTTATGGATGTGGGAACTTCTAACGGATGGCGGCTCGATGATGTGATTCCTTCGCGTCAAATCGTCGAAGAGATCAACCGCGTTTATCCGATCGAGCCTTTAGATCCAAACTACACAGGTGAAGTCGCCACACGCTGGGCCTACAAGGACGGAAGCGGAGAACTCGGTTTCATTTCCTCTGTGAGTGAACCGTTCTGCAAAGAGTGCTCCCGAATTCGTTTATCCGTTGACGGCAAACTCTACAAATGCCTTTTTGCGACGGAAGGCTTCGACATTCGCCAAATGCTCCGAGGAGGTGCCTCGGATGAAGAAATCGAGGAAGCCATCGGACGAATTTGGACAACGCGAGACGAACATTATTCCGAAATTCGAACGGAAGAGACCGTCAAAGCCAGGGCCGGCCAGCGAATTGAGATGTCTTACATCGGCGGTTAGGATTAATGCTCACGGATTTTCCTTGACTTTTAGATAATTTGTTTTTGGGATTCCGTTCAGCGCCGCCTCCTTCGTTATGATTGAAACATAAGTCAAATTTTGTTTCAGTCTAAAAATGAATTTCTCACCAATCTCAATCACCTTTTTCGCCTATTTGGTCGTTATGGTGGCTGTCGGCTTAGTGGCTTGGCGCTACACCAAAAATTTCAATGACTATATCTTGGGCGGCCGCCGTTTAGGCGCTGTTGTTACTGCATTGTCCGTGGGCGCTTCCGACATGAGCGGATGGCTCCTGATGGGACTGCCGGGTGCGGTTTTCCTCTCCGGTATCTGCGAATCTTGGATTGCCATCGGTTTGGCACTCGGCACGCTGGCCAACTGGCTCATCGTTGCCGCTCCGCTTCGCGTCTATACCGAAACAGCACACAACGCTCTTACGCTTCCGGATTACTTCTCTCATCGTTTTGAAGACAAGTCCCGCCTGCTGAGAATTATCTCGGCTGTCGTGATTCTGCTTTTCTTTGCGATTTACTCTGCCTCTGGCATGGTCGCGAGCGCCAGACTCTTTGAAATCGTCTTAGATCTTCCCTATTCCACTGCCTTGATTTTCGGTACCTTTGCCACCCTTGCCTACGTCTTCCTTGGGGGCTTCCTGGCCGTCAGCTGGACCGACACGATTCAAGCAGCCATGATGTGCCTGGCGCTCATCATTGCTCCGGTTGCCGTCATGATCGATTTAGGAGGTTTTACCGCCACGATTGAGCAGGTCAGATCCGTCGATCCGACGCACCTCAACATGCTTCAGGGCCAGACCTTCATCGGCGTGATTTCACTCCTGGCTTGGGGCCTTGGTTATTTCGGTCAGCCTCATATTCTGGTTCGCTTCATGGCTGCCAAGAATGCTTCTGTGATGCCGCGCGCCTGCAAGATCAGCATGATTTGGCTCATCTTCTCGTTGTCCGGTGCCGTTGCCGCAGGCTTCTTCGGATCTGCTTTCTTCTCGGCTCATCCGGATCTCGGCAAAGCCGTTGCAGAAAACCATGAACGTGTTTTCATGATTCTTTCTACGACATTGTTTAATCCTTGGATCGGCGGTATTCTGCTCTCCGCTATTCTGGCTGCCGTGATGAGTACCCTTTCCTGCCAGCTGCTGGTTTGCTCTTCCGTTCTGACAGAAGACTTCTACCGGGTGTTCATCCGTCCGCATGCTGCTCAGAGAGAACTCGTTTGGATCGGCCGTCTTACCGTAGTTGCCGTCAGCGTCGTCGCGATCTTGATCGCTACGGACCCGAACAACCTGGTTCTCTCCTTAGTCAGCTATGCCTGGGGCGGTTTCGGAGCTTCTTTCGGCCCGATCATTATCCTTTCTCTTCTGTGGAAAGGCGTCACCCGCAACGGTGCTTTAGTCGGAATTATCGTCGGCGCATTAACTGTCCTGATTTGGCACCAGGGCGCATGGTGGGGCATGTACGAAATCATCCCCGGTTTCGTGCTCTCCTTCATTGCCATCATCGTCGTCAGCCTGCTTGACCCGAACAAGCCTTCTGCCACTATGATCGAAACTTTCGACAAAGTTCAGCACAAGCTTGAAGATGTTAAAAAGCAGCTTGCTTAACTTCTAACTGGCTTACAAATCGGGCCGCTTCGGCCCGATTTTTTTCTGTCTGAAACCAAGTTTTCTGCTACTTAACCTTCTGATTTCCTTGGCTTTAGTAAACAAAGTATTTCAGTTGTTTCATTCCATTTCTCCCCGCTCAATTTGGACAGCTTTAACTAGGTGTATTAGGGCTAACCCCTTAGAATCAAAGTCACCAGGAAAGAATTTGATCTAGGAGTTTTAAATGAAATTCGTTAAGGTTTTACTTCCCCTTGCAGCAGCCGCTCTGATCATGGGCACAGCTTCTGCCCGCGACTACGACGGCTTCTACGGCAAGGTTGAACAGATGCCTGCAACCGGAAACGGTGATTGGGTTATCGGCGGTAAGACATTTAAGGCTGACCAGCGCACTAATATCGATCACGGCCGCGATCAGAAGATCGGCGTCGGTTCCTGCGTTAAGGTTGAGGGCGGCATCGACCGCGAAGGCAACTTCTTCGTTTCTGAAATCGAACAGAAGCGCGACAATCGCTGCCGTTAATTCTTAATTGAGTTGAGCAGCCTTCGGGCTGCTTTTTCTTTGTCTTTAACTCGTTAAAAAATCAATGAAAAAATTTCTTCTTGCTTTAGCCGCTCTAAGTTTCTCTTTGTCCGCTTTCGCTGCCGGCGATGATGATGCTTTTTACGGAAAAATTGAAAAAATGCCTTCTGCACAAAATCCGACTTGGGTTATCGGGGGCAAGACTTTCAAAGCTGACGCCCGTACCAAGGTTGAAAGCCATGGCGGTCACAAGTTCGATGTCGGCGCCTGCGTCAAAGTTGAAGGTGATATTGACCACCGCGGTGAATTTTATGTTTCCGAGATGGAAATCAAGAACGAAAGCCGCTGCCAAAAATAATCTTTTGACAACTGAGTCTGCGTTCCTGTTTGACTAGCGCCTTGGTCCGGTGTTGGTGAACTCGTCTGAATTCTGAGGGAAATTCACAAAAAATCTCGCTTCGTGCAGTATGCAGAGGCGAGATTTTTTGCGCTCTATCGCTCGTCTGGTTCTATCAACGAGCAGATGGGCCTTTAATTACATTTTATTCGAGACTTTTGTTGCTGCGTGGTCAACGCCGTTGCCCAATGCTGCAACGTCTTTACCGACACCTTTAACAGTGTTGCAGCCGGCAAGACCAATCAGGAAAGCAGCCAAAATAGCGATCAATGAAAATTTTTTCATATCTTCCTCTAACGAATCAATAACAAACGGGCCTGAATTACAGTTTCTTCTGAACAGCTGTTGCTGCGGTATCAATATCGTTGCCTACCGCTGAAACGTCTTGACCTACACCTTTAACGGTCGAGCAAGCAGAGACGCCGATCGTAAAAACTGCGGCCAAAACCAAAAGAACCCATTTTTTCATTTTTTTTCCTCCGAAAAATCTTTTTTTCTTGATGTGGTTAATGTAAGCCTTTCCGGAGAGGAGACTGCCGTAACTGATTCAAAACGGGGCTTCTTTTTGAAGAAGCCCCGTCCAAAATAGAAATGAAATTCAACAGCCTAAGTGGTTAATTAGGCGTGGTCAGATCTGAGCCGAAATACTTCACGGATAGCTTGGACAACGTTCCGTCATTCTTCATCTCCTGAAGAGCATTGTCGACTGCCTTCTTCAAGGAAGCGTTGTCTGCTCCTTTCTTCAGCGGGATTGCATATTCAGTTGCTTTGCCCTTTGTAGCGGCAATCTTCAAGGGTTCGTCCGGACGGTGCTTCATGTAGTCGCCGAAAGAAGTAGAAGCATTGATCGTTGCCTGGACTTGTTTGTTCTTTACCATCTGGAGGGTTTCGGCCAAGGTATCCATGCCGCTAACCTTAGCGCCGTACTTCTCACCGATTTCCTGATAAGTCGAACCGATGGAGTTCGCCGTTGTCTTGCCCTTCAGATCATTAAAAGAATGGATGTCGTTATTGTCAGAACGAGTAATCAAAACAGTACGGTCATAGGCATAAGGCGTAGAAAAATCATAGGTTTTAGCTCTTTCCGGAGTAATGTCCACCCCGTTAATCACGAGGTCATATCTTCCGGAATCCATGCCGGCAAACAGACCGTCCCAGGGACCTTCTACGATTTTGGCCTTAACGCCTAACTACTTTGCTAAATTCTGAGCGACTTCAACGTCATAGCCGACTAGCTCGTCTTTTTCATCGTGGAAAGAAAACGGCTGCCAATCTCCCTCTAGACCGACTTTTAGTTCGCCTGCAGATTTAATCCTAGCCAAGTGGTCTTGAGAGGCAGACGAAGAATTGCCGCTCGGTGCCTTATCGCAGCCGACAAGCATAAGAGAAGCGGAACCGGCCATAAACAAGCCAAGGCCGAACTTAACCAAAGAATTAAAATTATGTGTCATATCTTATTCAATAACTAAAAATTAAAGAGAATTCATCGCGTTTTCCGCTTCACGCTGTTTCTTGAAAGCTTCCAATGCCGAGCGCTGCGCTTCCTGTGAACCGCTTGCTAAACGAAGGAAAGCACGCGTACGTTCGTTTTGCGGATGTTCGAATATTTGTTCGGGACTGCCTTCTTCAACGATCAAACCATGATCCATAAAAATAACCCGGTTAGATACATTATGCGCAAAGCTCATTTCATGCGTCACGACAACCATGGTCATGCCTTCTCGGGCAAGCTGACGCATTACCTCTAAGACTTCATCCGTCAATTCCGGATCCAGTGCGGAAGTCGGCTCATCGAAATAAATGATTTCAGGATCTGTGGCTAGGGCTCGCGCAATGGCGACACGCTGCTGCTGGCCGCCCGAAAGCTCGCTGGGGTAAAAATTAGCTCTGTCTTCCAAACCGATCTTTCGAAGCAGCATCATGTCCTTTTTATTGGCGTCTTCTTTGCTCACGCCCCTGCCGGAAGTCAAGCCAAGGGTAATATTCTCGAGCGCAGTTTTGTTTCTGAAAAGGTTGTAGTTCTGGAAAACAAAACCGGTTTTTCTTTGAACCTCTGAGGCTTGTTCTCTTGTAGCAGCCTTGAGATCTATTGTTGTATCGTCCAGCGTTATGGAACCACCGTCTGCCCTCTCTAAGAAATTGATGCAGCGAAGCAACGTGGTTTTTCCTGAGCCGGAAGGTCCGAGAATTGAAACAACATCGCCTTTATAAACATCGATGCTGATATCTTTCAGGACTTCCAAGGTGCCGAAAGACTTTCTCACATGGCTTATGCGAAGGAGCGGATCGGTTTTTTCCATTATTTTGTGGATTTTTTTGAAATTAATGTAGAAAAAATCTCTAATTTCCGCTGAATTTTCT
>ERZ1673743.2113-NODE-2113-length-18702-cov-7.961817_pt1 | contig 18702 bp, 15 predicted proteins | sample MGYA00580197_ERZ1673743 | MGnify/ENA primary metagenome ERZ1673743 (study PRJEB41218, sample SAMN15661795) | gut metagenome | host: Homo sapiens | place: Canada: London | collected 2015-08-20/2019-03-30 | study: EMG produced TPA metagenomics assembly of... | reverse complement strand
ATTTTAGAGAATAGCAAGCACAGCCGGTGTATATACACACGGCAATTTCCGATTAAGGAAACCCTCCCCTTAATCGAAAAATGCTTGTTGGGATGTCTCCCAAACCCTCTTCCCTTACGAAAGGACTGAACGCCTATGGCAAACAGAACGCGACCAAATCAGATACTTTTCTTCGTCTCCGACGATGAGAAAAAAATCATTAAGGCAAAGATGGCGCAGCTCGGAACAAAGAACATGGGAGCATATCTCCGGAAGATGGCGATTGACGGCTATATCATCAAAGTGGACTACACGCAGCAGAAAAAACTCGCCGCCGCTGTCAGCCGTGTTGCCTCGAATATCAATCAGATTTGCCGCCGCATAAACTCCACCGGACACTTCTATGCGGACGATATTGCAGAGCTGAAAGAAAGGCAGGGTGAGATATGGCAGTTACTAAAATCAAGCCAATCCGAGGAACTGTAAACAAGGCTCTCGCCTATATTCTCGACCCGCAGAAGACCGACGATGCTTTCTATGTTTCGTCCTATGGGTGTGCCGCAAGCGACGCGGCAGCAAAAGAATTTGAATGGACAAGAAACCTCGCAGTGCAGCAAGGAGTGCAGATGCCGAAGGTGCTTGCCCGTCATCTGATCCAGTCCTTTGACATCGGTGAAGTGACACCGGAAGAAGCGCACGAGGTCGGAAAGCAGCTTGCGGATGAATGGCTCAAGGGCAAATACGAGTATGTGATTGCAACCCACATCGACAAGGGGCATTGTCATAATCACATCATCTTCAATGCCGTGAACTATGTAGACTTTCATGCCTACCGGAGCAACAAGAGAACCTATCGGGAACTGCGTCAACTCAGTGATGAGATATGCAAAGAACACGGTCTGTCTGTGATCCCTCCGTCGCAGAACAAGGGCGTGGACTACAAGGAATACACCGAAGCCAAACGTGGCACGAGCTGGAAGCAAAAGCTCAAGCAGACCATCGACCGGCTCGTCATCACCGCAAAGGACTACGATGACTTTCTGCGGCTCATGCAGGAAGCCGGTTATGAAATCAAGACCGGCAAATACATCTCCTTCCGAGCTGAAGGTCAGGAGCGGTTTACCCGCTCTAAAACGATTGGAGAGAACTACACCGAGGAACGCATTAAGGAACGGATTGCCGGACGGACGCCCCGAAGAAGCCAGAGGCAGACCTTGCAGAAGGGCATCTCTCTCATCGGAGATATTCAGGAGCGGATCAAGCTCATTGACAGTAAGGGTTATGAGCATAAAGCCAAGCTCACGATCCTCAAGGAAGCGGCGCGGACACTCAACTATCTCACGGAAAACAACTTGCTCCAATACGCCGATCTTGAGAAGAAGGTCGAGGATGTTCGCAGCTCCTATGACCGCACCGGCAAGGAACTGAAAGGCGTTGAAGCGCGACTGCGGGAAGTCCAGCCGCTTATCAAGAACATCTCCAACTACCAGCGCCTCAAGCCCGTATATGACGCCTTCCAGAAGGCGAAAGACAAGCCGAGTTTCAAGGCAAAGCACGAAGCCGAGCTTGTGATCTTTGAGGCGGCGCGGAGTACACTGCTTGCTATGCAAGGCGATGAAAAGCTGCCGAGCTTGAAGACGCTCCAAGCGGAACAGCAGAGACTTCTTGACGAGCAGCAGCAGCTCTATGACGAACGTGCGAGGCTCAAAAAGGAAGCTCGAATGATCGACACCTTGAAAGCAAACGTGGATGATTTCCTCAAACCAAACGCAGAGCGCGACCAAGAGCATCAACGCAATTCTCAGCGCGAATAAAGAGAAAAGGCAAGGCAGCTTTCATGAATAACTGCCTTGCCCTTTTTGAAAATCAAAACCATCAAGAACTTGCATCTTTTTTGTGAACTTGTGCATGAGATAATTGCATTCAAAGAGGTTTTCGTGTATAATAGAATGGAAGTCATGATTAGCGGATGAGTAAAGGGGTGCGTATCATGGGAATCAGCTACAAAAAACTTTGGATGCTCCTGTTAGAGCGGGACATAAAGAAGTCCACCTTCCGGCAAGAGCTTAACCTTGCATCCGGAACATGGACGAAACTGAATAAGGGGGAAGAAGTGTCCCTCTCTATTTTGCTGCGCATCTGCGGCTATTTGAATTGCGACATCGGAGATATTTGTGAGGCTGTGCGGACGGACAACTGATAGGTCCTTTTTCCGTGCGGCTTTTTTATATACCAGTGGAGACGAATTAAATGTTTATGCGTAGCAGGACTGTTACAAAAAAAGGAGGATAACAGATGGACATTGGCGTAACGATAAGCAAAGTCCGAAAAGAATACAGAGAATACTTACGGGAAACTCACCCGGACTGGGCTGACACGACTATCAGCACCCATGTTTCCGATGCGTTCTATCTGTATCAAAACACTATTGCGCTGTCCTTCTGGAAGTGTTTTGAAAGTGATGCCTCTATGGAGAAAGCGAAGGGCGAAATCTTCGACTACCTAAAACAAGAAGTAATGTCTGATCGAGCAGACGAACGCACTGCACAGTATTATAGAGATTTGAAGCGGCTGAAAGAATTTATTGATTCTAAGGGCGGCGTCAAGACGTATATCGGTTATGAATATGACTGCGAAGTCATTGTCTACAAATATGCTAAGATGGTTTATGATGGCACAATGGAGATGGACGCTGCTGTAAAAGCCATGTGTCAGGAGGTCCCGTGCTTTGGAGAAACCTCGCACAAGCTGACGATCATGCTCTTTGCGTCCATGATGAAGGGCATAAAATACACTCGCAGGTCCAACACTGAAACTACGGTTTACTTCATCGTCCACATTGGGAAAGACTACGGACAGGAGCAAATGGTCAATGCTCTAAAAGCCACTCAGGAGAACATTAAATATTACTACGAGCAAACCGGCAACAAGTCTAACAGCATTCGTAGAGGATGCCAAAAGATCGTCGAAGAGAACAACATTGATATATCCTTCGACGATGAAATCTTTGATGGAATCATTCCGAAGGAGAACACAGATACAGCTCTTTCATCCGACGCTACTGCAACACACTATTGGCTGTACGCAGCGGGTGATGGCTCCGCAAATTGGGAGAATGATTATGCCGAAGGGATTATGGCTATCGGCTGGTCTGACCTTGGCGATCTAATGGAATATAGCTCCAAGGAAGAAATGCGGGCAAAGATGAAAGAGGTCTACGGGGATACTGGCTCATATAAGAATCAGGTTCTTGCTACATGGCAATTTGCAAACGAGCTGAAACCCGGTGATGTTGTCTTTGTTAAAAAAGGCAGAAAACAGATCCTCGGTCGCGGGTTGGTCGAAGGCGAATATGTTTTTGATCCTGAACGCGGTCAATATGCCAATACCCGAAAGGTACGCTGGACAGATAAGGGCGAGTGGGAATTATCAGATCAGGGTGCTATCAAAACGTTGACGGATATTACGTCCTACACAGATTACGTCAAGAAGCTGCAAAACATAATTGACGGAGACAAGCACGAAGACAGCTTCGACGATGCCGCTGATGAGGAAATCACTTTCGAGCCATACACCGCTGATGATTTTCTGACTGATGTGTATATGGACGAAGATCGGTATAAGGTTCTCAAGTCGCTGCTTCTAACCAAAAAGAATGTAATTCTGCAAGGCGCACCGGGCGTGGGAAAAACCTTCGCAGCAAAGAGACTGGCATTTTCTATCATGGGAGAAAAGGACACCAACCGTGTGAAAATGGTTCAGTTTCATCAGAGTTATAGCTATGAAGATTTCATCATGGGTTTCCGCCCGACGGAGACAGGATTTGAACTGCGAAAGGGCGTATTCTACGAGTTTTGCAGGCAAGCTGCTGAGGATGATCGTCCATACTTTTTCATTATCGACGAGATCAACAGAGGCAATCTCAGCAAGATTTTTGGCGAACTCTTCATGTTGATTGAGAGTGATAAACGCGGTGTCGAATTGCAGCTTCTATATGCAGATGAGCAGTTCTCCATTCCGAGTAACGTCTATATCATTGGCATGATGAACACTGCTGACCGTAGCCTCGCCATGCTGGACTACGCACTTAGACGTCGTTTTGCTTTCTTTGAGCTTACTCCGGCATTTTCGTCTGCTGGATTCAGAGCATACAGAACGAAAGTCAATAATCCGAAGTTTGACCGGCTCATTGCAACAGTTGAGCAGCTTAACGACGTAATTGCAAACGATGACTCGCTTGGCGAGGGGTTCTGTATCGGACATAGCTATTTCTGTACAAACGCAACCATCAACGATGAATGGATGCGGTCTGTTGTCGAATATGAACTGATACCTCTTTTGAAAGAATACTGGTTTGACGAGGCAGTTAAAGTGAAGGATTGGAGCCGCACATTACGCGAGGTAGTCAAATGATCCGTGTCCAGAACGTTTATTATATGCTGGCTTATGCGTTCCAAGTGCTGCATGAGCAAGGGTATAAAAATGTCGCCACCGAAGAGTTTGATAATGTGGCTGAACTTCTGGCTGCTATTCTCTGCCGTGGAGTATCTGTCCAGATAAAGAGAGGCTTAATCAGACAATACCTTTCGAGAGAGGAAGCACTTGCGTCTCCCCGTGGGAAACTTGAAATTGGTGAATCCATAAAGACACAAGTTATTCGTAAGAAACAGCTCGTTTGCAATTATGATGAGTTTTCGGTTGATGCCTACCCAAACCGAATCATCAAAACAACAATGGATTTGCTGCTTCGTGGAAGTATTTCAAAAGCCAGAAAAAAGGAGATCAGGAAGTTGATGATTTTCTTTGATGGCATCAGCATATTGGACATCCATAGTATCAACTGGGACATTCAATATGATCGCAATAATCAAACATATCGGATGTTGATAGCCGTTTGCCGATTTGTGATAAAAGGGCTTTTGCAAACGACAGCCGATGGCTCAACAAAGATTATGGATTATGCAGATGATCAAACAATGGCGAAGCTATACGAGAAGTTTATTCTCGGATACTATCAGCGTGAGCATCCAGAGTTAAAAGCATACTCTCCACAAATTGCGTGGCAAGTCACAGATGGCTACAGAACGCTCTTGCCGACGATGCAGTCCGACATTGTGATTACGAATAAGGCAGCAAAGAAAACGCTCATCATCGACGCCAAATACTACACGCACAATATGCAAATGAAAGCACCGTACATGACGCAGACGCTTCATTCCGGAAATCTGTATCAGATTTTCACCTATGTGAAGAACTGGTCTGCCGCGCCGGATGAGGTCGTTTCCGGTATGCTTTTATATGCGGGAACAGACGATGCGATTCAGCCAAACAATGATTATCAAATGAGCGGGAATCAGATCAGTGTGAAGACATTGGACATGGACTGCGACTTTTCTAAAATTGCAGCGCAGCTCGACAGCATTGCTGATCGGATAAAGTAGAGCGTAGGCACTGGACAGCCGTTCTTCTAATCTCACCGCTTCTTAAACAAGCAGATACGCTCTCCGTGGAAAGGAGCAATCATGAGTATACTTGAAAATCCCATACCGAATGAGGTGTTGGATAATGCAACAAGCCCTCTCACCGATGACAGGGCAGCGTACAAAGACAACACCTACGAGATCGTTTCAAAGGTGGCTTACCTGATTGGTGTGCCAAAACGCATCTTTGACAACGAACATGAAGCCCCAAAAGTTGAAGTATACAATCGGTTGGACAGCGATAAAACAGCTCGGATTATAAGACATCTTTGCATTGTACGAACTGCGATTGAGCGCAATTTCAAGCGCATCAATGAACGCATGAGATTCCAGTATGAGACCATTCTGAGTATGCCGGAATATGTTCCGCAGGAAAGCATAAACCAGCTAAGTCTTGACGGAGTGAACTTCATCAAAAACACCAGCAAAAAACTGTGCCAACACGTTGTCGAGATTAACAGGTTGATTTGCGATAGAATCAACAACTGCAAGAAGCTCTTTCCACTCTGGATAAATTGGGATTACATTAAAGCACTTTTCGTCATGCCTGATGGTTTGAAGGAAGATGGTACAAGAGAGGCTGCCGACATTTATTACTCTCATTTGCTTTTTTATCCCTATCAGATGTACATAAACTGGCAGCCGGAGGAAGTCGGCAACATTCTTTACAATGATAAGAAGTTCGTTACCTTGCTGTACAGTTGGAACAACGACTATTTCACCGAATATAGCAAAGTCTCAGATGCGGGGAGTTATATCAAAGGAAGTATTTATGAGTTTATTGAGAGCAGCGAAAAGACTGTTATCGTTGTCGATTGTGAAAACTCTGATCCCTACAAGCTGTGTGCTACCTTAAAAAACCTCGATCACGAGTATACACAAAAAATTGCGTCGATCATTCTCTTTGATGATGTGCATACCGCCTCCGCATGGAGGATATTAGACAGCTTCACCGCAATTCATGTTGAACACATGATGATTGAACGGGTGAAGCAAAGCAAGTCACTCGTTGATGTCATGCTTATTGCCCGAACTTGTCAGGAACACTACAAGAATAACGTCGATTCCTTTATTCTTGTTTCCAGCGACTCCGACTACTGGGGGTTAATCTCGTCTCTGCCGGAAGCACGTTTTTTAGTTATGATTGAACGAGAGAACTGCGGACCGGACTTGAAGAATGCACTTCTGAATGCAGGGATATTTTATTGCTATATTGATGACTTCTACTCTGGGAATGCCGAGGACATCAAGCTCGGCGCACTTTTCAAAGAAATAGAGCGTTATATTGACCAAACCGTCAGGCTCAATATCAACGAGATGTTCAGTGCCGCTTTGAAGGCAACGCGCATTGAGATGAGTTTGTCTGAGAAAAAACAGTTCATCGCAAAGTACCTAAAAACAATGCAAATGGAAATTACAGATGATGGTGACGTGGTTTTGCAGTTGAAACGAAAATAAGTCCGGTATTTGGGACACTTGCTATGATAAAATAGAAATGAGGACAGGCTGGCAACCAACAAATGATCCTCAAGTATTGGAGATGAAGATATGGCATACCAAAGCGAAGCGGCTCTTGAACAGCAGTTTATTGAGCAACTGAACAAGCAGGAATATACCACAGTCGCAATTCCTGATTATGACGCGCTGGTGGAGAACTTCAAAGTTCAGTTTGAAGCCTTCAATGCGCCAAAGCTGGATACGCCTATCACCGATAAAGAGTGGGAGCGTATCTTCAACCTCATGCTCGGAAAGTCTGTTTTCCAGAGCGCAAAAATCTTGAGGGATAAGTTTGTCCTTGAGCGTGAAGATGGTACAAAGGTATATCTGTCCTTCTTTGATCAGGACCACACGAAGAACATTTTCCAAGTCACTCATCAAACAACCGTGGTTGGAAAATACGTCAATCGTTACGACGTTACGATTCTCGTAAACGGCTTGCCCCTGATCCAAGTAGAATTAAAGCGCCGTGGCATTGACATCCGCGAGGCAGTCAATCAGGTCATGCGTTATAAGAAACACTCCTACAACGGGCTGTATCATTTCATTCAGCTCTTCATTGTCTCCAATGGTGTTGACACAAAGTATTTCGCCAATTCCGACAGAGACTTGATGTATAGTCTTGCTTTCTTCTGGACTGATTTCAATAACGTCCGCATCACCAATTTGAAGGACTTTTCGATTTCTTTCCTTGCAAGGGATCACATCATTAAAATGCTGACACGCTACACCATCCTAAATGATACCGATAAGATTTTGATGGTCATGCGTCCCTATCAGGTTTATGCCGTAGAAGCGCTGATCCGTCAAGCAACGCTTACAAACCGGAATGCGTATATCTGGCACACAACCGGCGCGGGCAAGACATTGACATCCTTTAAGACTGCGCAAATCCTCGCAGCAAATCCGAACATCAAGAAAGTCATTTTCCTTGTTGACCGAAAAGACTTGGATTCTCAGACAACCGAAGAGTTTAACAAGTTTGAGGCTGGCTCCGTTGATGTTACAGATCGCACCGATGTCCTTGTCCGCCAGATGAAGGACAAGAACAGGCAGCTTATCGTCACCACGATGCAGAAGATGGCAAACGCTGTAAAGCGCCCTCAGTACGAGAAAGTAATGGACGCATACAAAGACGAGAAGGTTGTCTTTATCATCGACGAGTGCCACCGCAGCCAGTTTGGGGATATGCACAAGGACATTGTGCGGCATTTCAGAAAGGCACAGTTTTTCGGCTTCACGGGGACACCTCGGTTTGAAGTCAACGGTAAAACTGAGGGTAAAATCACGCAAACAACAGAAATGCTCTTTGGTGAGTGTCTTCACAATTACCTGATTAAAGACGCCATCTTCGATAATAATGTTCTGGGCTTCCACATCGAATACATAAAAACAATGGAGGGTGATTTCGACTGGGATGACCCGACACTCGCGGACGCGATTGATGTAGGCGAACTCTATATGTCCGATGAGCGAATGTCTCTGATCGCCAATCACATCATCCAGAACCACAAGGCGAAAACCCGAAATGGACAGTATACGGCTATTTTTGCCGTGTCCTCTATTGATGCCCTTGTTAAGTATTACGACATTTTCAAGAAGATCAAGCATGACCTGAATATCAGCGGCATCTTCTCCTACGGGCAGAATGAGGATGCCGAGGGCAAGGACGAGCATAGCCGTGATTCGTTGGAGCGTATCATCAAGGACTATAACGAGATGTACGGAACCAATTTCTCCACAGATACGTTCTCAGCTTATCACAAGGACATCTCTGACCGAGTAAAGGGAAAGAAAACAAAGTCGCTCGATATTCTCATCGTCGTGAATATGTTCCTGACCGGATTTGACAGCAAGCAGCTCTCTGTCCTTTATGTGGACAAGGACTTGAAGTATCATGATTTGCTGCAAGCCTATTCCCGCACGAACCGCGTTGAGAAGGAAACAAAGCCCTTTGGCATTATCATTTGCTACCGCAACCTCAAAAAACGTACTGATGACGCGCTGACGCTCTTCTCTAAGAGTCAAGATACCTCTGGCATCGTTGTTCCGGGTTATCAATACTTCGTAGAGAAGTTCAACGAAATGGTGATGAAGCTCAAGGAAATTGCTCTGTTTCCGGAGTCCGTGGACACAATGCAGAACGAGGACGATCAGAAGAAGTTTGTCGTGACCTTCCGTGAGCTGACAAAGTACCTCCAATCGTTACAGACCTTTATTGAGTTCAGTTTCGATCAGGATGCTCTTATCATGTCCGAGCAGGAATATCAGGACTATAAGAGCAAATACCTCATGCTCTACTCAAGGCAAAAAACAGACCGCGAGGTTGTCTCCGTCCTGAATGACGTTGACTTCTGCATCGAATTGATGGAGAGTGACAGGATCAATGTCGCATACATCATGAACCTGATCCGCAACATTCATTTCGACGATCCCAAGCAGAAGGATTACGATATTAAACACATTAAGGATGAGCTGGGAAGAACCGATAATCCGCAGTTGCTCCGGAAAGTCGAAATCCTGCAAGCGTTCTTGGATCGTGTTGTTGTCGGCTTGGAAAGTGCGGATGAAATTGATGCAGCCTATAACGACTTTGAAAATGAAGCAAAGCGCGAAGAGATTGTTGCCTTTGCGAAGACTGAGGACATTGACGCATCTATGCTGACGGATATTATTTCGGAATATGAGTTTTCTGGCACAATGGATGCAGGAAATATCCGAGATAGGATTGAGAAGCCCTTGCCGCTTTTGAAGAAGCGCTCCCTTGTAAATCGGATTGTTGACTTCATCCGGCAGCACACAGAGAAATACCAATAAGGAGAGAGACAAATGGATAATTCGATTCAGGCTCATCAGAAAGAGCTTTGCAATAAGCTATGGGCAATGGCAAATGCCTTGCGCGGAAACATGGAGGCGTATGAGTTCAAGAACTACATCTTGGGCATGATTTTCTACTACTACCTTTCCGACCGGACGGAGAAGTATATGGCGAATCTTCTCAAGGATGACGGTATCGGTTATGAAGAGGCGTGGGCAGACGAAGAATATAAGACCGCCGTTATCGAAGAGGCACTGCGCGATCTCGGCTATGTCATCGAGCCGCAGTATTTGTTCCGCAAGATGGTCAAGATGGTAGAAAACCGTTCCTTCGACATTGAGTTCTTGCAGAGTGCAATCAACGCCCTGATGGAGTCCACAATCGGAAACGATTCTCAGGAAGACTTTGACGGACTGTTTTCTGATATGCAGCTCGATTCCTCAAAGCTCGGTCATACTGTCAAGGATAGAAGTGCTGTTATGGCAAAGATCATCGCTTCGCTGGACGAAATCAACTTCGGCGTGGATGATACCAAAATTGACGTACTGGGGAATGCCTATGAATATCTGATCGGTCAGTTTGCTGCAACTGCTGGCAAGAAAGCCGGTGAGTTCTATACGCCTTCCGGTCCTGCCGAATTGCTTTGCCGCCTTGCTTGCCTTGGTCTCACGGATGTCAAGGATGCAGCCGACCCCACTTGTGGCTCTGGTTCACTGCTGCTGCGCCTCAAGAACTATGCCAACGTGAGAAACTACTATGGACAGGAATTGACCTCCACGACTTATAACCTCGCCAGAATGAACATGATTCTGCGCGGAATCCCGTATCGCAACTTTAACATCTACAACGGTGATACCTTGGAGCATGACTACTTCGGAGACATGAAGTTCCGTGTTCAGGTTGCCAATCCACCTTATTCTGCAAACTGGTCTGCCGATATGCACTTCATGGAGGACGAGCGATTCAACGAGTACGGAAAACTCGCTCCGAAGAGCAAGGCTGACTTTGCCTTTGTTCAGCACATGGTTTACCACATGGACGAGGATGGACGAGCCGTCGTTCTCCTGCCGCATGGCGTCCTGTTCCGTGGTGCTGCTGAGGAAGCAATCCGCAAGCACCTTATTCAGAAATTAAATGTTCTGGACGCGGTAATCGGGTTGCCTGCAAATCTGTTCTTTGGCACGGGCATCCCTGTCTGTGTTCTTGTTCTTAAAAGAGAGCGCAATGGCAACTCTGACAACATCCTTTTCATCGACGCTTCCAGCAACTTTGAAGCAGGAAAGAACCAGAACATCCTTCGGGAGTGCGACATCGACAAGATTGTTGAGACCTATGAGCGCCGTCAGGATGTCGATAAATATGCTCATGTTGCGACCATGCAGGAGATTGAAGAGAACGGCTTCAACCTGAACATTCCTCGCTATGTTGACACCTTTGAGCCGGAACCTGAGATTGACTTGAATGAAGTTGCCGCTGAGATCCGCAAGCTCCAATCTGAAATTAAGGATATTGATGCGGAACTGAAACCGTTTTTTGATGAGCTGGGGCTGGACTTCCCCTTTGACGTGGAGGGCAAATAATTATGGCAAATGTATCCTCAAGTAACGGTCTTGAGAAGCGTCCGAAGCTCCGCTTTCCGGGCTTCGATGAGCCGTACAAGCAATGTCATATAGGTGATATTTACGCAGAAAGAAGTCAGCGAGGCGCTTCTGACATGGAGCTGCTTTCTGTCACGATGAACGATGGCGTTATGCCTCGCTCTGAGATTGAAGGCAAAGATAACTCAAGTGAAGACAAAAGCAATTATAAGGTTGTTCTAACGGGAGATATGGTCTATAACTCCATGAGAATGTGGCAAGGAGCAAACGGCATCTCTCCGTGTAATGGTATAGTGAGTCCTGCATACACAGTTCTAATGCCTAAAATTCCGATTAGTAATGGATATTTTGCAGCTTTTTTCAAAAGCCCTAATCTAATCAATGAATTTAGAAAGAACTCTCAAGGCATGACCTCTGACACATGGAACTTGAAGTATCCTCAGATTGAAACAATCAAGGTCTGCATACCAGCTCTCTCAGAACAAAACCGGGTAGCAGATATGCTCGGTACACTTGAGCGGAGGATTGCAAAACAGGCACATCTTGTCGATTGCCTCAAGAAGTATAAAAGAGGTGTCATTCAGCAAGTGTTCGCTGGAAGAAAAGGAACCGGAAAAGCGTGTTACCCCGAATGGCAGCAATCGTCTTTAGGTGAATATTTCACCGAGCAAACCATAAGGACATCAAACACCCCATCCACGCCTTTAGTCAGCCTCACTGTTGAGGATGGTATAACGCCAAAAACAGAACGTTATTATCGGGAGTTTCTTGTAACTAAGGAGGGGGAAAACTACAAGATGATTAAGCCCGGTTGGTTTGCATATAATCCCATGAACGCCCATCTGGGCGCAATCGCTCCTAACCATCTCGGATATACCGCCGCTGTTTCAGGCTATTATAATATCTTCTCTGTCAATGAGCCTGATACGATTTGCTTCTGGGAAGAATATCTGACATCGTACTCCATGCTAATTCACTACAAGCTCATCGCTACTGGATCACTTATTGAAAAGCAAAGAGTCCATTATTCCCAATTTGTCCGCATCCGTCGATGCTTGCCGTCAGTGGAAGAACAGAAGCACTTGTCAAAGCTATTTGAGACTCTAAATAAAAAAATAGCGAATGCTGAAAGTACAGAGCGCCAGTTGGTTGGAATGCGAGTCTCTCTTTTGCAGCAGCTCTTCATATAAAGAGCTGTTGCATCAATCCCTTTTTTATAGAAACAAGGCTCTTTAGAACACCCTCTTGCGTTATTAAAGCCTTTTCTATTGCCGAAAGAAATTTCACGATTCGCTCTTGCTCAACGATGGGGGGTAAAAAGACGCGCTGATTCAAAACAGTTTTACGATCTATGCCTTCAATCAGTCCTGTTGCCGATTGCTTCATTTTCTCAGAAAGATGAAGTGTGAGGTAAAGGCAAAACTCTTTGGTCATGCCTCCATGGGGGCGCAACGCCATAAACTGTCGTGCAATGTGTACCTTATCTTGAGAGAGAAATGCTACTGCGCCAGAGCCGGAGCCTTTGCATACCAGAAGTGTATCTCCATGATAAGCGAAGCACCGGGGAACTGTTGTCCACCTTGAAACGACCGTCTGTCCTTCAACAATGCAGCTTGCTCCCGTCATGTAAGGTATACCTTTTCCTTGCTCATTAAAATCAGTCGGTGCAAAATCTTGACCAGATTGAAGGGTGATCAACTCGCTCATCTTATGACTTTCCCATTTATTTTTCTCCGCATGGAAAGACACTCTTTGAGTGAAAATACTCTTGATAGCACCTCTTTTATACTTCTTGAGGGAAGCAAGAAGTTCTTCCTGCGCGGCGATTCGCTCATCAATTTTTTGAAGAAAGTCGGCTATGCGCTTTTGTTCGGAGGGCGAAGGAAGATGAATTGTTACGCTCATGTAATCCTCAAAAGAAATATTGAGTAGCCCATCCATACGAACGCTTGACGATACGAGGCGTTTAAGCTGCTTATCCATTTTGGCGTTATTGAGTGCCATTGCAATAAATGGTGTATATTCGTGATTATTGATCTTGAAGCAATGATACACATAGGGGATTCGTGCCTCTGGCTCAGTCAGCTCATAACAACAACCAAACTGTTTAGCCTTAGATGCGCCGTGATTATATGCCAATTCCCCTTGCTTCAAGAGAATGTATTTTTTGAGGCTCTGTCCAGCATTGTCTCTGGAATACTTTTCGGACTGCATAATGAAGCCATTTCCGGCACTAAGCATCATGATCGGCGCGTTAGATTTTGGATCAGTGCGATTTACCAGAGCCGCTATATCGCCTAATTGCGCCGATCTGTACGGCTCATCGAAGCCCGGGAAGCGGAGCTTCGGACGCTTCTCAAGACCGTTACTTGAGGTTCTTTTTCAGATCCCATGCCGGTATGAGTCAAAAGTAAAATCCCTTGCAGTAGCAGAGATTTTCCGCTATTGCAAGGGATTTCGTCTGTCATATAGCTCTTCCTGCTGGCTTGATCAGAAGTATAAAAGAGGACTCATTTCCGAAATACTTAATCAGAAGATCAGAATCACTCATGAAGATGAAAAGTGGGAAGAAGTATCATTAAGTGCCGTGGCAGACGGCTTTGAGTATGGAATGAATGCCGCTGCGACTATATTTGATGGTGTTCACAAGTATATAAGGATCACTGATATTGACGATGACTCTCATACATACATAGACTCTGCGCCCGTTTCACCGGCTGGTGTTCTCGAAGGCAAATACCGTGTTAGAGAGAACGATATTTTATTTGCTCGTACCGGTGCTTCTGTTGGCAAAAGCTATCTTTATCAGGCATCTGATGGAGATATGTATTTCGCTGGATTCCTTATCCGTATTCATGTTATTGACGGTGTGGATAGTGGATATGTCTTTTTGAATACGCTTACGGAAGAATACAACAGGTGGGTGGCGCTTGAGTCTACGCGCTCTGGTCAACCCGGTATTAACGCCGAACAATATAGACGGTATCGCTTTAAGCTGCCACCACTCGAAACCCAAAAACAGATTTCGGCAATCGCACAAAAGATAGACGCGCAAATCAAAAGAGAAAGCCAATGTTTGCGTCTCCTACAAAAGCAGAAAGATGGGTTTTTACAACAGCTCTTTATATGAAAAGTTGTTGTAGGAAAGCCTTGCGCTGGTTGATAAGAATAGATAGCATTTTTTCCTGATTAGATAATTGCGAATCAAGCCTCAAAAGGACGGACGCTATTTTAGACTGCGTTTTCTTGTCGGGGACCGTGCATTTAAGTCTTAATAGTTTGTTTACAGCAAGACCGGGTTGTGCGCCCTGATCTGAATACTGCCCAAGTTTCATGAAGCCAAGCAAGTACAAGAGGAATCCTGTATCGTTGTCTGCATTTGCGCGGACAGCAATAGCGTGTTCAGACAAATAGTTTTGACCCTGAATAATACGAACATTTCCGCATAACGCCCCTTGCCTTCCGATGACAACGTATTCGCCCTCATGACTATATCGGTCACAATACCCGCGTATACCGTTGCCACCGTACACAGGATAATCTCCGGTTTCATGAATGAGAGTTGATGATATATTTCGTCCGCTTCTGAACTCACTGCATAAGTCGCCAAGGTTTTTCTGCATCCATGAAGATGCAGAGGAAAACGCTTTGCTTTTACCCGAAAGAATGTGGGCAATAGCACCTCTTTTATACTTCTTGAGGTTATCTACGAGAGATTGCTGCGCGTCGATACGACGATCTAAGGCAATGAGAAAGTCTGCAATTTTTCTTTGCTCGGCAGTATTCTCCGGCAGATAGTGTTTTGTGGCGAAGAACTCATCTGTTGGGACATTAAGTAATCCGTGATTTCTTGCCCCTTCTGCTGAAATCATATAGATTTCCTTGTACCATTTAAGTGAATCAAAGTACACCTTAATGAAGTCTGTATCGTGCTTCTTGAGCGCAAAACAGATATATAGTGTAGACAACGCTCCCATAGGATAGCGGTCTAACCGCTTTATTGAACCGAAGTCGTAACCTACGGAATAGCTCTTGTTATACGCATATTCGCCCTTTCTCAAAAGGTAATATCCGCTCATGTCTTTGCTTGCAACGGTTTTGTTGAAGTAACTGATTTGATCGACAAGACCATCTTTCGAGGATATTGTCAGGGGTAGGTCAGTTTCATTGTTGCTGTTTTTTCGTGTTACTCGTTCTGCAAAATCAGACAATTTCTCTGCTCTCCACGGCTCATCGAAGCCCGGAAAGCGGAGCTTCGGACGCTTCTCAAGACCGTTACTTGAGGGTGTTAATGCCCTGATTATCCCTCCACCGGATAATGATCGTGGAGGTGGTCATTATGACTAACAATACACAATTCAAGACGCTTGTGAACACATGGCTAAATCAAAAGAAGCCCATGATCACGCCGTCAACCCACGCCAGCTTTACGCTGATTGCCGAAAATCACCTGATCCCATATTTCGGCAAGCGTAAGATTGGCAGCATCACCGAAGCGGACATCCAGAGCTACATTTCGTATCTCTACAATGCTGGACGCTTGGATAAGACCGGAGGGCTTACCGTGAAGACGATAAGGGATGTTATCCTCGTTCTCCGGTTGTCAATGGAGTATGCCTACAAGGAACGGGCTATTCCACTCCTGAACTGGGACCTAATCGAATACCCAAGAGAGCTTGGTATCAAGAAAGTAGTTTCTCTCTCAAAAGATCAAGAGCAAGCTCTAATTCAGTGTATCTACATGGACTTGAACCGGAAGACAGCGGGGATCCTGATTGCATTGTTTACCGGCGTCCGGATAGGAGAGCTGTGCGGCTTGCAGATGAGGGACATTTCGCTGACGGACAAGACCATCAGCATCAACAAAACCGTCCAGCGTATCTACGACAAGAAGAAGGGTGAATCGTATCTTCATATAGGACCGCCGAAAACGAAGACCTCCGCGCGAACGATTCCTGTTCCGTCGCTTCTCATGAACATCATCAAGAAGTTTTACACGGAAAACCCGAATCACTATTTCCTCACGGGCAAGACAAAGCCAACCGAGCCGAGAACATATCGGCAATTTTTCACACGTTTCTTGAAGCGGAACGGATTGGAGAAAGTGAAGTTTCATGAGATCCGGCATACATTCGCAGTTAGAGCAATCGAGATACCGGAGTTTGATATAAAGTCTCTTTCTGAAATTCTCGGACATAAGAACGTATCTTTTACCCTGAATGTGTACGGGAGCGCAAATCTCCAACAGAAGGTTAAGTGCATGAATCTTCTGAATGACCTCCTGTGATGAAAAAATGCCCCCGGCGCTGTGCCAGATGCACAGTGCTGGGGGCATTCCCGTTTCCAGCGATTAAATTTTCCCCCGACGAGGAACTGTTCGTAGGGTGGCACTTTCCATTTTGTGAAGCCGTGAAAACTCGGTGCATTCCGTGGAGAAGTTCACGGGACAGCACACACCGTACACGTTTCCAATAATCACTGTTCAGCGCAATGTGTATTCATTGCCGTAAGTAAATTTACGGTTTTCACATTGCTTGATTCAGAGGGGAAATTATTAGCCTTATTCTTGTGTGACATCAAGGGAAACCGGGTTAATGACTGTAACAGATTTGCCCTGCTGATGAGCATATCTGACGGTCTTTCCGGTTCCGCTGGGACTTCCATCCCAAACTGCAATCAGAACATCCGCATGATCAACCATATAACGGTTACGCTTGTCCATGCAATCGGGCGTGTAATGGGTTTGAATCAGTGTTTCCTTATCGCACTTGGACGCAATGTCGAAGTACCGATCTCTTAGAGCTTCTGACCACTTTGCGGCTTGACTTTCACATGGGATGGCGCTTTCGAGCGTAATTCCCGGATAGGATGCTTTCAGCCCCAGCACGATCTCGGCGGCATACATATCTACACCGATTGCCATTCCGGATATAAAGTGCGTGATGCCTTCATTTTCAATGAGATTGATGATTTGCTCTCTGAGAGTTTTTTTGAGGTTTATGCAGCGTTCGTCTTCCTCGTTGAAACCAAACGGGAGGTTTTGCGGACGATGCCCGGTAAAAGCACAGGTCTTCATTCTCTTTTTCATCTCCTGACTATGTATTAAAGACTGTTTCTATGTCTCTAATACATAGTATAGCACGGAGATATGAAATATTCTGTCGAAATAAGGGAAGAAAAAAGGCTGCGTGAAAAAATCACACAGCCCATGACGGATTCAGCCTTTATCTGCCGTTTCCTGCTGGATCATCAGCTCAACCATCTGCAAAATGCGCTTCTGCGCTTGCGGAGACAACGAAGCAAGTTTCTCCGAGAGTTCAGACGATTTATAGCTTGTCGAATGCTCCAGGACGTCACAGAAAATCGCGTCTGCCGAAACCTCAAGCCCATTGAGAAGAATGATCAATTTCTCACAGCGAGGAAACGACATACCACGTTCAACCGTAGAAATATAATTTGCAGTCAGCCCGGTCTTTTCCGCAAGCTCTTCTTGCGAGATTCCGAGGCGTTCCCGGCACTGTTTTACTCGTTTACCTATTCGTTTGTCAATCATAGCGCGTACCTACACCTTTTCTATAACGCTTATAACAATTATATGGGTTAGAGGCATAGTTATACAGAAACGCTAATAGCGACGCTGTGTATTAGCGTGTGATTTTCGACGGTATTTACAGAAAAGATACAAAAAAAGAGCCTCTGCCGATACCCAAACCGGGCATCGACAGAGGCGCTTCGTTCGTTTTATGGGCATTTGAATAAGTGCCGAAACAGGCACTTATTCGCGCTCTGTTGCTGAAACTGCGCAGGGAATACAATCACTTAGGTTGGTCAATTTGCGCCGCTCTGAGGCTTGCAATCACAGGCTTTTTCGACCCCTAACTGTCTACACCTCGATGCCTTGCGGGAGAAGTGCGGACAGGCGATGAGATCCGCACGAAAGCTCTGCTTGCAGCTATGGACGCAGCGGACGCAGAAGCGGTTATACTTCCGACGTCCGCTGTCCCCGATGAAGAACGACCACTCCTGCCGCCATTTCTGACTTCTGCTCACAACTCAATCTCTCCTTTGTGCTTTTTGGGAGGGCAGCATTCCTTCTGCTTTACAGCCTTTGCAGACTTGAGTCTGTCCATGATAGAGGACTTTTCGCCGGTTTCGGGGGCTTTGACCTCTGCGGTCTTGTCCTTCGGACCGTTGTTGATGATCCCATCAATCATGCCGTAGTCATCCTCCATCGACATCTCCGCCGCCTTGAGGTAGTTTTCCTTCTCAAGAGCTGCCATCCAGCTTTCCTTGCTGATACCGAGCATTCCGCCCTTTGCCGCATGATCGG
>ERZ1673743.2100-NODE-2100-length-18806-cov-5.322596_pt1 | contig 18806 bp, 18 predicted proteins | sample MGYA00580197_ERZ1673743 | MGnify/ENA primary metagenome ERZ1673743 (study PRJEB41218, sample SAMN15661795) | gut metagenome | host: Homo sapiens | place: Canada: London | collected 2015-08-20/2019-03-30 | study: EMG produced TPA metagenomics assembly of... | reverse complement strand
CGCTTGATGGATTTCTTGGGGGTCTTCTCGAACTCGTGGGGGATGAGCTGGATGCGGTCTATGCGTTCATAGGGGGCCACGAGCGAGTTCAGGTCATTGCGGTTGCGCTCCATCAGGTCGGGGAGCTGGTCATTCGCGATGCCGTCGGCGTCCATGCGCTCGTAGTCGGGGTAGACGATGGCTGTCAGGCCTTTGCCGCGTTCCACCACAAGCGACTCGCTCACGTAGGGCATGTTGTTGAGTTTGGCCTCGATCTCCTCGGGGTAGATGTTCTGACCCGAGGCCGAGAGGATCATGGTCTTGTAACGCCCCTTGATTGAGAGGGTGCCGTCGGGTTGCAGGGTGCCCATGTCGCCGGTGTGGAGCCATCCGTCTTCGTCAAGAGCGGCGGCGGTGGCGTCGGGGTTCTTGTAATACCCCTTCATCACGTTCTGTCCGCGCACGCATATCTCGCCGGGAATCTCGGCCGGATTGTCGCTGAGAATCTTGGCCTCCATGTTTGGCAGCACGCGTCCGCACGAGCCGGGCTTGAACTCGCGCCAGGGGGTGTGCGAGATCAGCGGGCCGCACTCTGTCATGCCGTAGCCCACGGTGAAGGGGAACTTGATGCGGTAAAGGAATGCCTCTACCTCGGCGTTGAGCGGCGCGCCACCGATGATGAGTTCCTCGAATTGACCGCCGAAAGCCTCGACGAGCTTGTTGCGTATTTTTGCGTAGATGGCATTGTCGAGGAAAGGCACGGCCAGGGCCCAGCGCATGGCGCGGCGTGTGATCATCGGCACTATCTGCTTGCGGTAGATCTTTTCAAGAATCAGTGGCACGCACACCACAAGGCTGGGGCGAACGTCGCTCATGGCCTTGAGCAGAATCTTGGGGATGGGGGGCTTGGTAAACACCGTGACCTTGGTGCCAACGGCAAGGGGTACGAGCATGTCGAACGCGCAACCGTACGCGTGTGCCAGCGGCAGGAACGACAGTGCTCTCGATCCGCAGTAATGGAGTTTCGACTGCATGCCGTAGCCAAGGTTGCCCATGATGTTGTCATAGCTCAGCATCACGCCTTTCGAGAATCCCGTGGTGCCCGAGGTGTAGTTAAGAATGGCGGTCTGGTCTTTGTCGACGCGAGGATATTTTATATCGCGCGCTGTGAAACCGTTGCGGTACACCGACTTGAACCTACGCGACAGGTTGCGAATTATCTTCTCGGCCGACGGTTTCCCCTCGACGGGGCGCTCGGCCAGCACATGGTGGGTCTCAAGCGAGACCACGGCCCTGAGTTGCGGCATCTCGTCGAACTCAAGGGTCTCCCATATCGGCTCTGACACGAAGAGTACGGTGGCCTCCGAGTGGTTTATGATGTGCTGTGTGTCGTGGGGATTGAAGTCGGCCAGAATGGGCACTATCGCCGCACCGTAGGTTATGGTGGCCATGAAAGTCATCACCCATGTGGCCGAGTTCTTTCCGAGGAGGGCAACTTTGTCGCCGGGTTGCACGCCTGTCTGGCTGTAGAACAGATGCATGCGGGCGATGCGGCGCGCAAGGTCACCGTAGGTGAGCACTTCTTTTGAACCGGCGTCGGTGAGTGCCGGCAATGCCCAGTTGTCCTGGAAACTCTTCTCGTATATGTCGAGCACATGGCCCTGATAGGGGGTATAACTCATGGTGCGGTTGGGATGTTTGTCGGGGATGGTATGGTGTCAGTGATTTACGGGAATCTTGCGGATGCGGCGCTCGTGGCGCCCTCCGTCGAATCCGGTGCTGAGGAAGGTGTCGACTATGGCGAGAGCGACCTCAGGCTCGATGAAACGGGCCGGGAGCACCAGCACGTTGGCGTCGTTGTGCTGACGGGCCAGGGCGGCAAGCTCGGTATTCCAGCAGAGTGCGGCGCGTATGCCCTGATGCTTGTTGAGGGTCATGGCGATGCCGTTACCGGTGCCGCACATGGCAATGCCGGGGTAGCATTCGCCGCGCTCGATGGCCTCGGCCGCCGGATGGGCGAAGTCGGGGTAGTCGCACGATTCCTCTGAGTATGTGCCGAAGTCCTCATATTCGAGGCCCTGAGCCTCAAGATAGCCTTCGATTATCGCCTTGAGGCCGAAACCGGCGTGGTCACTGCATATTGCTATTTTCATAACGTTTTGGGTGTTTGTTTTGTCGGTTTATGGAGCGGGAGAGTGTAATATATCGAGAATGACCCGGATATCGAGCTGTTGCGCGTGCCGTAGCCAGGTATGTACCAGGGGTTGCCGGCGGGGTTCTTTGTCTCGTGCAGGCGCGTCTTGAACCTGAACGACCATCCCATCGACACCGGACCGATAATCTTGACGCGGATGCCGAAAAGCAGGTTGAGGTACACCACATAAGAATGCAGTGAGGGGAATGTCACTGTCTGTGACTCGTCCCAGTAACCCGAGTTCACGGTAACGTTTTCGAGGTGGTAATTGAATGGCGAATACCCCACGCGGATGCCTCCGTAGGCCAGGTAGTCGGGGTTCGAGTTGTAAAGGAAATTGTAGTTGCACCCGATGCGGAAATAGGGCACCGTCGACACGCGGTAGGTGTAGTTCTGGTTTGCCGGCGTGTAGGTGCTCTGCCCCAGGCCGATCTCCACCACCGGAATGTAGCGGTTGTGCAGGTTCAGCTCGCCCGAGAACTCCACCAGGCCGTAATGCTGGCCGAATATGCGCATCACCGGATCCCAGATGTCGACTCCCACGCTTACCGAATGGAACAGCGGGTAGATCATCTTCGGAACCGTGGTGAACATTCCGGCGGTATCGGGCACCTCCGTGCCACTGACGGTGTCTACAAGAATCTTGCGGCCGCGCGAGTCTGTCTGCTGTATGACGCCGTCGCGCGACAGCGAGTCGCCCTCCTGGCGGTTGAAATTCTGGCCGGCAGGCGGTTTCACCGGCGACACGCGGCGCTGTGCCGACAGCGGCCCAGTCACCAGGGCCACAAAGGCCATGACGGCGGCAAAGACGGTAAGTATGCGTCTCATGGGCGCGGCGCCCTCCGGCCGCCCTGTGGCATGGAATTGCGTGAATAGTCGTGCGTGCCGTCATCCTCGCCGGGCTGCGATACCTTGAAGAAGATGCGGAAACGCTCCATCTCCACATTTGTCACCACCGAGTCGACGACATCGACCGACTCGATCAGGTGCCGCGTGTAGGTGACGCCGGTCACCCGGTAGCGGTACATGGCGCCACACTCTTCAGATGCGAAATAGGGTTCGGAGTCGTAGGTGAAGGTCACCGTGTCGTTGAACGCCGGGTTGTCGAGCCCCTGCTCGCGGTACATGTAACGGATGAAGAACGATGTGCGCCCGCTGTCGATGCGGAACGGCAGATAGACATCCTTGGCCTGTTCGCCGGCGTGCACCAGCAGTGAGTCGCCAGGTGCGCCCACGCCGCCGATTTCCAGCGAGTCGAGGCTGATCTGCGTGTCGCTGCCGGCGGCATAGAATCCGGCCAGCGGCAGTGACGACCGGTTGTCGGTGCATCCGGTCGAGTTGCACGCGCCGAGCATGGCCGGCAGGAGGATCAGTCCCGCGGCCCACATCATGCAGGTGAATATTTTATTTTTCGATGCCAATTTCCTCCTCGATTTCGTAATCGTTGCGTCGCGGCGAGTTGCGCACGACAAGTTCACCCACAAAACCGGCAAGGAAGAGCTGGGTGCCCAGCAGCATTGTGGTGAGCGCTATGTAGAAGTATGGCGAGTCGGTCACCAGAGTGTAGTGCGCGCCGGTGTACATGGCCCTGAGTTTCAAGCCGCCCACTATTATCACGGCTACCAGGCCCAGGATGAACATCAGCGAGCCCAGCAGCCCGAAAAAGTGCATCGGCTTGCCCCCGAATTTGTTGGTGAACCAGAGGGTGCAGAGGTCAAGATAGCCGTTCACGAACCTGTCGAGGCCGAATTTTGTCTTGCCGTATTTGCGTGCCTGATGCTGCACGACCTTCTCGCCGATGCGGCCGAATCCGGCGTTCTTGGCCAGGTAGGGGATGTAGCGGTGCATGTCGCCGTAGACCTCGATGCGCTTTACCACCTTGTTTTTGTATGCCTTGAGGCCGCAGTTGAAGTCGTGCAGGTTGTGTATGCCGCTCACCCGGCGTGCCGTGGCGTTGAAAAGCTTGGTGGGGATGGTCTTCGACAGGGGGTCGTAGCGTTTTTTCTTCCATCCGCTCACGAGGTCGTAGCCCTCGTCGGTGATCATGCGGTAGAGCCCGGGAATCTCGTCGGGCGAGTCCTGCAGGTCGGCGTCCATGGTGATGACCACGTCGCCCTGCGCGTGGCGGAAACCGGTGTTGAGTGCCGGCGACTTGCCGTAGTTGCGCCTGAAGGCAACCCCTTTTACGGCGGGATTCTCCTTGCTCAGACGTCGTATGACCTCCCACGAGTCATCGGTCGACCCGTCGTTGACATATATGACTTCGTAGGTGAAACCGTTCTCTTTCATTACACGCTCTATCCAGGCCTGCAGCTCGGGGAGCGAGTCAGCCTCGTTATAGAGCGGTACGATTATCGAAATATCCATATAGATAGTTTTCTGTTGCATAAGTGATTGTGTCAGCTGCTGACGGGCACCCGGCGCAGACGTGCCACGCCTGCCATGAGCATGGAAAGCAGCGAGCCTGAGAATACGGCCGCCCACATCCATATCATCACTATGTCCTGGGGCCGCGGCACGAGCCTGTGGTTTACGATCTGCCTGAGTTCATCGGCGATTTCGGCAGCCCCCTCGAACGGGGCGTTCTCGTAGGCCGCGACGGCGGTGTCTATGACCCTGACGATGAATCCCGGCTCGATGAACCGCATGTAGATGTATGTACCGGCGCCCATGATGAGCGCGCCGCAGGCAAACGCCACGATGCCCTGCATCCACAGCGACGAGAATGTGGCCATGCCGTGGGTGTCGACATGCGTGCGGCGCAGGAAACGGTAGGTCAGATACGGCACATACAGTGCCAGCGCCACGGCCACGATGTTGAGCCACGCCACCGTCAGCGACAGGGCCGAGGCGGCGAATATGCCCAGGAAACACAGTCCGAGCCAGAAACCGTTGTCGGCTCCGCGGGCATAGATTGTCTTGGGGCGGTCGGTGGTGTTCATCGCGGCGGTCACTGCTGGTCGGTTCCCGACGAGAGCAAAGCGCCTGTGGCCGGGTCGAATATCATGAATCTCGGATTTTTCCTGTCGGTGAGGAGTGAGGGTGCCAGACCGTAGTCTATGCCGAACTGGGCGAACTCCCTGTCGGCGCGGTAAAAGTCGCGTCCGTCATAGCTCACGGTAACCTCTGCCTCGCCCGGTATGCAGTATGCCACACCGTTTTTCGGGAAGGGGATGGTCTCGCCCTTCTCGTTGACGGGCATCTCGCCGCGCGAGGTCACTTTCACGCTGAGATACACGGGGTCGCCGGCCAGGTTGTCGGGGCTGACGAACCCTTCGAGCGGCGACAGACGCGCTATCACTTTGCGCGATATGTCATCGTCGGGAGTCACCGAAACGGTGGTCACCACGGTCGAGGTCTGTGTGGTGCCGACGAACATGGCCAGCAACGCCTGCTCCTGCGCCTCAAGGTTGTCGAGCATCAGCTGCAGCGACTTGCCGTCGGGGGGCATGGTGTCGGCCTGTCCCGAGATGAGTTCCGAACGGCTCTGGCGCAGGTCGAATATTGCCGTGGCGGCCAGTTCGGCGCGTTTCGCCACCGACTGGCTCTGGAGCATCTCCTGGCTGATGACCTGTCGGGCGGCGGGTGTTTCGAGGGGGGTAGGGGCGGCCTCTTTCGGCTCGGGGAGCGTCACTGTCTCGGCCGGTGCAGTCTGCTCTGTGTTGATGGCCAGGGGGAACCCCTCGGCCGACAGCATCACGAAGGCGGCGAAACCGTTCTTGAGCTGCATGGCGTATGGCACCGCATCGGCCGGTCTGACACCGCGGGTGGTCACGACGGCGCTTTTGAGCGTGGCCGTGCGGCTCTCGGCGGCTATGGGGTCGTCGATGTTGAGGTATTTGCGGGCATAACGGTAGAATTCGCCCGGTTTCCGCACCGTGATCTCGGCCTCGAGGGTGATGTCGAGCGCCGTTTCAGGCAGGGTGTAGGCCAGGGCGTAGTCGTTGGCCTTTGTGGCCGTCATGAGCTGGGTGTTCTGTGCCGTCATGTTTCCGGCGGCAAGCAGTATCGCCGCCAGGGCGGCTGTGGTGGCTTTTGCTCTGTTGGTCATATCGCGTGGCTTATTTGCTCATTACTTCCTTTATGGCGCGTCCGATGTTGTCGGCTATGTCACCGGCGGTAACGCCGTATTCCCCCTGCTCGGCCTGTGCCATCTCGCCGGCGAGGCCGTGCACATAGACGGCGATGATCGAGGCCAGCTCGGCCGGATACCCCTGTGCCATCATCGACAGCAGGACGCCGGTGAGCACGTCGCCGCTGCCGGCGGTGGCCATGGCCGGGCATCCCGACGAGTTGAAACATACCTTGCCGTCGGGGCGCACGATAGCGGTGTAACGTCCTTTTAGGATGATGAGTATGTTGTAATATTTGGCCATCTCGATGGCCTTGCGCAGACGTGCCTCGGCCGACGGCTGGGGGCCGAAAAGCCTGTCGAACTCCCCGGCGTGCGGGGTGAGGATCGAAAGCACCGGGATGGTGTTGAGCATGGCGGGTTTCAGCGCCATGCAGTTGAGGGCGTCCGCGTCGAGGATCACGGGCTGGTTTATGGCGGCCAGGAAATCTTCGAGTGCCTTGACGGTCATCTCGTTGGTGCCCATGCCGGGGCCGGCGGCGATGGCCGAGAAATCGCGGTCGGGGTGTATCTCCACTATGTTGAGCTCGCCGCGGTTGTGGCGGTACATCGCCTCGGGGACGGCGGTCTGCAGTATCGAGTAACCGCATTTTGGCGCGGTGACGGTGAGCTTGCCCACACCGGCGCGCATGGCGCCGCGGGCAGCCAGAACGGCGGCGCCCATCATTCCGTAACTTCCGGCATAGAGCACTGCCGACCCGAAATCGGCTTTCGACGCGAACTCCTTGCGGTGGCGCAGACGGCGGTGCACGTCGCGTTTCTCTATGAGGCAGAACTCCACGGGGGTCTGCGCGGCGGCTTTCTCGCTGAGGCCTATGTCTATCACCTTCCACTCGCCGATGAGGTCGGCGTTGTCAGGGAGGAAAAAGCAGATGCGCGGATACTGTATGGCCAGCGTGAGGGTGGCGTGGATGGTGTTGCGGTTCACAAGCTGGGGGTTCCAGTCGCTGAACATGCCCGAGGGGAGGTCGATTGACACCACGGTGGCGTTCTCCTCGTTGATATACTGCACCAGGGCCTTGAAACCGCCCTGCAGTTCCTCGCGCAGTCCCGAGCCGAACAGACCGTCGATGATCAGGTAGTTCGAGTTTAGCTCGGGCGGCTTGAACGATGTGGTGACCTCATGGAAATCGAGGCCCGGCACTGTGGCCAGCAGATGGTCGCGCGCCGCCGAGCAGTCGGCCGACAGCTTGTTGCCGCCGATATTGAAGAGATAGACCTGGGGCGAGAACCCCTCGGCCACGAGCAGGCGTGCCGTAGCCAGGGCGTCGGCACCGTTGTTGCCAGGGCCGGCGAATATGATGGTCGGCTTGGTGGGGCGCCAGCGTGCCGTAATCTCGTCGACGATTCCTTCGGCGACACGTTCGATCAGCTCGGCGGGAGCCACACCCTCGGTTTCGATGGTGTAGCGGTCGATGGCGCGTATCTGTTCGTTGGTGAAAAGTTTCATACAGTCAGGTTCCTGCCGCAGGGGCAGGTACATAATAGGTCACAAAGTTACACAAAATCCATCACCCCCGCCACTCCGCACCCCTTAAAATCTCCCAAAAAACGCTCATTCCCCTCAAAAACAGCCTCAAGGGCGCCTCGGGACCGATATTTTAGCCGCCCTGTTTGTTTATGCTATATATTTGTTATATATTTGCAAATAAAATGATATCACTATGGAAACAGCATTACCTCGCAAGGCTACTATGTTCCGTCTGCCGGCAGACCTTGTTGACCGCCTGAAGGATATGGCGCGTCACGAGCACCGCAGTCTTAACAATTTCGTTGAGTGCGTGCTGCTCGATGTGGCATACAATGAGCCTAACGAGACCACGCGCGCGGCAATCGCCGAGGCCAAAAGCGGTCGGCTCAGGGATGTGCCTCCGGTTGATACCTCATCAGTCGACGCCATGTTCAAATCGATGGGGTTATGAAAAAACTGCGTCCTTCGACCCAGTATAAAAAAGACCTCAAGCGAATCCGCAACAACCCGGCAAAAGCGGCCGAGTTGCTGAAAGTCCTGTCCCTGCTTGAAAACGGATTGCCGTTGCCCGAACATTATCGTCCCCATGCTCTCACCGGCGATTATGCCGGGTGTATGGAGTGCCACGTACAGGGGGATTTTCTGCTTGTCTGGATCGATGAGGAAGAGGATACCGTGTACCTCGTCCGTCTTGGTTCCCATTCCGAGCTGTTCGGCAAAACCGCCCGCCGATAATACCTTGAGACGTTTCTGCAGTTTTCCGGGTGAAAATTTTTGGGAGAGGGTGGGGGAATTTACGGGTTTATTGGTTAACTTTGCGTAATCATTTTAACACATGGAAAAAGTTACCTACAACGGGCTTACTTTTGTGCCCTATATCCGCAACGAGAAGATTCAGGACCGCATCAAGGAACTCGGCAAGACCATCACCGAGGAGACTCGTGGCAAACGTCCGCTCTTTCTGGTAGTGCTTAACGGCGCTTTCCCCTTTGCGTCAGACCTTTTCCGCGCTGTCGAGACCGACGCCGAAATCACCTTCGTGCGTCTCAAGAGCTACGAGGGAACTTCGACCACCGGCAATGTGCGCAAGCTCATGGGGCTGACCGAAGACCTAAAAGGGCGTGATGTCATCGTGGTGGAGGATATTGTCGATACCGGCCATACCATCGCCCGTCTGCTTGACGAGCTGCGAGCCCTCGAGCCTGCATCGCTCAAAGTCGCCACCCTGCTGTTCAAGCCCGAGTCGCTGCAGTGCGACGTCAAACCCGACTATGTCGGTTTCTCGATTCCGCCCAAGTTCATCATCGGGTTCGGCCTCGACCTTGACGGCCTGGCCCGCAATCTCCCCGACATCTACGTGCTCAAGGAATCGGCTGACTGACCGGATACCGCATGGCGTTGGCATAACGCCTGAAAAATATACGATTTCTAAGGTCGCCGGTGCAATTTGTCAGACCGGCGCCTATCGGGATGTGTTTTAGAATTTGTAATAGAAAGCATGAATATTGTCATATTCGGTGCCCCCGGCAGCGGCAAAGGCACCCAGAGCGAAAAGCTCATAGACCACTACGGTCTGCATCATATATCGACGGGCGAGGTTCTGCGCGACCATATCGCCCGCAAGACACCTGTGGGGCAGATTGCCCACACATACATCAGCCAGGGGCAGCTTATTCCCGACTCGCTGATGATACGCATACTCGAGGAGATTCTCGACAACGACCCGCGTGCCGCCAAGGGTGTGATTCTCGACGGTTTCCCCCGTACCATCGCCCAGGCCGAGGCCCTGAACCGTTTCCTGGAGAAACGCGGGCAGAAGGTGCATCATGTGATCGGCCTTGAGGTTCCCGAGGAGGAACTTACCGAGCGCATGCTCCGCCGCGGCAAGGAGACCGGCCGTGCCGATGACAATCCCGAGACAATCAAGAACCGCCTGAAGGTCTACCATGAGTCGACCACTCCCCTGCGTGATTTCTACATCAACGAAGGGAAATACCGCCCTATCCAGGGCTCAGGCTCGGTAGACGAGATCTTCAAGTCTATCGCCGCCGCCATTGACGGCGCTACCGCCGCCGAATGACAGTACAGTCGTAACCCGTATTGACGGATTATAAATAACCGGGGGCCGTGTCAGACTCATGACACGGCCCCCGGTGTATTGCGGGATAACGGCTATGACACCGGCAGATGTCAGCGGCGGATGAAGACCTTGGCGGCGCGTGATCCGCGGCGCACAATCACCAGGCCGGTTGCCTGTGACGGGTCGGCGATGCAACGTCCGTCGATGGTATAATATTCCGGCTCGACATTGAAGTCTGAGTCTTCGGTGTAGAGGTTGCCGGGCTGATCATCGTCGATTTCGTGGATGCCTGACGGATTCTTTATCACGTCAAACGAATAGTTCTTGATTTCCCAGGTCGCCGCCTCGGAGGTGGTGGAGGTGTAGCGGAAGCCCACGCGTATGCGTTTGCCGGCAAACCGGTCGAGGGCAACGGTGGCGCTGACGAAGTTCCAGTTCTTGCCCGAGGGCCAGGCGGAGGGGCTGACGGCAACGGCCTCTTCACCCTCAGGTTCCACAATCACCGAGTGCATGGCGTCAGGGGCGGATACACCTTTGTTTATGGCGTGCTCGAACCTGATGCGTCCGGAACTACAGCCGGTCAGGTCAAGTTCAGGCGTCCAGAGAGTGGCATCGGCCTTGTGGCATGCATTGCTGAAGAATGCCGATCCCTTCCACCCGTAGTCGGTGGTGTTTGTCCATACATTCCCCGAGGGTTTGACAGTGTTCTCGACTGTGAAACCGCCGGTATCTCCCATCAGGGTCGACGACGCCACGGTAACCCATTCGCCACCGGTGATTCCTCCGGTGGCCGAGGTGCTCTTCATAGTGGTGGCGGGGTGGAACGCGATTTCCGTGGAATCACCCCATACATATTCCATAAGGTTGGGAAAATCGACAAACGGGTTGCGGTTGCCCTGCAGCGATTCCACGTCGCTGTTACGCTTGATTTCTATGTCATCGACCCGGTCGGTGCGCGCCCACTGCATGAAAAGCGTGTAGGCCCACGACCGCAGGGTGGGATACTGTCCCTGCTGGAGAATCTGCAGTCCGGCGCCCTGCCAGGTGAAATTCTGATAGGCGGTAGCCATGTACATGTATCCGCGTGCGAAATCACCCTTCCATTTGTCGGCGGGTTCCCAGTAGTTCTGGCCGTCGGAGCCTTTGCCCACGAGCGTGCATCCGTTGTCCCCCTTCGAGGTGGGCGAGATCACGATGCCCATCGGGTAGTTGCTTTTTGTCGAGTTTATCGATGACTCGCACGGCATCAGGTTGTAAAGGTCCTTGTAGGCATTGTTCTGCGAACCGCCCCACCAGCTTTTGGGGAACGAGTGCTCGATGTTCATGCCCGAGATTGATTTGCCACGGGAGCCGAACGAACGTATGTCGTTCGAGTAGCGGTCAACGACCGTGTTGTCGTCGCGGCGGTCGGTGACATAGAATCCCCACCAGGTGTGGCGGTCGCCCGAGCCGTACGACAGCATCGACACATTGTCGGATATGATTTCGTGGATGGCGTTCTTGAGGTCGCGCCCCTTCAGCCCGTCAAGGCTTTTATAATATTCCAGAGGTATGTCGGCCCAGGCTCCGAGAGCCATTGCGCCGGCCAGCACTGATATGACTGTCTTCTTCATGGTTACAGACGTTTTTTTCGGTCAAAGATAGGACAGCAAAGATACACACTTTCCCCAAGACCGCCAACATCCGTCCCCGCCTTTTCCCTCAATTCTTAAAATACGGCCCTGCCAGACATTTGTGGCAGGGCCGTATTTTTTAGAATTGATAGTCGGGATGGGGCGGGTCAGCGGACGGCAAGTTTGTGGGTAGCGGTGGGGGTGGCCACGAGGTAGATGCCGGGGGTGACGGGGAGCGAGGCGGTGCCGTCGACGGTCAGGGAGGCTATGGTCAGGCCGGCGGGGGTGCAGACGGTCACGGGGGTGGGTGTGGCTGCTGTGATGTGGATCATGCCGGCCGAGGCGGCAACGGTGACGGTGCTGTCAGCCGCGGGGAGGCCGATTGCCGAGCCGCCGTTGATGGAGGCGACATTTGACATGGCGCCCTTGTCGCCCTCGGTGCGCGGGTAAACGGTGTAGCTGTGGGCCGAGCCGGGAACTATGCCGGTGTCGGTATAGGTGCCGGCGGCCTGTGCGTTCTCGGCGATGAGCGCGCCGTCGCGGTAGATATCGTAGCCGGTGATGCCGCGGTCAGCCGAGGCGGGGGCGTATTCCAGCCGGTCGAGCATCATGCCGAAACAGTCATGCGAGCGGTAGCGCAGGGCAAAATAGCGTGCGTCGGCAGGGAGTTCGCTCGAATAGCGGGCGTAGACAAGCGTCTCAAGGCCGTCATCGCCGGTCTGAAGTGTCGGGGCTATCTGCAAGGTCTCGAGCAGGGTGAATGATTCAGGCTCGGGGGTAGTTGACGAGTAGAGGAATTCAAGCGTCTCTGTGCCGTAGAGAACACTGATCACGCGGGCGTCGAACGCCACGAACGACAGGCCGTTGACCTCGGGTGAGATCAGCCAGTCATCGGCACGCGGGGGTATGGCCAGCTCGTCGCCCGGGCAGGTGACAAGCAGATACTGGTTGCCGTGCGAGGGGAGATAGGCGTTGCCGAACGTCTGCTGTGTCCAGGCCTTGTCCCATACGCTCCAGGCGCGGGCGGCAGGTCCCATCGGGTCTTTCTCGCCGAGGTTCCAGACCTGGTATCCGTCGCCGTCGATATTCGTGAATCCGGCGATAGTGCCCGTGCGCTCGTAGGGGATGTCGTTCTCGAAACTCTCCACGGCCATGTTGGCGGCCGGTTCTGTCCATGCAAGCACGACTGAGCCGTCAGACTGCTCGGTGGCGCGGAGGTCGCGCACGGTCACTTTCGCTCCGCTCTTTATCATCACGGGAAGTGATGCCGTGTTGTTGGCGCGGTCGCCGTCATTGGCAACCTCGATGGCAAACCTTACCTCGGCGGCGCCGATCATTTCGGCACGCGGGATGAATGTCCACTCGAAGTCATACACATGCTCCGGCTCTATTGCGGCCGCGGGTAGGGTGGCCTCCTCAGACACGATGACGTTGCCGTCGCTTACCACCTGCCATGTGGCACGGGTCATGGTGGCGGCCTGTCTGCCGGGGTTATAGACAACCGCGGTGTATGTTTCGGGATTGCCGACCACCGGCGACCCCCCGCTGACGGAGAGTACGCCCAGGTCGGTGTCGAGAGAATTGACTATGCTGTATTCCGAAATGAAACCGATCTGATACTGTGCCGGGTCGAAATATCCGTCGACGGCCATCAGCACCCAGGGCTGGTCGGCGCACTGCGCGCCCAGCGGAACATCAACCACGCGGTATGTGCCGGCGGTGCGGTCGACGGCTATGTCGCCTACCTTGAACCATCCGTCAGACTCCATAGTCATCGCGTAGACCGACAGGTCGGGGGTGTCGGCGCCCATGTAGACGGCGAATTTGGCCGACGGTGCCGAGGCTCCGGCAGTAGAGAATTTCGGTACCGAAACGCGGGCGCGCGTACCGATATGGTTGCTGAAGATCAGCACGGGCTTGTGGTCGATGTTGTATTGCGGGCCGATGATGGCGGGGTCGTTCACGGTCCAGGTCTGACCCGAGTAGTCTGTGTCGGGTTCCCAGTTCATGATGGGGTTGTAATTGAACTCTGTGAGCGAGCAGCCCGTGAAATCCTCGATTACCGGCAGGGAGTAGGGCTTGCCGCCGAGGCCGACAATCGGCGTGACCACCGAATTGTTCACGCCGGCGGCATTTTGGGCCACGACACCGATTTTCACGCGGCGCTGTATGCCGTCGTCGGGCATCGGGTACTCATACCATGTCTGGTCGGCGGGGAGTTCGCCCACCCGGTTCCAGTAATATGTGTCCATCCCCATGATGTTGTTCATCAGCTCCTCGTAGATGATGTAGGTGTTGCCTGTCGGGCTGACGAACCCGTTGCCGTCGGCAGTGCGCACCGGCGCGTCCCATTCAAAACGCAGGGTCATGTTGTCGGCGGTCGACTTGCAGCGGGTGTTTGTCACGGGGCCGGGGATGCTGACGCCGGTATAGATCTGCGTGGTGGCGGGTTTGCCGCCGTTCTCGCCGATGTAGGTCGTGACGGTGATGTCGTTGAGTCCCTGCACGGTGCCCAGGTCGGCAATCATGCATGTGGCGCCGGGGGCACCGGTGGTCTCTTTGGTGTCGACCGATGAAGTGGCTACGGCGCGGATCACGGCATCGGCGGGTAGCGCATTCCCTTTCACGTCGCGGTCAGGCATGTAGAACACCAGCGACGTGGTCAGCGCGCCGTTGCGGCCCGGGGTGGCGGTGAGGCCGGTGACACCCTCGGGTGCCGAGGTCGACGACTGCTGGCGCGTGACCGATATGTTGGCCAGGTACATGCCCAGGCTCTTGCAGTCAGACGAGCAGCAGCGTATGCCGATGTAATATACCCCCGGCGAGGGCACCGAGAACATTTCGGTGAATGTCTTCAGCTTGCCGTCGCGGTTGTTCTGCAGCGTAAGGTGGGTGTCGCCCATGATCTGTGTGGTCATCGACTGGGCGTTGGGGGCTGTGCCTATCTTCACTTCAAAAACCTCGTCCACGCCCCAGTATTGCGAGAACGAGCCGCGGGCGGCGTCGCATCTGAACTCATAAAGTGCGTCGGCATCCGTGAACTGTATCGCCGGCAGGAAAAGCCAGTCGTTGTAAGGCAGTTCAGACGATGCGTTGTCGGTTTTGTAGACGTTTGAATTGAATACTGTCTGATGGTTTGTCTTTGTCTCGTCGTAGAAACCCCACGAGACATTGTCGTGATTGTTGTCGGCCACTGTGAACAGTGCGGCCTCGGCCTCGGTGGGTGTAGACGACACGTCGGGCGTGAGCGGAGCGGTGGCCGTCGCCGAGGCCGAAAGCCCCAGCAACGCTAATGAAAAGGTAAGATGTCTGACCATATTGAACCGGGTGAATTGCGGGGCTGTGATGCACCGGTGTGCGTTCGCGGCCCCAAGTAGTGATTATGTGGAATTATGTGTTTTCTCTTACGGAGATGAATTGCAGTGCAAAGATAAGGGCTGATATGTTAAAATGCAAGAGATATACACGGATAATCTGCATAATTCTACTAAAATTCCCGAAAAGCGCGCAATTTGCCGAATACGGCGCTCGGGTGGGTCATTTCACTCGCCCCGGATTGCGGGCGATGAACTCTTTCCACGATTTTGGCCCTGCCGCTGCGGCCGGGCGCTGGCTTTCATAGAAATGGCAAAGGGCGGCGCCGAGGGCGTCGGTGGCGTCGAGCTGCGGCATCAGCATCTCGCGGTCTATGCCCAGTATGCGGCGCAACATCTCCTGCACCTGCTCTTTCGAGGCGCCGCCGTTGCCGGTTATGGCCATCTTGATCTTGCGCGGCTCGTATTCGGCTATGGGTATGTCGCGTTCGAGGGCGGCCGACATGGCCACCCCCTGGGCGCGCCCCAGCTTGAGCATCGACTGCACGTTCTTGCCGTAGAAGGGTGCCTCGATGGCCATCTCGTCGGGCAGATATGACGCTATTATGGCGGCCACGCGCTGGTGGATGTGGCGCAGACGCATGTAATGGTCGTCGAACCGCGACAGCTTGATCACCCCCATGGCTATCATGGCGGGTTTCTTGCCGTTCACCCCGAGTATGCCGTAGCCCATGACGTTCGTGCCGGGGTCGATGCCGATAATCACCCGGTCCCAGCCGCCGGCCGACGATGCGGCGCCGACACCCTCTATCTCCGATCCGTGTCGTACAGCCATGGTCAGATGGTTTCCATGTATGTAGTGAACCACACCACGCGCTGGCCCCAGCGCGTGTGCAGTGCGTCACGGGCGCCGGCGCCGTCATTGTCGTGCCACTGCCGGGCGCTGTCGAGGTCGTCGGCTGTACAGCGCACGGCAAAGCTCACGGCGCCCGGCTCCGGCTGGTCGAGTATGCGCACTGCCTCTACGTCGGTGAACAGGCCGGTGCGGCGCGCGGCCGGCAGGTAGGTCTCCTTGATCCATCCGTGCAGCTGCTCGCCGAGCGATTCTTCGGCAAAGAATGTGGTGTTGAGTATTATCATCTTCGGTAGGTGATTGGTCAGGACTGTCAGTTGATGAATTTCTTTTCCAGACGGCGGCGTTTCAGGAAACGCGGTATGAACCCGAGGTGGCGCCACAGCGTGGGCCAGAAACCGTAATACCGGCTCATGATGCGGAACCGCTCGGCAAGCGATGCGCGCCGGTTGCGGGTGGTCACACCCTCGGCCAGATAGTCTATCAGCACACCGGGCACCATCACGTTGTTGCGCGAATGCTGGAGCACGCGGATGCACCATTCATAGTCGGCCGAGAAACGGTAGCTGAGGTCGAACGGCCCGGTGATGCGTTTCAGGGCAATGAAGGCCTGGTGACATACCACCATCCCCTCGGCGAAACTTTTGAGGGTCAGATGCTCGGGGGCCTCCAGGTGCCGTCCGGCCACACGGCGCCGGCTGCTGTCGACGATATCTGTCTGACCGTATACCACTCCGGGGAAGTCGTTGTCGAGAATGACCCGTGCGATGCGCGACAGCGTGTCGGGGGCGTGCAGGGTGTCGCCGGCATTGAGGAACATCACATAGTCGCCGCGGGCACGGTCGAGACCTTTGTTCATGGCGTCGTAAAGGCCCCGGTCACGTTCCGAGATGACGGTTTCCCATGGGCGCGCGTCACGGCGCACGATGTCAGGTGTGCCGTCGGTCGATGCACCGTCGATGATAAGGTGCTCGAAACGGTCAAAGTCCTGCGACCGCACGCTGTCGAGCGTCGGGGGCAGAGTCTTCGCCGCGTTATATGTCACCGTCACTATCGTGATGAGCGGCCTGTCGGCCGGTTCGGCCGGGTGGATGGGGTGTAAGTCAGACATTACAGAACAAATGCTGTTTCTTTGAAATAGAACCGCCGGATCGTGTCGTCGGTGTCGATGAGTTTCAGTCGCCCGTCACTTTCCACACCCATTATCCGCGCCCGGAACCGGGTGCCGTCGGGCAGGGCGTATTCATGCACGCCGCTCCTGCGCCACAGTCGGGTGTCATACTCGCCGTCGAGCAGGCGGGTGTTTCCGCTTTCGGCGATATCGAACCAGTGCATGAGGCGGCCGACGCATTGGCCGAGCACGTCGTTAAGGTCGAAATCCACGCCGGTGAGCTGTCGGAGAGAGACTGGGTTGGGGGCGTCAGACACGAATTCCGGCTGGTTGACATTAATCCCTATCCCCGCAATCGAGTGCCCGATTGTCTCGGGCGAGTCAAGCGAGTTCTCGATGAGGATGCCGCAGATCTTGCGGTCGCCGACATAGATGTCGTTGGGCCATTTTATCGCGACGCGCTCAAGCGAGCCTCCCGGAGCGGGTCCGGTTTCACGGAGAATGTGGTCGAGGGTTTCGGCGATGCCGAGAGCCACCGCCTGCGAGATGGCCCACTGGCGCCGCGGGGTGATGTTGCGCGGCCTGAGCATGAGCGAGAATGTGAGGTTCATGCCCGGGGCTGCCTCCCATGAGTTGCCGCGCTGCCCGCGTCCGGCGGTCTGGTCGCGGGTGATCACGATATCGCCGTGCGCCAGCGAGGCCGCGTGTTCCTTGGTCCAGGTGTTGGTTGACGGCACGCTGTCGAGTCTGTGTATCACTGCGGTAGCGGGGGAATCAGTCGTTGATGGTGAGGGTGCGGGTATCGTCGTCGTTGACGGTGATTTTGACAACCACGGTGTCGTCGGGCAGCAGGGGCTCGATGCGCTCGGGCCATTCGAGCAGGCAGAGCGCGCCCGAGTCGAAATAGTCCTCTATGCCGATTTCAAGCGCCTCGTCTACTGACTCCAGGCGGTAGAGGTCGAAATGGTATATCAGTTCGGCGGTGGTGTCAGAGCGGTATTCGTTCACTATGGCGAACGACGGCGAGTTGGCCTCTTCGGCATCGACGCCGAGCGCGCGGCACAGGGCGCTGATGAAAGTGGTCTTTCCGGCGCCCATCGGGCCGTGGAAGGCGTAGACGGTTCGGTCGTCCATCATGCCGACGAATTCGGCTGCGGCGCGGTCCAGGTCGTCCAGACCGGCTATGGTAATCTCTTTGCTCATTGCTGTGTGTGAGATGAATATGAGATATGGTCAGATGTTGGTTTTCGGTGTCAGTGTCACAAGCGGCACAAGCATCTCTTCAAGCGATATGCCGCCGTGCTGGAACGTGTCGGTATAATACTGCACGTAGTAGTTGTAGTTGTTGGGGTAGGCGAAGAAGTCGTGGTTGCCGGCGAAGATGTAGGCCGACGACACGTTGGGCGACGGCAACCCCATCATCGTGGGACGCTTGATCTCGTAGACCTGCTTGTTGTTGTAACCCAGGTTCTTGCCCACCTTGTAGCGCAGGTTGGTGTTGGTGTTCTTGTCGCCGAGCACCTTCACGGGGTTGTCGACGCGCACGGTGCCGTGGTCGGTGGTGACCACCACGCGCGCCCCCGAGGCGGCGATGCGCCTGAACAGCTCGAGCGCAGGCGAGTGACGGAACCATGATTCGGCCAGCGAGCGGTAGGCGGCGTCGGTGCGCGCCAGCTCGCGTATCATGCGGCTTTCGGTGCGCGCGTGCGACAGCATGTCGATGAAGTTGAGCACGACGACATTGAGGTCATTGTCACGCAGGTTGGCGAACTCGCGCAGCAGTTTTTCGGCTGCCGTGGAGTCGTTTATCTTGTTGTACGAGAAACGACACTGGCGGCGGTAGCGGTCAAACAGCGTGGTCACCAGCTCGCTCTCGTTGAGGTTCTTCCCCTCCTCCTCGTCTTCGTCGACCCACAGGTGCGGGAACATCCTGGCGATGTCTATCGGCATCAGGCCCGAGAATATGGCGTTTCGGGCATACTGGGTGGCGGTGGGGAGGATAGAGGTGTAAAGCTGTTCGTCAAACGTGAAATAGTCGGCCAGCAGGGGCTTGATGCTC
>ERZ1673743.2099-NODE-2099-length-18807-cov-10.172568_pt1 | contig 18807 bp, 22 predicted proteins | sample MGYA00580197_ERZ1673743 | MGnify/ENA primary metagenome ERZ1673743 (study PRJEB41218, sample SAMN15661795) | gut metagenome | host: Homo sapiens | place: Canada: London | collected 2015-08-20/2019-03-30 | study: EMG produced TPA metagenomics assembly of... | reverse complement strand
TATTAAATTTCATAAAAGGTAAAATCGAATTACACAAAAATATTTACAGTCTCTAGAAAAATTTTAATATGATGTAGCACTGAAAAGAATAGTAAAAAAATCACTATCTACCAGGCATTGCGTCTGGAAGGATGTGTGCGCTTTAGTGCAGGGACGAATCATTTTGAAGATGCTTAAAATTATTAGAAAAAATAAATATAGTGTGTAATTTTTGGAAAGAGGCAAAATTATGCACTATATTTTTTACTTATCTATTGCCATAAAATGTAAATTATGATATTATACAAAAAGTTATTTAAAATCTATTAATTCTTAAAGACGATTCTGTCTAAAATTTCCAAAATGAAAATAAAAAAAATTTTAATTTATTAAAAGTAACTAAAAAATAAAACAGTAAAAGAAGGTGGTTGTATAGAATTATTAAAACTAAAAAATGACTATACATTTAAAAGAGTGTTTGGTTATACTGGTAATGAAGAAATAACTAAAGGGCTATTAAATGCAATATTAAAAGAAAAAGTTACAGATGTAAGCCTAAATTGTAATACAATACTTGAAAAAGATTTATATGACGATAAACTAGGAATACTAGATATTAGAGCAAAGGTAAATAATACAGTAGATATAAACATAGAGATGCAACTAGTAGATGAAAAAAATATAGAAAAAAGAATAGTATTCTATTTAAGTAAAATGTATACACAAAATTTAAAGAAAGCACATAATTATTCAGAATTAAATAAATGTATATCAATATTGTTTATAGACTTTGAATTAGAAAAACTAAAAGAAATACCAAAATACCTTACAAAGTGGAACATACGAGAGGAAAACTATGGTAAAATTATATTGACAGAAGCATTAGAGTTTTATATAATTGATTTATCCAAGATAAAGAAATATTCAGAAAACAAGCTATTAGATACTTGGGTTAAATTTATTAGTAATTCGGAGGAAATGAATATGGAAAATGCTGATGAATCAATAAAAAAAGCCAAAGAGGTATTAGAAGAAATAAGCGAAGATGAACACGAACAATATTTAGCACATTTAAGAGAAAAGTACATATTTCAGATACAAGGAATAGAAGAAGCTGGATATGATAAAGGATATAGCAATGGGAAAAAAGAACGGACTAGAACAAGGAAAAATTGAACGGACAAAAAGACGGCAAGAAAAATGAAAAAATAGAAATAGCTAAAAAAATGAAAGAAAATAATATTGATATAGAAACAATTATAAAATGTACAGGTCTAACAAAGGAAGAAATAGAAAAGTTATAAAACAATAGAACTAAAATATAATTCTAAAACTAGATTTTAAATAACTAAAAAATCACTTGCAAAGTTATATGTAAAAATATAAATATATTGCAGGTGATTTATTAATATTAACAATAAAAATAACACGTTAGAAATACTAAAAATGACTAAAAAAGATAAAGAAATTCACAAAATTTTCACAATTGATATATTGACAATTTTATAAATGCGAGTATAATATATATTATAGGTCAAAGAAAGTCAAAGTCAAAAACAAAAAATGAGGTGATAAAATGTGAGAATGTCTGATATGATAGAAAGTTTTATAAAAGACTTATTTGAGGACGATGATTACATAGAAATACAAAGAAATGATTTAGCAGAACACTTTAAGTGCGTGCCATCACAAATTAATTATGTAATAGCAACAAGGTTTAAACCATCACAAGGCTATTATGTAGAAAGTAAACGTGGCGGAGGTGGATATATTAGTATTAGAAAAGTAAATATTACAAAAAGTAATTATCTAATGCATATTATATCTAACATGGAAAATCAAATTACAGCACAAGAAGTAGATATATTTATTAGCAACTTTTTGTCTTATGGAATCATTAGTGAAAAAGAGGCAAAACTATTAAAGGTTGCAACAAGTGACAATGTATTAACTGTGTCACAAGATATTAAAGATAGTTTAAGAGCAAAGATATTTAAAAACATGCTATTAAACTTAGTTGAAGATTAATTTTATAAAGGAGTTGATTTTTATGATGTGTCAAAATTGTGGAAAAAATGAGGTAAATTTTAGATATACGCAAATCGTAAACGGAGTAAAAAAGGAGATGGCACTTTGCGATAAATGTGCAAGAGAACTTGGATTAGAAGGATTAGATTTTAATATGCCAATTAATTTTTCAAGTTTCTTTAGTGATTTCTTTAATCATGATATCGATGGTTTCTTACCAAGTTTTGTAGGAACAAAAGAACTTGAATGTGATAATTGTAAAATGACATTTGATGATTTTGCAAATACAGGAGAATTTGGATGTGGTAACTGCTATATTACATTTGAAGATAAAATAACACCAGTATTAAAGCACCTACAAGGATCTAGTAGACATGTAGGAAGGGAATATAAAGAGGCTATTGATGAATTAGAATATAATAAATCAAAATTTGCAGAAAAGCAAAAAGAAGAAAAAGTAGAAAAGAAAGTTAGCAAAAAAGAAGAGGAGCTTTCTAAATTAAAAAAAGATTTAGAAAAAGCAATTAAAGAAGAACGTTATGAGGATGCTGCTAAAATAAGAGACGAAATTAAACAAAAAGAACAAAAGGGGGAATAAAAAATGGCAAACTGGTATCTACAAAATGGAAAAGATTCTGATGTTGTTTTAAGTTCAAGAGTACGTCTTTCTAGAAATATGCAAAACTATCCTTTTACAGTAAAATGTTCAAAGGAAGACTTAAATAAAATTTTGGATGAAGTAAAAGAAATAGTTCCAAGTCTTGGATATGGATTAAAATTTATAAATTTAAATGATATTGATGATATAACTAAAATTGCACTTGTTGAAGAACATATAATTAGTCCAGACTTTGCAATGAAGAAAAATGTAAATGGTGCGATAGTTATAAATGAAGAAGATAATATATGTATTATGATAAATGATGAAGATCACATTAAATTACAAGTATTTTCATCTGGTCAAGAATTAGAAAACTTAATGAATTTAGCAGTTGAAATTGATGAAAAATTAGGAAATTTAGTTAAATATTCATATAGTAAAAAGTTTGGATTTTTAACAGTATCTCCAATTAATGTTGGAACAGCAATGAAAGCATCTGTAATGGTACATCTTCCTGCACTTACCCTTACAGGAAATATAAATAAGGTATTGCAAATAGTAAATAACTTTGGAATGAACATTCGTGGAGTATATGGAGAAGGAACTCAAAGTCAAGGAAATGTTTATCAAATATCAAATAAACAAACACTTGGACTAACAGAAAAGGAGATTATTAAAAATCTAGAAATTATTACAGAAAAGGTAATTGAACAAGAAAGACTTGCTAGAAAATATTTAGCAAAAGACAAAATGGAATTAGAAGATAGAGTTTTAAGGGCATATGGTTTGCTAAAATATTCAGCGAAATTATCTGCAGAAGAATGTAGAAAATTATTATCTGATGTAAAGCTTGGTACAGATTTAGGAATTATAAAAGAATTAGATGATGCTAAAGTAAGCAAATTAAATCTTTATACTAAACCTGGAAACTTACAAAAATATTTAGGAAAAGCATTGGATGGATATGAGCGAGATATAAAAAGAACAGAAGTTATAAAACAAATTATAGATGGATAGGAGGAAAATATATGATATATAAATTCACAAATCGTGCTGAAAAAGCAATAGAACTTGCAAATGAACTTGCAATGGAGCTTGGACATAACTATATTGGAACAGAACATATTTTGTATGGACTTTCAAAAGAAGGTACAGGTGTTGCAAGTAAAGTATTAGAGTCACAAGATGTTAGTCCAGAAAAAATTATAGATGAAATTGAGTCTTTAATAGGCAGAGGAGAACCAATTACAGAAAGTGAAACTGTTGGATTTACTCCTAGAACCAAAAGAGTAATTGAAAGTGCATTTATAGAAGCTAGAAAATTAGGTTCAGAATTTATAGGAACAGAACATTTATTAATTGGAATTATGAGCGAGGGAGATAGTGTTGCTGTTAGAATTATGATGGATTTAGGAGTTAGCCCTCAAAAACTATATAATCAAATAGTTAAAGTAATTAATGAAGATGGTAGTACTATAAATCAAACAAAATCATCTGGAGCAAAAGGACAGGGTAGCTATAATCAAACACCAACGCTAAACCAATTTGGTACAGATCTTACAAAACAAGCAACAGAGGGAAAATTGGACCCTGTTATTGGTAGAAAAAATGAAATTGAAAGAGTAATACAAATTCTATCAAGAAGAACAAAAAATAATCCTTGTTTAATAGGTGAGCCTGGTGTTGGTAAAACAGCAGTAGTAGAAGGCCTAGCAGAAAAAATAGTTAGCGAAGATGTACCAGAAACATTAAAAAATAAAAGAGTTGTTAGCATTGATATTTCTAGTATGGTAGCAGGTGCAAAATATAGAGGTGACTTTGAAGAAAGAATAAAGAAATGCTTAGCAGAGGTAAAAAAAGCGGGAGATGTTATCCTATTTATTGATGAAATTCATACAATTGTTGGAGCAGGCTCAGCAGAAGGAGCAGTTGATGCTGCAAATATTTTAAAACCACTTCTTGCAAGAGGAGAGGTTCAAGTAGTAGGTGCAACAACTTTAAATGAATATAGAAAATATATTGAAAAAGATGCTGCACTAGAAAGAAGGTTTAGTCCAGTAACTGTTGGTGAACCAACAACAGAAGAAACTATTCAAATACTTGAAGGTATTAGAGACAAATATGAAGCACATCATAATGTTAAAATAACCAAGGAAGCAATAAAAGCAGCAGTAGATTTATCTGTAAGATACATTAATGATAGATTTTTACCAGATAAGGCAATTGACTTAATAGATGAAGCTGCATCTCGTGTAAAAATGAGAACATATACAATGCCAGATAGTATTAAGCAAATAGAAGAAAAAATTGCAAGTATAGATAAAGATAAAGAAGATGCAATTCGTATGCAAGACTTTGAAAAGGCAGCTACTTTAAGAGATAAAGAAAATGAACAAAAGGAAAAATTACAAAAAGAAAAGGAAAAATGGGAGAATAAGAACACAAGAAGTGTTACAAACCTTACAGAAGAAGATATTGCAGATGTAATTAGTAGTTGGACAAATATTCCAGTAAGTAAAATTACTCAAGATGAAAATGAAAAACTAAAAAATTTGGAAAGCACACTTCATAAAAGAGTAATTGGACAAAATGAAGCTGTAAATGCAGTAGCAAAAGCAATAAGAAGAGGAAGAGTAGGTTTAAAAGATCCAAATAGACCAATAGGTTCATTCTTATTCTTAGGACCAACAGGTGTTGGTAAAACTGAGCTCTCAAAAGCACTTGCAGAAGCTTTATTTGGAAACGAAAATAGTATGATAAGAGTAGATATGTCTGAATATATGGAACCACATTCGGTATCTAAGTTAGTAGGTTCGCCTCCAGGATATGTTGGATATGATGATGGCGGACAATTAACAGAAAAGATAAGAAGAAAACCATATGCAGTTATTCTATTTGATGAAATTGAAAAAGCACATCCAGATGTAATGAATATGTTACTTCAAATACTAGATGATGGACGTTTAACAGATGCTCAAGGAAGAACAGTTAACTTCAAAAATACTGTAATTATAATGACATCAAATATTGGTGCAAGATTAATTACTGATAAAACAACACTTGGATTTTCTAACAATTTAAATAAAGAAGAATCAAACGAAAATGATTATGAAAATATCAAAAAAGATGTTATGTCAGAATTAAAGAAACAATTTAGACCAGAATTTATAAACCGTATTGATGAGATTATAGTATTCCATAAATTAGTAGAAGAAGATATAAAACAAATCATAGACATTATGCTTGGACAAGTGCAAAATAGATTAAAAGAGCAAGATTATGATGTTGAATTTGATAATACAGTAAAAGAATATATTGCTAAAAAAGGTATTGATACAAATTATGGTGCAAGACCTTTAAAAAGAGCAATTCAAAGCAACATAGAAGACAAGATTGCTGAGGCTATTTTAGATGGAGTTATTACTCCAAAGAAGAAAATAAAAATATCAGCAAAAGATGATGAGGTTGTTATAAAGTAAAAAATATCAGGCTATGAAATTAATTTCATAGCCTGAATTTTTATTGTGGCTCAACATGTACAATAGTTCTATATATTTTTTCTAAGCTTGTAATCTCTGTTTCTAAGTTATCAGCAAGTTTATGACTTTCAAATGTAGACATATTACCATCAACATAAATGGTAAGAACAATAATATATTGATATCCTACAGGAGTTGAAGAGATATTATCCATTTTTAGTATTTTAGGATATTTTTTAGCTATATCATTAATTAGATTTTTAGTTTCTTCATCAATTGATATATCCATTAATACATTATAACTTTCCATAAAAATTTTAAGTCCTGTAATAAAAATCCAAATTGAAATTCCGATTCCGACAATACCATCAAACCAGTAAATTCCAACTAGGCTTAATAAGATAGAGATTAAGGTAAAAGTTGTTACAAGACAATCATTTCTATGATCACTTTTATTAGCATCTAAAAGAATGTTGTTATATTTTTTTGCAAGTTTGCTTGTGTATATAAATAAAGCAAATTTTGTAACTATTGTAATAATACATACTAATACTAAGAACCAAGAAAATGTTAATTCTTTTTTAGTTATTAATGCAGATGTAGAATCATATAAAAGCTTAATTGCAATCACCATCATAGATATACTAATAAAAAGAGAAAATATATATTCTGCTTTTCCATGACCAAAGTTATGGGAATCGTCATTTGGCTCACGTGCTATTTTATTTCCAATAAAGGTCATAAGTGATGCAAATATATCACCAGCACTGTTAGCAGCATCAGCAATCATAGATTGGCTATTACTCATAAAACCAACTATAGATTTTATAACAAGTAAAAAGATATTTCCAACAATTCCAAGTATTCCAGCTTTTTTAGTTACTTCAAATCTATCCATTATCACTCAATCCTTTCAAAAGACATTAAAACATATTATATCATATGAACCAAAAAAAGAATAGTAGAACGTAAAATAAAAAAGAATAATTTGACAATTACAGTGCAAAATAGTAAAATAGAAATTATAAAACAAGAGAAAACAGTATAGAGGTGTAATAAATGGAAGTTATGGCCATTATATATATATTAATTTTTGTTATAGTTGGTTTAATAGGATTTTCAATAATGCAAATACGAATGGCAGGCATAAAAATAAAAGATTTTTGGGGTTTTATTGAAGCAAACCAAATGTTAGATAAGTTGTATGAATTTTCAAGAAAATGTAGCAGAATGAGTCCACAAGAACAAATTATATTTTTAAGTGAAGCTGAAAAAGTATTTGATGCATTTGATAAAATTCCAGATATGATTTGGGAAGATGAATATAGAAAATATTCAGATGTTTTAGAAACATATAAAAATATTCGTGTAAATCGTTGGAATGCAGAAAATGAAAAATAAAATTTAAAATAGTAATAATAAATAAGGGGTTACATATAATAAAATATATGTAATTTTTTTATGGGACGGAAAAAATAAATTTTATTAGGAGGTAATGATGGAAGTGCGTTACTTTGACAATGCAGCTACAACAGCTGTAAGAGAAGAGGTTTTAAAAGAGATGATACCATATTTTACTATAAATTATGGTAATCCATCTGCAATATATCAAGTTGGTAGAGAAGCTAAAAGAGGAATGGACAAAGCAAGACAAAGGGTTGCAGATGCTATAAATTGTAATATGCACGAAATATATTTTACATCTTGTGGAAGTGAAAGTGACAATTTGGCGATAAAAGGTGTAGCATATGCAAACAAAGAAAAAGGAAATCATATTATTACAACTAAAATAGAACATCATGCTGTTCTAAATTCATGCCAGACTTTGGAAAGACAAGGTTTTAAGGTTACTTATTTAAATGTTGATGAGAATGGCATAGTTAATATACAAGAATTATTAAACAGTATAACAGAAAATACTATTTTAATAAGTATTATGTTTGCAAATAACGAGATTGGAACGATAGAACCGATAGAGAAGATTGGAAAAATTGCAAGAGATAAAAATATTTTATTTCATACAGATGCTGTTCAAGCAATTGGAAATGTAAGAATTGATGTGCAGAAATTAAATGTAGATTTGCTTTCAATGTCAGGACATAAATTTTATGGACCAAAAGGAATAGGTGTTCTATATGTTAAAGACGGTGTAAATTTTGAAAAAATACAAGATGGAGGACATCAAGAAAAAAACAAAAGAGCAGGTACCGAAAATGTGGCAGAAATTGTCGGTCTAGGAAAAGCAATAGAACTTATTTATGATGAATTTGACCAATACAATAAAAAATTAAGAGATTTAAGAGATTATTATTTTTCAGAAGTAGAAAAGAAAATTCCAGATATAAAAATAAATGGAGATAGAGAAAATAGATTACCTGGAAATGCAAATGTATCTTTTAAAGGTGTGAATGCACAAAAATTATTGTTTAGTCTTGATGAACTTGGAATATGTGCTTCTGCAGGTTCTGCATGTTCAACAGGAGATAGTGAGCCATCACATGTTCTTACATCAATAGGACTTAGCAAAGAATTGTCATCTAGTACATTAAGGACATCTTTTGGATATTCAAACACAAAAGAGGATATAGATTTTTTAGTTGAATCACTACAAAATTTAGTTGCAGAATTAAGAAAATAAAAAATATTATTAAAATACTAGCTTTTATGCTAGTATTTTTGTATAATAAATTTTAACTAATAAGTAAATAAAAAGGATGAAATAAAATATGAGTATTATATGTAAAAGAAAAAACAAACCAATAAATTGTGAATGGAAAGAAAAAAATAAGTTATACTTAAAGGAACTACAAGTATTTTTTGACATTGCAGACAAAATAGAAAATGAAGACTTACGAAATAGCATTATTTCTCAAATGCTTAGATGTGATAAAATTGTAACCAATCTTGCTGAGGATATTATACAAAAAAATATTAAAAATGAATAGATTATATAGAATTGTGCACAATACATAAAAAAGTAAGTGGTAAAATTATGAAAAATGCGTTAATAGGGTTTATTGCCGGAATTGTTTGTGGGCTTTTTTCATCTGGAGGAGGACTAATATTAGTTCCTCTGTTTATATATTTTTTTAAACTTGATGAAAAAAAGGCAAGAGCAACCTCACTTTTTTGTATACTTCCAATGGTAATTGTAACAGCGATTTTGTATGGAAGAAATAATTACATTGATTGGAGTATAGGAATAAAAAGTGCAATAGGTGGTATAATAGGTGGTTTTATAGGTGGAAAATTACTAAATAAGATACCAACAAAATATTTACAAATATCATTTATTCTATTTTTGTTTTATGCAGGTGTTAGCCTTATCATAAAATAGTAAAAAGAGATTGGAGTATTATGATTGAAATATTTACTGGAGTAATATCAGGTATTGTTAGTGGACTAGGTATGGGAGGAGGAACAATATTAATATTGTTTCTATCTTTGTTCTTAGATATTGAACAACATATTGCACAAGCAACTAATGTGATTTTCTTTGTGCCAACAGCAATTACAGCAATTTTAGTAAATTTAAAACAAAGAAATATAAACCTCAAGATTGGAATACCAATTTGTTTATGGGGTGTTATTGGTGCATTTATTGGAGCTATAATATCTATGCAAATGAATATGAAAACATTAAGAAAATTTTTTGGAGGATTTATAATTTTAATTGCAATCTATCAAACCTGTATGTATATAAAAAGTAAAAAAAGACATACTAGTATAAAATAACTATAAAGGAGGCAATGTATGAACATGAAATTTGTTAGAGGAATGATTATTGGAGGTCTAATATCAGCAGGTGTTGCAATGATGTGCACTGAAAAAATGCAGCCAAATAGAAAAAAAGCAATAAAAATGGGTAAGCAATTTGCTAAAAAATTAGGAATAATGTAAAATGAAAAGAAGTAAAGATAATTTATTTTTTATCTTTGCTTCTTTTTTCTTTTTACATATTATCAAATAAATTCATATTGCCATCAACAGGGCTATTATCTTCTATGTTTGATGTTTCTTCAGATGAGTTTTCAAGAAAGCTAGAGTTTTCCATATTTTCATCTTCTGAATTGATTTCTGGATTTAACTCTGCATAGTTAGCTGTTAATGTTTCAATCATTTTTGGATATATTTGTCCAGCATAATTTTTCCAATTGTCTACTATTTGTTTTGCTTGTTCTCTAGAACCAGCAAAAGTTTTTATTTCAAATATTGTTTCATTTTTTTCTACTATTCTACAAGTTATATTGTAATAATTCTCATTCTTAGGAGTATATTCCGCAATAATAGAGCTTTCATCACTTACTTCTTCAATTGCACCTTTTAGATTTGTATCTACTTGTAATTTTATAATACCAGGTAAAATATCATCAGTAAGAGCCAAAGTTTCTCTTCCTTTGTCAGTTATTTGATAAAGTGTTACGTCTTCTTTTTCATATTGCATTACATAGCCATTCTCTATTAAATCAAGTAAAAACTGTTGAAAATAAAAATAGTTCATATCTACAACTGCAAGAACAATTTTAAATAAGTTATTATTTGTTAATGCATCTTTTACCTTACTTAGAATGTATAAAATTAATACTTTGTTTTCAGCTAAAGCATTTTTGTCAGATGTTAGTTTCAAGATTATCACACTCCAATCTTATAAAATTCATCAAAATTATATCACATAATAATAAAAAAAACTATATTTTTTGAAAGATTAATGTTATAATCAAAATATAGTGAGTTTTTATGTAAGAAAAGGGGAAAATATGACTACATTATACGAAATTTTAGAGGTAAGTGAAAATGCCTCTAATGAAGTAATAGAAAAGGCATATAAGGTTTTAGTAAAAAAATATCATCCAGATTTACAAAAGCCAGAAGATAAAGAAAAAGCAGAAGCAAAGATGAAACAAATTAATGAAGCTTATGATACATTAATAAATGAAGAAAAAAGAAATAGATATAATGAAGAATTAATAGAAAAAAGAAGGCAAGAAGAATTAGAAAAGCAGGAAAATGTTAGAAAACAACAAGAAACATTTAATCAGAATAATTACCAAGAAAAAAGTTATGTACAAAATAATTATAATCAAAATATACAAAGAGATACAAAAGAAAACTATACAAGACCAGACGACATGAAAAGAAGAAGGTATGAAGAAGAGCTAAGAAAAGAGCAAGAGGTATTAAGAAGACAAATGCAACAATCCATGCAGCAAGAGTATGAAAATGCATATTATAATTATTTAAGAAGCCTTGGATATAGGATAAAAGAAAGATGGACATGGGAAAAAACTAAAAATCTAATTTTAACAATTATTATAATGATTGCAGTTATAGGAATACTTTGGTTTATTCCTCCAACTCATAATTTAATGTTAAATTTTTATAATGATAATTTTTTAGTAAAAATTATTGTTGATATATTCTTGAACATTGTAAAAGCTATATGGCAAGCATTTACAGGAATTTTTACAAAAAAATAAAAAAAGCACTTGTATAAAGTGTCTTTTTTTGTATATAATCTATGTATAAATTTTTATAAAGGAGTGTGCAAAAGATGGAAAGAAAAGTAAGAGTTGTACAATATGGTACAGGAAAAATGTCAGTTTATACAATGCGTTATGTTTATGAAAAAGGTGGCGAAATTGTTGGAGCAATTGATGTTAATCCAGAAGTTATAGGAAAAGACATTGGAGAAATTATTGGAGATGGAAATAAAGGAGTAAAAGTAACTGATGCAAAAGACGCTGAAGCAATGCTTAAAGAAGTAAAACCAGATATAGTTATAGTAACAACAATGAGTTTATTAAATGATATTAAAGATGCATTTATGCTTTGTGCAAAGCTTGGAATTAATGCGATATCAACATGTGAAGAAGCTTTTTACCCATTCAATTCTAATCCAACAGTAACAGAAGAAATTGATAAATTAGCTAAACAAAATGGATGTACAATTACAGGCAGTGGATATCAAGATGTATACTGGGGAGAACTTATTTCAGCAATTTCTGGTTCAACTCATAAAATTACAAAAATAAAAGGAAGTTCATCATACAATGTTGAAGATTATGGAATAGCTTTAGCAAAAGCACATGGAGCAGGTTTAACATTAGAAGATTTTGATAAAGAAGTTGCATCAGTAGATAAGATAACAGATAGTCAAAGACAAGAGATAATAAATAAAGGAGAATATTTACCATCATATATGTGGAATGTAAATGGATGGTTATGTTCAAAACTTGGATTAACACCAATTAGCCAAACACAGAAGTGTGTACCTCAAACTTATAAAGAAGATATAGATTCATCTACATTAGGAATGACTGTTAAGGCAGGAAACGCAACAGGTATGAGTGCTGTTGTTACAACACAAACAAAAGAAGGAATAACAATTGAATCTGAATGTATAGGAAAAGTATATTCAAAAGAAGATTATGATAAAAATGAATGGACAGTAGAAGGTGAACCAAATACAACAATAGTTGTAGCAAGGCCTGCAACAGTTGAGCTTACATGTGCTACTATAGTAAATAGAATACCAGATGTTATTAATGGAAAACCAGGATATGTTTCAACTGATAAATTAGATGAATTAAAATATCTTGTAAAACCTATGAATGAATATGTAAAATAAGTAAAATAAAAAATAGAATTTCTATAAAGCAATAAACTTTTAGAAATTCTATTTTTTTACCTAAAATTATATATTTTTTATATTCTTTTTCTTAAATGTTACAATAGACGTAATTATCATAATCATAAAATAAATTAGACAAATTATAAGTGAAAATGGTATAGTTAAACCTTCGTAATCTGGCAGATGACCAAATAAATACTGTGTAAAATCCCAGTTTAAAGTAACAAAGAAGGTTAAAAATTTTAATTTATAAGTTGTAGCTAACATGTTTATTATGCCAAATCCCATGTATCCAAATAAAGGTATAATTATTGCCAAAGGAGTATTAACTAAAATTGTACTACATGAGAAAGATAAAGTTAGTAGCAATAAATACATAGGCATTTTAGCAACAGCTTGTATAAATACATATTTAAATACATTCATAGTTTGAATTTGATTTGTATCAAAGTTATATACAACTGCAGGAATAGAAGTGCTATCAAATCCATGAACTATACCACCAACAATAAATTGTAATCCTACAACAATTGCAATAAATAAAATTAAAGATATAACACATACTAAAAATTTAGCAAGAAGTATTTTTACTCTACTGTATGGTCTTATAAGAAGTAATTTTATAGTACCTTTGTTAAATTCTTCGCTAATCATTGTGCCTGCAACCATAACCACAAATATTAAAATAAATAATTCATATTCTGTAAATACATCATTTAATAGAATTGATCTATTATCATGTTCTTTAATAGAATTAATATTATTTTCTATGTAGTATTTATACTCATTCATATTTGAAAGTGAAGAATAATATTGTTGCTTTTCTGAGTAGTCATGATTATCAGAATGCTCATAAGAATATACATCTACTGCATAATTTTTATAACTATTTAAACAACTATTTAAAAAGCTTGTAGCATAGCTAATATCTTTTTCTAATCTCCATTCTAATACTTGCTTTTGAATCTCAAGATTATATAAATTTTCATTAATGCTGTTAGTTTCTAATTTATCAATAGTATCTTCTTTTTCCTTTGTTAAACTTTTTATTTGATTATTTACATCTGATAAAGAAGAATTAACAAAATATTTCCAATCATCAGTATCTAATTTTTCTACAATGCTATCATAATGTGACTTGGCAGACTTATATGAATCTTCATCTTTTGAATAAGAGTTCATAGCATATACATCATTTCGTAACTGTTCAGGTATAAGGTTTGCTTGCCACGAGTCAAAACCATATTTTTCACTTAATTTTAAAAGATCATATTCTGTTTTATAATCTATATATATTGATTTAGAACTTGCATCATTAGGATTTAAACTTTTTAGTTCTTCCTCATAATATGAAATCATGCTATCTGAAAGATTATTACCAGATAAATTTTCGGTTATTTTGTATATTACATTAGTTAAAATAATCATTGCAAGAGTTATTACAAAAATTATGTATGTGCCTTTCTTTTTTAGAAATTTTTTAAATTCATTCTTCATTAATTTAATCAATGATATTACCTCCTGTCTTTTTTAAGAATGCATCTTCAAGTGTTAAAGCTTCTTCTACAACAGAATATATCTTTATGTTTTGCATTACTAATTTTCTTACAAGGTCAGGAACCTGCTCCTTAGTAACAGCTACTTTAATTTTTTTATCATCAAGAGGAGTAACACCTTCTCCAATAAGAATTACAGCATCTTTAACATTATCTATTTCAAAAACAAAGTATCCTTTTGAAACTTCTTTTTTTACATCAGAAATACTATTTGTTTCAACAACTGACCCATTTTTTATAATACAAACTTTATTACAGAAATTTTCAAGTTCTGCTAAGTTATGACTAGAAATTAAGATTCCCATATGTTCTTTAGTAGCAAGATTTATAAGAAGTTCACGCATATCTTTAATGCCTTCAGGGTCTAAACCATTTGTTGGTTCATCTAGAATTAATAAATTTGGTTTATGAAGTATAGCTTGAGCAATTCCTAATCTTTGTCTCATTCCTAAAGAATATTTTGAAACCTTATCTTTTATTCTGTTTTCTAATCCTACTAACTTAACTACCTCGTCTATACGAGATTTGCTTACAGTTTTGTATAGATTAGCAATTAATTTTAAGTTTTCATATCCAGAAAGATACATATATAAATCTGGATTTTCTACAATAGCACCAACCTTTTCAATTGCCTTTTCAAAGTTCTTTTTTACATCAAAACCGTTAATTTGTACGCTTCCACCTGAAATACTTTGAAGACCTAAGATTAATTTTATTGTAGTTGTTTTACCAGCACCATTAGGTCCAATAAAACCTAATATATCGCCAGATTCAACTTCAAAAGAAACATCTTTTAAAATTTGTTTTTTTCCAATTAACTTATTAAGATTTTCACATTTTAAAATTGCATTTGACATCTAATTTTCCTCCTTCTATTTGGGTGTATTTTAACATATAAAAAATGAAGATACAATAGACGAAAAATTAAGATTTTATGAAGAAACATTGATAAAAGGGCTAATTTAATATATAATAGAAAAAGTAAAAAATGAAAGAGGTAAAAAATGAGAATTAGATTTAAACCATGGGCAAGACAAGAATTAGAAGAAAGTAAATTTTATATAGATAATCCAGAAGAATATAAAGGAAAATGGAAAAATGTATTTAAAAATCCTAGTTATCCACTACATATAGAGCTTGGATGTGGAAAAGGAGGCTTCATTTCTAAGATTAGTGTGAATAATGCAAATGTAAACTATATTGGAATTGATTTAGTAGATGCAATGCTTGGGCTTGCAAAAAGAAAAGTGGAAGAAGAATTTAAAGAAAATAAAAAAGAAATAGATAACGTTTTTTTAACAAGATACGATATAGAAAGAATAACAAATATATTTGAGCAAAATGATAATATAGAAAGAATATATATAAACTTTTGTAATCCATGGCCTAGAGGTAAACATCATAAAAAAAGATTAACACATACAAGACAACTTGAAAAGTATAGAACATTTTTAAATGATAATGGAGAAATATATTTTAAAACAGATGATGACCAATTATTTGCAGATACCTTAAACTATCTAAAAGATACAAAATTTGAGATTGAGAAATATACATATGATTTAGCAAATGAAAATGATTTTTGGAATAACATTGAAACCGAACATGAAAGAATGTTTAAAGAACAAGGAATAAAAATTAAAGCATTAATTGCAAAGAAAATATCTGAATAACTGCATAATTTAGACATATTTTGGACATATTATAAAGCTATAATATTAAAATAGGAGGAATTTTATGAACAATATTAAAATATTAGTAGTAGATGATGAATCTAGAATGAGAAAATTAATTAAAGATTTTTTGATGCAAAAAGGATATCAGATTTTAGAAGCAGGTGATGGAGAAGAGGCTTTAAAAGTTTTTGAAGAAAATGAAAATAAAATTCAACTTATTTTATTAGATGTAATGATGCCAAAATTAGATGGATGGTCTGTTTTAAGACAAATAAGACAAACATCAAAAGTGCCAATTATTATGCTAACAGCAAGAGGAGAAGAGCAAGATGAATTATTTGGATTTGAACTTGGAGTTGACGAATATATTTCAAAACCATTTAGTCCTAAAATTTTAGTTGCAAGAGTAGAAGCAATATTAAAAAGATCTATGGGAGATAAAAGAGAAGTAAAAGATTATGGTGGAATTGAAATAGATCCAGAAGGAAGAACTGTTACAGTTGATGGCAAACCAGTTGAAATGAGCCTAAGAGAATATGAATTATTAAAATATTTAGTAGATAATCAAAATATAGCATTGTCTAGAGATAAAATATTAAATAATGTATGGAATTATGATTATTATGGCGATTCAAGAACTATTGATAGTCATATAAAGAAGATTAGGCATAAACTTGGAAAAAAAGGAAAGTATATTGAAACCATGAGAGGCGTTGGATATAAATTTGAAGTTAAATAGGATGGAATAATAAAATGGAAAAATTAAAAGATAAGTTAAAATCTGTTAGATTTAAGCTTTTTGCTACAATGTGTGTCGTTATAGTAATTATTGTATTTTGTCTTATTACAATTAATAAATTGGTTTTAGAAAACTTTTATGTGTATTCTAAAACAAATAAAGTAAGACAAGTATATCAAAAAATTAATAATTATTATAAATATGATTCAAATATAAATATAGAGTCTGAATTAAAACGAATTGCATTTAATAATAACTTTGATATTTATATAAAATCAGATCAAAACGTAATAGTATATAGCACAGAAAAGGACTTTTATAGCACATTAAACGAATTATCTTCGATTGTTGATAGTAGTAAAAATGCTATAAACATAATATATAAAGAAGAAGACATAGTTATTAGAAAAATAAGTGATACAAACAGTAATATGAATTATATATTACTTACAGGAACATTATGTAATGACTATAAATTATACATACGAATTCCTGTTGTTCCAATAGAAGAAAGTGTGCAAATATCAAATAAAGCCTTAATATTTATTGGAGCAATAACAATTTTAATTTCTGCATTTATTGCATCTTATGTATCTAGAAAATTTACAGATCCAATAGTACAATTAAATGATATTACAAAGAAAATGGCAAGATTAGATTTTAGTCAAAAATATCGTATAACTGATACTGAAGATGAAATTAATGAACTGGGAAATAACATAAATACAATGTCTGATAAACTAGAGAAAACTATTAAGCAATTAAGGGAAAATAATAGCGAACTAGAAAAAGACATAGAAGAAAAATCTAAAATAGATGAAATGAGAAAGCAATTTATTTCAGATGTATCTCACGAATTAAAAACACCTATTGCTCTAATACAAGGATATGCAGAAGGGTTAATTGAAAATGTAAATACTGATGAGGAATCAAAAAAATTCTATGCAGAAGTAATTTTAGATGAATCTAATAAAATGGACAAATTAGTAAAACAATTACTAGAACTTATGAAACTTGAATATGGAAAAAGAGAATTTAATAACGAAGAATTAAATTTAACAGAACTTGCAAAAGAAGTTATTAGAAGATGCAATGTTATGCTTAAAGAAAATGAAATTAATGTTGTATTAGATGTAGAGAAAGACATTTTTGCATATGCAGATGAATTTTACATAGAGCAAGTTGTAACAAATTATTTTACTAATGCAATAAAGCATTGCGATAATGTAAATGGAAAAAAACAAATAATAGTAAAAATAGAACATATAAAAGAAAAAAATAAAATTAGATTTTCAGTATTTAATACCGGTGAAAACATTGGAGAAGAAGATTTAAATAGAATTTGGGGTAGATTCTATAAAGTAGATTCTTCAAGAAATAGAGAAAATGGAGGAAGCGGTATTGGACTTGCTTTGGTAAAGGCAATCATGGTAAATTATCAAAACGACTATGGTGTTATTAACAAAGATGATGGTGTAGAATTTTATTTTGAATTAGATGAGGTAAAATAGAAAAACATAATTTATATTTTACATTATAGATGGTGGACAATATAGCGTATAATTTTGAATTAGAAAAGTTAAAAGAAATACCGAAATATCTTACAAAATGGAACATACGAGAAGAAACATATGGAAAAATAATATTGACAGAGGTATTAGATGAAATAAGTGAAGATGAGCACGAACAATATTTAGCACATTTAAGAGAAAAGTACATATTTGAAAGACAAGGAATAGAAGAAGCTGGATTTGATAAAGGAATGGCAAAAGGGAAAGCAGAAGGATTAGCTGAAGGTAGAAAGCAAGGCAGAAAACAAAGTTTAGAAGCAGTTGCACAAAAAATGAAAGCTAAAAATATGAAAATAGATGAGATTGCAGAACTTACAGGTTTAACAAAAGAAGAAATAGAAAAAATATAATTTAATTCAAAAATAAATAGATTTTAAGTAATGAAAGTCTTTTAGAAATAACTAAAAGACTTTTTATAATATTACAAATATATTACATTTTACTTATATGTATTGAAAAATATAAAATATAATTGTAAAATAAAAACATAAAGGAAAAACAAGGAGAATACAAAAGATGATAGAACTTGAAACCGTTGAGGCTGTAC
>ERZ1673743.2073-NODE-2073-length-19017-cov-20.110484_pt1 | contig 19017 bp, 19 predicted proteins | sample MGYA00580197_ERZ1673743 | MGnify/ENA primary metagenome ERZ1673743 (study PRJEB41218, sample SAMN15661795) | gut metagenome | host: Homo sapiens | place: Canada: London | collected 2015-08-20/2019-03-30 | study: EMG produced TPA metagenomics assembly of... | reverse complement strand
TTTTAAGCTGTCGATTCAACTTTTTTAGGGTGTTCCTTATCCCGAACTCGCGTTAGAAGTCTCAGTGATAAGAAAAGTGGTAGAAGAACTTGGGCTTTCAAAATAGCTGTTCGGTTGATAATGAAAAAATCGGCGGCGCCGGGGAGGCGTCGCCGAAGTGTACCCCCGAGGAGAATCGAACTCCTATTTAACGTTTAGGAAACGCTTGTTCTATCCGTTGAACTACAGGGGCGGGAGTATCAACAGTGCAAAGTTAGCGATTTTTTTGCGTCTGCCGAAAGTTTTCGCGGTAAAAACTGCGGCCGGCGCCCATTTGGCTGAGTGCGCGGCTTATTGTAGCCTGACGCAGTCGGCTGAGCCGCAGTACTTTGAGTAAAATTCGGATACGTGCCGTGCGCGGGTATGCCGCGGCGATATAGAAGCCGAACGAGCGCAGTTGGCCGTCGGGCAGCGTGGTGCGGGCGGCGTGGGGTGTCTCCGTGTGTCGACCTATGACGACCGGCTCGAAGCGGCAGACGGCGCCGCGGCGGCGCGCACCGAGCAGGAAGTATTCGTCCTCGCCTGAGGTGATCGGTTCGGTGCCGGGCCCGATAAGCGGCTCGAAACGCAGATCATTCAGGGCGCCTCGGCGTCGGAAAGCCAGTTCGACCGTGCCGCACCAGAGCCCGCGGGGCATGCGGCGGCTGATGTCGAGCCCTGCCGCAGGGTAGGGCTTGGCCGGGCGTCCGTCGGCGTCGGCATACGCGCACATTATCAGGTCGGCTTCGGGATGGTCTTCGAACGTGCGGACGAGGGCACGCAGGCCGTCGGCGCTGTAGGCCATGTCATCGTCGGCGTTGAGGATGATGTCGGCCCGGCAGTGCTCCAGGGCGTTGTTGCGGTTGGCCGAGAGGCCGCTGGCGTCGGTCCGCACGACTTCGATGTCGGCCCGGGCGGCGATTTCCGGCGGTACGGGGGCGTCGCCGTGCTGCTGCCACGAGATGACGTAGCGCACGCCGTCGACGCGCGGCAACCGCTCGGGGTCGAGCCGCCGCAGGGCGTCGGGGCGCCAGGTCGCCATTGCCAGATCGAGTGTCATAGGCGTGAGGTCCAGGCGTTGAGGAACCGGCGGGCAACCACGGCTCCGTCGTTGTGCTCGGTGACGAAGCGGCGCGAGTCGCGCCCGAGTCCGCTGAGCCGTTCGGGGTGTTGGACAAGGGCGCTGAGTGTCTCTACCGTGGCGTCGAGCGTCAGCGGAGCATTGACGATCGGGCGGTTGGACTTTTCGCCGATGAAATCGTAGAATTCGGGCTCGCCGCCGCTGACGGTGACCAGGCCGCGCGCCATGGCCAGCATGGCGTTGGTGGCGGGCGAGTAGCTGTAGATCTGGTCGAGAACCACATGGCTGCCCTTCATGCGGCCCACGTACTCGCCGTAGGGAACGTTCTCGACGATGCTCAGGCGGCAGCGGCCGGGATATCGGCCGCAGACGGCGCGGGCGGCTTCCTCGAGGATGCCGGTGCCCTTCTCGGCCAGGCGCCCCAGGTGGCGGCCCAGGAAAAATTCGACGCATTCGGGGCGGTCGGGTATGACGTACTGCTCCAGTGCACCAGTGTCGATGGGGATGCCGCCGTAGCTGACGCGGTCGGGGCCCAGGAAGCGCTCGGCCGCCACATGGTATTCGTAGAGGCCCGACACGACACCGTCGACGCTGCGGTAGACGTATTCGTCGAAACTGCGGACCTTCGGGTCGAGCCAGGCGCGGATTGACGCAGGATCCTCGAGCGCGTAGGGTGCCGGGCGCTCCCCGATGCGGTATTCGGTGTAGCGCAGCGGCGACTTAGGATCGAGCGCCTCGGCCAGATACACGGCGTCGGTGCCGGCCGCGGTGAGGAACACCGAGCGGTTCTCGCCACGGAGCCGGTCGAAAAAATAGCGCAGCAGCCGGGGCTTCAGTGCCAGAAAGTGGGGATTCTGCAGCGCCACGATGTCGTAGCCGCTCATCCGGCGGTGCAGCGTGTGGCGGCAGCGCCAGGCCAGCCGCAGGCCGCCGAGCTTGCCGGGGCGGCGGCTTAGGTCGATGTCGCGCTCGGTGCTCTGGAAGCCCGAGCCCGACGACATCAGCGTCACATCGTGGCCCAGGGCGCGCAGCGACCGCGCCAGCTGGTTGTGCATGTTGCTGTAGTCGCCGATCAGCAGGATTCGGTATGTAGGTGCGACGTTGCTCATATGTCTGCAAAGATACGCCAAAAGAGCGGAATCTACAAGCCGGCGGCGAGCGATTCGTAGAGCGCGATGTATTTAGAATAGTTGGCCGTGCGGCCGAAGCGCGCGGCCACATTGGCCCGGCAGGCCTCCGGCGAGAAGCGCCGGCGGTCGGCAGCCACGGCTTCGACGGCCCGGGCAGCTGCCTGTGCATCGCCTACGGGTACGGCGATACCGGTGTCGGGCGCAATGGTCTCCGGGCAGCCGCCGACGGCGTACATCACTACCGGTGTGCCGCAGGCCTGCGCCTCGAGCGACACCATGCCGAGTGTCTCGCCGCGCGAGAGGCTCACCAGCACGTCGGCCGCGGCGTAGTGGCGGCGCAGCTCAGCGGCGTCCGCGACGCGTCCGATGCCTTCGATGCCCTCGGGTAGCGAGGCTATCTGCCGACGGTTGAGGCCGATAAGACGAATGCGCCAGTGCGGGGGCAGATATCTGCGCAGCTTCGAGAAGTCGTCGAGCCCCTTGCGCTGCTCCCAGTTGTAGGCCACGCCGAGCGCGAGCGGCCGGCCGTTGCTCGCGCTCGGCGGCAGCGGATACTGCTCCGCGACGGGGAGTTCGACTCCGTTAGTGATGACAGTGACCGGATACTGCCCCAGGACCGATCCCGGCAACTGCCGGGCCACCCACTGCGACACGGCTACAAGATGCAGCCGGTCAAGGCCGGCGAAGGCTTCGCGCTTGGCGCGGAAATTGGCCCGGGCGCGGCTCAGAAACAGCGATCCCGGATAGACACCGCGGCGCGGACATCCGCCGCAACCGCGGGCGAGTCCATCGCAACCTTCGGCATCGAAAAAGGCGCAGTGGCCAGTAAGCGGCCACAGGTCGTGGAGCGTCCACACCACCGGAATGCGGCTCTCGCGCAGGAAGTCGAAGAGCAGGGGATAGTGCAGATAATAGCCGTGGATGTTGTGAAGCTGTATTACGTCGGGCCGCAGATCATTTATCAGGGCGATGAGCCGCCGCGTCGGGCCGGCCGAGTGAAGCCCGTGGCGGTCCGCCACACGTGTCATGGCACCATGCCATGACACGGAAAGTGTCGTTGCCAGTCGGTGCCGGCTCGCCGGGTCGAAATCAGCGGCAATCGGTCCGGGGCGCCCGTAGGCCAGGTGGCAGTCCCAGCCGGCGGCCGTAGCCATCCGGTCGATGTCGTCGGCGATGAGCCCGGGCGCCGTGCGCCCCACCGTCGTATTAATCTGCAGCAGCCGCTTCATCATATGCTCTTCGCGAGGGTCAGGGCCAGGGAGCGCAGAGCGGAGAGGTCGGCGCGGTGCAGGCGGCTGTGGATCGTGAGGACCGGCGCTACGGGTTTCATGTCTTTCATGCCGGCGAGGGCTTCGGACATGAGGCGGCCGGCGACCGGTGCCCAGGAGCCGTTCTCGATCAAGGCGACCGGACGGCCGGCGAGGCGTTTGCTCTCGAGATGTGCAATGAATTCGTGCATGGCCGGGAACAGACCGCCGTCGTAAGTCACCGAGCACAGGGCCAGGCGGCTGAGGCGGAACGCCTCGGCCACGGCGTATGACACCTGGTGGCGGCACAGATCCATCAAGGTGACTTCGCCTGCGCCGGCGGCGTCGAGTTCGGCTGCAAGGCGCCGGGCTGCCTCGGCCGTGCCTCCGTAGATCGAGGCGTAGGCTACCAGGACGCCTTCCGTCTCGGGCTCGTATCGGCTCCATTTGTCGTAGAGCTGCCAGTATCGGGCGAGATTATCGGTCAGCACGGAGCCATGGAGCGGCGCCACCGTGGAAAACGGCTGTCCCGTGAGTTTTTTCATTACAGCCTGGACGCTCGCGCCGAAGCGTCCGACTATATTGGTGTAGTAGCGTCGCGCCTCGGCGTCCCAGGCCTCGGGGTCCGACGACATTGCGAAGGAGCCGAAAGCGTCGGCCGAGAAGAGGACGCCATCGGTCGTGTCGAGGGTCATCATCACCTCGGGCCAGTGGACCATCGGTGCGGTGAAGAAGCGCAGCTGCGTGCGCCCGAGCGAGAGTGCGTCGCCGTCGGTCACGATGTCGCAGCGCGGGCTGAAATCAATCTCCTCGAAGTAGTTGGCCAGCATGGCGGCCGCCTTGGCCGTGCAGGTGATGCGAATGGCCGGGAAGCGTGCTATCAGCGCTCCGATCGAGCCTGAGTGGTCGGGCTCCATGTGCTGCACTATCAGGCGACGGGGCTGCCGCCCGGTCTCCGCCACCGCCCGGTCTACGGCCTCGAGCCAGTCGGCGCAGCGGCGCGCGTCGACGGCGTCAATAATTGCCGGCTGCTCATCGTCAATGAAATACGAGTTATATGAAATGCCGGCAGTCAGCGGGTACTGACCTTCGAAGAGGTCGAGGTTGTCGTCTTCGGCCCCTATGAACCGGATATTGGGTGCGATCGATTTCATCAGGATTTCAGTTATGTGGGTTTTACGGTGCAAAATTACTGAATTTTTCTGAATCGGCCATATGTCCGCTATCGGCCGGTTGTCCGGAAACGGACAGTTGGCAAAAATCTCATTTCGCTTGATTATAGAGTTTTATAACTTTGGCACGCCTTTTGGGGTAAATACGGGCATAAAACGAACAGCACGATACAATGGACAGAACGATAAGTAAAAGTGAAACCCTCCGCCGCCGGTACCGGCGCATCGCAGCCGCTGCCGTGGCGGTGACTGCTGCAGCCGGTGCCGTCGTAGCGGTAAATGCGCTCATGGCTCCGACGGTCGACGCCTCCGCGCTGAAGCTGGCCGACGTCGACCGCGGCGACATCGACGTGACCGTCACGGGATCCGGCCGGGTCGAACCCGCGTTCGAGGAAGTTATCAATTCGCCTCTTTCAAGTCGGGTGGTCGAGATCTACCACCGCAGCGGCGATGTGGTGGAGGCGGGTACGCCGTTGCTGCGCCTCGACCTCGACGCGGCCCGCACCGACTACGACAGTCGACTCGACGAGCTGGCCATGCTGCGGCTGCAGCTGTCGCAGCTGCGGGCCAACAACCGCACCCGCACCGCCGAGCTGCGCAAGCAGATCGAGGTCGCGCGCATGAAACTGCAGCGGCTCGACGCCGAGCTGGTCAACGAGCGCTATCTCGACAGCATCGGCAGCGGCACTACCGACCGCGTGCGCGAGGTGCAGTTCAACCGCAACGCCGGACGCCTCGAACTCGAGCAGCTCGAGCAACAGCTCGCCAACCAGACCGACGTGATGGCAGCCGACGAGCGGCTCAAGCAACTCGAGATAGAGATCAAGGAAAAGGCCGTCAGTCAGCAGGCGCGGATGCTCGGCGACGCCGAGATACGTGCCCCGCGCCGAGCCACCGTCACGTCGATCGCCGACCGGCTTGGCTCTACAGTAGCCGCCGGACAGCAGGTGGCTGCGATCGCCGACCTGGGCCACTACCGCATCGACGCCCGCTTTGCCGACATCCATGCCGCCGATCTCCGGGCGGGTGCCCGTGTCCGTGTGACGGTCAGCCGCCGGGCGCTCGACGGCTTTGTCAGCTCGGTGGCTCCCACCGCCCGCGACGGGATGCTCGACGTGACGGTGACTCTCGAATGCGACAGCGCCGACGTGCTGCGGCCGGGGGTGAAGGCCGATGTGGCCGTGTCGAACGGCTTGCGTGCCGGCGTGGTGCGCATCCCTAACACAGCGTTCTACACCGGCGCCGGCGACTACCGGCTGTACGTGCTTGCGCCGGGATCAGACGAACTCGTGGCCCGCAGGGTGAAGCTCGGCGCCGCAGGCTACGATTTTGTCGAAGTGGTGTCAGGCCTCGCGCCGGGCGAAAGGATAGTGACTTCAGGCACTGACCGCTTCGGCAAGGAAAACAGAGTGAAAATCAAGAATTGAAAATTTATAATTAAGAATGCATAATTAAGAATTGAAAATTAATAAAGCATAATTTGATCTTATGGTAACAACTTATTTCAGACAGGCATGGCAGCTGCTGCGGCAGAACAGGCTGTTTTCGGCGATCTACATCGCCGGCACGGCGCTCGCCATAGCCACAACGACCATCTTCGCGGTGATCTACTACGTGAAGATCGAGCCGGTCTACCCCGAGTACAACCGCCACCGCACGGCCTATGTGACACAGGGTCAGGTATTCACCGCCGACGGTATGTCGGGCTGGGGCGGCCTGCTCGGCCTCGATTTGCTCGACAGGATACGCCGCCTCCCGGGAGTCACGACGCTCACGGCCGTGCGGGACCGGTCGTGGTACAGCGACTTCGTAGGGCTGCCCGGCAAGAAAAACGATGTGCGTGCGTTTGTCAAGGGCGTGGATCCGCAGTTTTTCGAGGTCTATGAGTTCGATGTCCTTGAAGGCACGGCGCTCAGCGCCGCCGACTTCGACAGCGGCGCACACTCGGCCATCATCACCGACGGCCTGGCGACGCAGCTTTTCGGGACGGCCCGCGGGATCGTAGGACGTGATTTTCAGCTCAACTACGGCGACTATCGCGTGGCGGGCGTCGTGCGCGCGGGCAGCTCGCTGGCCCGTCAGTCATTCGCGACACTTTACATTCCCTACACTTCGATCGACGGCTACGACAGCCAGAGCGTTCCCAATGTGGGCAGCTATTTCGGCGTATTGCTGACCGACAGCCTCGACGAGGTGCGCCGCGCCACAGCCGAAATGGTGCGCCGCTACAACAGCTCGCAGGACGATTACAAGCTCGAGCTGTGGGCGCAGCCGCAGTCTCATCTGGTCAGATCGCTCAATCCGTCGCCTTCCCGGGAAAGCGATGTGTCCGATATAATCCGCTCCAAGGGCCTGATACTGCTGATACTGCTGCTGGTACCGGCCCTGAATCTGAGCGGCATGATTTCAGGCCGCATGGAGACACGCGGCTCCGAACTGGGTGTGCGCCGCTCGTTCGGTGCCCGGCGCCGCCATCTGATCGGCCAGGTAGTGTGGGAGAATCTGGCGCTGACGCTGATCGGGGGTGTGCTCGGGCTGCTCCTGACGTGGCTGCTGCTCTGGCTGAGCGGCGGCATGCTGCTGACGCTGGTCGACGATCCGTTCAATTCGCCCGTCGCCGACGTGGCCCTGACCCCCGACATGTTTTTCGCTCCGGCCATATTCGGCATCGTACTGGTGCTGACGGTCTTTCTCAATCTTCTGTCGGCCGCGGTGCCGGCCTGGATCTCGTCGCGCCGCCAGATCGTAAAATCACTTAAAGAAAAATGACTATGATAAAGATGATATTCAAGAATCTGTGGAACCGCCGTCGCCAGAATGCGTGGCTTTTCATCGAGCTGATACTTGTCACGGCGCTCACGTGGATCATGACCGACAGCGTGGTCGTCAGCGTGGCCGACCGCGCAATGCCGCTCGGCTACGACGCCGACCGGCTGGTGATCGTCGACGTGGCCTCGCTGCCTTCGGTATCGTCAGAGTATCAGGCCGAGTACGACTCTGTCGACGCCAACCGCGCGGCAGTCGAAACCATGGTGCAACATCTGCGCGGCCTCGACGGCGTGGAGCGTGCCTGCTATATGGGCGGTCATCCACTTATCGGCGGCACATCAAGCATCAACACCGGCATGCACTGCGGCAACCCGGGTGTGGATACGCTCGTCCACGGTGTCAACGTGGTGCAGTTCGTGCCCGGCACCGAATTTTTCGAGACTTTCGGCATATGCGCCTCCGACGGGTCGCCGTCGGCAGCCGAACTGTCGCGCCGCCCCATGGACGAGGACGACATTATCATCTCGCGCCAGTACGGCGAACTGTTCTGGCCCGGCGAGAATGCATACGGCAAATATTTCGTCAATCCGCCGGCCAACGGCGACACCACTTATACTAAAGTCACCGGCGTGGTCGAGGGCCTGCGCTGGCTATCGCCTCTGCGGTCGTACGCCGTGGTATTCAGCAACAGAAACTCGCGCGTAAGCGCCGTGACGGAATTCAAGGTCGTACTGCGTCTCGGGTCCGATGTCGACCACACCGACTTTCTCAACAGCCTGCGCAACCGTTCCGATCTGCGGGCCGGTAATTTCCTGGTACAGACGGCCACCGACTATACCGATTTCCTTTATCAGACCGAGGAAGCCAACGCCATACACACCCAACAGCGGCAGATGCTACTGCTGGCGGCTTTCTTCCTGCTCAATCTTGTACTTGGTACTGTCGGCTGCTTCTGGCTGCAGACCAACCGCCGCGTCGAGGAAATCGGCGTGCTGCGCTCGTTCGGCGCACGCCGCGGCCACATCGTCGGGATGCTCGTCGGCGAGAGCGTCGTACTGGCCCTTGCAGCTTACATCATCGGCGTCCTGGCCTACCTGCAGTACGCGCTCCGCAACGGTCTTGACGACGGATTCGACGGCAACGCCGTAGCTAACGCGGCCGACACCTGGGTGAGCCACTTCGGCGAGCACTTCGTCATCATATCGGCCATCGTGCTGGTCATCCTTGTGGTGTGCGTGGTCATCGGCACACTCATACCGGCTGTACGCGCCTCGCGTGTGAACGTGGCCGACGCTCTGCGCGACGAATAAACATTCGATAAACACATAAAATCAGACAATATGCAATCCATCTCATTAAAAGACATCAGCAAGATATACCGTACTAAATCCATCGAGACCACTGCGCTCGAGGGTGTCAGCCTCGACATCGAGGAAGGCGAGTTTGTCAGCATCATGGGGCCGTCGGGCTGCGGCAAGTCGACCCTGCTCAACATCATGGGTCTGCTCGATACGCCCACGTCGGGCAGCGTCGAGATCTGTGGCCGCAACGTCGCCGGTCTGTCGGACCGCGCGCTTGCCTCGATGCGCAACGCCACGCTGGGATTCGTCTTCCAGAGCTTTCACCTGATCAGTTCGCTCAGCGTGCTCGACAACGTGATGGTGCCGCTGGCCTACCGCCGCGGCGCCGGCGACCGCAAGGCTCTCGCCCGCGAGGCCCTCGAACGTGTGGGGCTGAGTCACCGCATGGGCCACATGCCCGCGCAGCTGTCGGGCGGTCAGGCACAGCGTGTGGCCATAGCCCGGGCCATTGTCGGCAATCCGAAGATCATCCTGGCCGACGAACCCTGCGGCAACCTCGACTCGCACATGGGCGCCGAGATCATGGGTCTCCTCCACAGCCTCAACCGCGACGAGGGGCGCACCATCGTCATGGTCACGCACAACGACGAGCAGGCACGCGGCACCGACCGCGTGGTGCACTTCTTCGACGGACACCGTGTGAAATGAGACTGAGGACAGCAATATCCGCGGCCCTGATATCCGCCGCACTTTGTGCCGCGGCAGCCGAGCGCGCACTGACGCTCGACGAGGCCGTAGCCCTGGCGCGGGCCCGCAGCGTCGATGCCGCTGTGGCCGCCAACGAGCTACGCACGGCCTACTGGGAGTACCGCACCTACCGTGCCGATCTGCTCCCGGAGGTGAGCCTCGAGGCCACTCTGCCGGGCTATAACAAGCGGTATTCCTCGTATCAGCGCGAGGATGGCTCGTACACGTTTCTGCGCGACAACAATCTGAAGGTCAACGGCGCTCTCAGCGTGACGCAGCGCATATGGGCCACGGGGGGCACGCTGTCGCTGACATCGTCGCTCGATCTGGTGCGTCAGCTCGACGACGGCGGATCGTCGCGCTACATGACCGTGCCCGTGGCCCTGAAACTGTCGCAACCGCTTTTCGGAGTCAACGACGTGCGCTGGAAGCGCCGCATCGAGCCGGTCCGCTACCGCGAGGCCCGCGCCGCCTACATCAGCGCCACCGAGCAGGTGGCCATGCGCGCGGTGCAGTATTATTTCGACCTGCTGTCGGCCCGCGAGACCCGCGCCTCGGCGGCTCAGAACGTGGCCAACGCCGAGCGCCTCTACGCGACGGCCAAGGTGCGCCGGTCGATGGGTTACATCAGCGAGAACGACCTGATGCAGATCGAGCTCAATCTGCTCAACTCGCGCTCGTCGCTGACCGAAAGCGAGAGCCGCGTACGGGCCGCCATGTTTACCCTGCGGTCGTTTCTCGATCTGGACGACGAAGCGGAGATAGTGCCCGCGCTTCCCGCCGCACCCGAATTTCCCGAAGTCGGATATGACGAGGCCCTGACACGCGCGCTCGCGGGCAATTCGATATCGATGAACATCCGGCGCCGGCAGCTCGAGGCCGACTACGAGGTGGCCAAGGCCCGGGGCGACATGCGGCAGATAAACCTGTTCGTGCAGTTGGGCTATACGGGTACCGACCGCACCCCCGGAGCTGCCTATGGCGACCTGCGGTCGAATCAGGTGGTTGAAGTGGGAGTGTCGCTGCCGCTGCTCGACTGGGGCCGTCGCCGCGGACAGGTCAACGTGGCCCGCAGCCGCCGCGACCTCACCGAAGACCGCCTGCGCAAGGAGCAGGCCGACTTCCGCCAGGACCTTTTCGTGCTTGTCGAGCGTTTCAACAATCAGCGGGGTCAACTCGCGCTCGCACTCAGGGCCGACGAGATAGCCGGACGCCGCTACGAAAGTTCGGTGGAGACCTTCCTTGTCGGCAAAATCTCGGCGCTCGATCTCAATGACTCGCAGGAGAACAAGGATGCCGCCCGGGCCAAGTATCTCGACGAGATGTTCTGGTACTGGTACTATTTCTATCAGCTGCGCAGCGTCACGCTGTGGGACTTCACGGGTTCGCGGCCAATCGACGACGATCTTGAACCGGTAATACGCGGCAGAAAATAAAAAATCGCTATATTTGCAGTATGATTCTGATAATTGACGACGATCCGGCCATCCGCGCCTCGCTGCAGCTGCTTCTGAGGCGTGCAGGACACGAGGCCAAGGCCGCCGGCGGGCCGGCCGAAGCAATGGACGAGGTGCGCGCTGCCCCGCCCGCGCTGGTGCTCCTCGACATGAATTTCTCGCGCTACACCTCCGGGGAGGAGGGTCTGACGCTGCTGCGTCAGATCAAGATTTTCGCGCCGGCTGTCCCGGTCATACTCATGACGGCGTGGGGCACCATCGACCTGGCCGTGGAAGGCATGCGCGCCGGCGCGTTCGATTTCATCACCAAGCCGTGGGACAACCGCCGGCTGCTCGACCGCATATCTGTTGCTCTCGACATGACGGCTCCGGAGACCCCGGAAGCCGTCGCCACGCGCTTCGACCGCACGGGCATCGTCGGTTCGAGTGTAGGGTTGCGCCAAGTGCTCGAGACAGCCGCGCGCGTCGCTCCGACGAATGCACCGGTGCTCATCACCGGCGAGAGCGGCACCGGCAAGGAACTCGTGGCCGAGGCCATACACCGCAACAGCCGCCGGCGCCGGGGGCCGTTCGTCAAGGTCAACCTCGGCGGGCTGCCTCAGTCGCTCTTCGAGAGCGAGATGTTCGGTCACTGCAAGGGGGCGTTCACCGACGCCCTCGCCGACCGCGTCGGCCGCTTCGAGGCCGCCGACGGCGGTACGATCTTCCTCGACGAGATCGGCGAACTCGACCTCACCTGCCAGGTGAAGCTGCTGCGCGTGCTTCAGGAGCAGTCGTTCGAGCCTCTGGGCAGCAGCGTCACCCGCCGCGTCGACGTGCGCGTGGTCTGCGCCACCAACGCCGACCTTCCGCGCCTTGTGGCCGAGCGCCGCTTCCGCGAAGACCTTTTCTACCGCATAAATCTCGTGAACATAGAGTTGCCGCCGCTGCGCTACCGCACGGACGACATAGCGCCTCTGACGGCCCATTTCCTTGCCGCCGCGGCGCGTGCCAACGGACTGCCCGAACCGTCGGTGACGCCCGACGCCCTGGCCTGGCTGCGGTCGCTTCCCTGGCCGGGCAACATCCGCGAGCTTCGCAACGCCGTGGAGCGCACGCTGATCGTCAGCGGCACCGCGACACTCGGCGCCGACGATTTCCGCCGGGCTGTTCCGGCGGCCCGGGGTGTAGCCGCTCCGGCGCAGCCGGCTCCGGGGGGCACTCTCGACCGGCTCGAGCACGACCGCATCGCCGACGCCATGCGGCGCCACGGAGGAAACATATCGCGGGCAGCCGCCGAGCTGGGGCTGAGTCGCGGAGCACTTTACCGCCGGCTCGAGAAGTTCGGTTTCCGTCCATGAATCTCCGGCTGCTGTTCGTCATAATGGCCGCGCTGCTGCTCGCGGTGTGCCTGACGGCTGTGATCGGCGCAGCCGAAGTCGGCTCGACGCTGTTCTACGTCCTCGAGGGGCTGACGCTCGCGGCGCTGCTGTTTCTGATTTTCTTCTACCGCCGGCTCATCCGGCCTATCGATGCGCTTGCACGCGGTCTCGACCTGCTGCGCGGGCAGGACCGCACCACGCGCCTGCGCCATGTCGGGCAGCCCGACGTCGACCGCATCTCCGACACATTCAACGAGCTGCTCGACACGCTCAAGGCCGGACGCGTGCAGTACGAGGAGCGCACCCGCTTTGTCGATCTGCTTATAGCGGCCGCTCCCATCGGGGTGGTCATTCTCGACTATGACGGCCAGGTCACGCTGACCAATCCCGCCGCACGGCGCCTGATGCCCGACGGCACTGCGCTGAACCGGGTCATCGGCAGCCTGGCTGTCGGATCGACCGTCGACCGTCTCACCGACAGCGGCACGACCCTGCGCTGCAGCTGCCACACGTTCATCGACTGCGGCGTGGAGCACCGGTTCTATCTGGTCGAGGACATCACAAACTCGGTGGCGGCCGCCGAACGCGCGGCTTACGAAAAGGTGATCCGCATCATTTCGCACGAGGTCAACAACACGGTCGCGGGTGTCGGCTCGGCCATCGATGCTGCCATTCCGGCCCTTGGCGACCCGGCCGCAGCGCCGGAGGTGGCCGAGGTGCTCGCGTCGTGCGCCGCCCGCACCGACAGCCTGGCGCGGTTCATCAACCGCTTCGCCGACGTGGTCCGCATTCCTGATCCGCAGCGGTCGCCGCAGGGATTACGCGATTTCGTCGGGCGCAACGGACCCTTCCTGCAGAGCCTCGGCTCAGCCGCAGGGGTAAAAGTGACCGTCGCGGACTCCGATTGTAATCCTGAGGTAAGCATCGACGCGCCGCTGATGGGGCAGGCGCTCGTGAATATTGTCAAGAACGCTGTCGAAAGCGCCGCCGGGCGCCCCGACGCGGCGGTCAGTGTGGCTGTCTGCCGCCGCGACGGCCATGCCGTCCTCGAAGTCACCGACAACGGCCCCGGCATCGATCCCGACAAGGCCAGGCGCCTCTTCACCCCCTTCTACACCGACAAGCCCGGCGGCCAGGGCATCGGCCTCACCTTCGTCCGCGACGTTGTCCGCCGCCACGGCGCCACCTGCCGCCTCGCCACCTCACCCGACCGCCTCACCCGCTTCACCATCACTTTCTAATTTTGCGGTATGATTCTACGGAAAGCTACTTTTGATGATATCGACGACGTGATGCTGGTTTTCTCTCAGGCCCGTCTTGCCCAGCGTAGAGCCGGGTTCAAGCAGTGGGACGACGGCTATCCGTCGCTCGAGGTTCTGAAATCTGACATAAGGAGCTCAAATGGCTTCGTTCTGGACGATGGCGGCCGTATAGCCGGATACGTTGCAATAGCTGTCGGCGATGAAGAGTATGACAGGCATCCGGAAATATGGGATGTGGCTGAATCTTATGCGGTGTTCCACCGTTTAGCCCTTTCTGATGATTACAGAGGTAAAAGAGTTTCTTCAATATTATTCGACTTGGCTGAATCGCTGGCAGACAGGACTGACGCGCAGTTCGTCAGAATTGACACAGGTCTTGAAAATAAGCCAATGCAGCACATCCTCTCAAAAAGAGGGTATGCCGCACTTGGCTGTTGTAGTTTCATCTGGGGCGAAAGGCTGGCGTACGAAAAGCCGCTGACCGAACTCTCCTGACTAAACAAAGGGTGGGACGGTTATTCTTTAAACCACAACTTTTTTGCATGAGTGCTTGTTGTTGTAATACAAATATAGTAACTTTGCAGTATAAATCATTACAATATGGATATAGCACTTCCAAAAAAGAACCAAAGTTTCCGTTTGTCGGTAGAACTGATCGAACGTCTGCGGCAGCTTGCCAAGCGCCAGAACCGCAGCCTCAACAACTACGTTGAGACTTTACTTCTTGATGCCGCATACAGCGAGCCTAACGATGTGACGCTCGAAGCTATGAAAGAGGCTCAAAGCGGTTCTCTGCGCAAAGCGACGCCACTAGACCTTTCTTCCATCGAAGCGATGGAACGTTCTATGGGATTATGAAGAGACTGCATCCTACCACCCAGTACAAAAAGGATTATAAGCGGTTTCGCAACAATCCCGGGAAATTAGTGAAACTTATGGCAATACTCAATATGCTTCAGTCGGAAATTCCAATTCCGGCTGAATACTATCCGCATATGCTTACGGGCAATTATGCCGGATTTATGGAGTGCCACATTGAGGGAGACTTTCTGCTGATATGGTTTGACCGAGAAACCGATCAGATAGATCTCGTTCGTCTCGGCTCACACTCAGAGCTGTTCAGGCAGTAACGTAAAAAACGAATCACATAAGCTGCGGGGCGGCTTATGTGATTCGTTTTGCGGGGTGGGGCGGTTACTCGCCGAGGTCGACGGCGTAGTGGGCGCGCTTGCCGGTTGGGTAGATGCCGGAGATGAACATCACCTTGTCTTCGCCCGGGCCGAGGTCGCGGATGGCGGTGAAGATCTTCTCGATGTCGTCGGCGCTCGATACGCGCATGTTGTTGACTGAGGTGATGATGAATCCGTCGCGGATGCCGGCCTGCGACATGCGTCCGTTGCCGGTGAGGGTGACTACGACGCCGCGCGAGATTTCGAGACGCCGCAGCAGCTCGGTGTCGGCGCCCGCAAAGATGGCGCCGAGTACGCCCATCGGCGTTTCGGGTCCGGTGACGGCCACGTTGCCGTCGCGGTTGCGCAGGGTCACCGTTGCCATGTGGGGCTTGCCGTCGCGGATAAGGCTGATCTCGATGACGTCGCCGGGGCTGCAGCGGGCCATGATTTCCTGCATGCGGGCGGTGCCGGTGACGGCGATGCCGTTTATGAACACGATGACGTCGCCGGGCTTGATGCCGGCCTCAATGGCAGCGCTATGGTCCTGAACTTCTGCTACGTAGATGCCGCGGGTGGCGCCTTCGATCTTCTTTTCGGCGATCAGCTCGGGCGAAAGTTCGATGAACGAGATGCCGAGGAAGGCGCGCTGCACTGTGCCGTAGCGCTCAAGGTCCTCGACAACTTTCTTGACGATGGATGTCGGTATGGCGAACGAGCATCCGGCATAGTTGCCGGTGCGCGAGTAGATGGCGGTGTTGATGCCCACGAGCTCGCCGGCGAGGTTGACCAGCGCGCCGCCCGAGTTGCCCTGGTTGACGGCGGCGTCGGTCTGTATGTATGCCTCGATGCCGCCGCCGGCACCTCCGCCAACGGTCGACGAGATGTTTCGTGCCTTGGCGCTGACGATGCCCGAGGTGACGGTGGAGGTGAAGCCGAACGGATTGCCCACGGCGAGCACCCATTCGCCCACGCGCAGATCCTCGCTGTTGCCCATCGGGATTACGTGGAGGCTGTCGCCTGGATTCTCGATCTTGATCAGAGCAAGGTCGGTGACGGGATCGGCGCCGATGATGGTGGCTTCGAAGTTGCGGTTGTCGTTGAGGGTCACCTCGAGGCGCTCGGCACCGTCGATCACGTGGTTATTGGTGACGATGTAGCCGTCGGGCGATATGATGACGCCCGAGCCGAGGCCCACCTGCTGCTGGCGCGGTTCGGGCTGCTGCGGCTGCTGCCGGCGGCCGCCGGGGGAGCCGAAAAAGTACTGGAAGAACGGATCGTCGAACGGATCGAAGCCGCCTTGATAGCCGCGAGTGGCCGGGGTGGCGAAGCTCTTGACCGACACGACGCCGTTGACCGTCGATTCGGCCGCATTGACGAAATCTTCCTGTGAAATGGGTGCTGACGCCGAGGCGCCGAGGACACCGGCGGCCAGTGCGAGGCCGCATATGATGAATTTTCTGTTCATAGGCTATAAAGGTTTATGTACTAATCAGACGCAAAATTACGGCGCAACGCCGTGTGTGTCAAGTTAATTTGTCTAAATTTTAACCATTGTTTTTTAACATTCAACATTTATAACTATCAGTGCCGAAGTCCCGGAAAAAATGCGTAACTTTGCAGCAAATTACCAATATGGCAAAAATAGGTTCAGTTTTTTCGCCCGCCGGAGTCAAGGCGCTTCTGCTGGGCAGCGGAGAGTTAGGAAAAGAAGTGGCAATCGAACTGCAGCGCATGGGAGTCGAGGTAGTGGCCTGCGACCGCTATCAGCACGCCCCCGCCATGCAGGTGGCCCATCGGGGCCACACGCTGAGCATGCTCGACGGGGAGGCACTGCGAGCTGTCATCGAGGCCGAACGCCCCGACCACATCATTCCCGAAGTGGAGGCCATCGCCACCGACGAGCTCGTGAAGCTCGAGAAGGAGGGTTTCAATGTCACTCCGACCGCCCGCGCCGCCCGTCTGACGATGAACCGCGAGGGCATCCGCCGCCTTGCCGCCGAGGAGCTGGGCCTGCCCACATCGCGCTACCGCTTCGCCGACACCCGCGAGGAATTCGACCGAGCCATAGCCGAAATCGGACTGCCCTGCGTGGTGAAGCCTGTGATGAGTTCAAGCGGCCACGGCCAGACCACTGTCCGCCGTCCCGAGCAGATCGACGCCGCCTGGCACGAGGCCCAGGAAGGCGGCCGTGCCGGTGCCGGACGTGTCATCGTCGAGGGTTTCGTCGACTTCGACTACGAGATCACGCTGCTGACGGTGCGCTCCGTGGCCGGAACGACCTTCTGTGAGCCCGTCGGGCACGTTCAGGTCGAGGGCGACTACCGCGAGTCTTGGCAACCGCAGCCCATGAGCGCGAAGGCCGTCGGGAAGGCACGCGAAATAGCCCGGGCCGTGACGGACGCTCTCGGCGGCTACGGCATCTTCGGTGTCGAGCTATTCGTCAAGGGCGACGACGTCATCTTCAGCGAAGTATCGCCCCGCCCGCACGATACCGGCATGGTGACAATGATTTCGCAGGACCTGAGCGAGTTCGCCCTGCATGCCCGCGCCCTGCTCGGGCTCCCCGTGCCGTCGATCCGGTTTTACGGTCCGTCGGCGTCGCGCGCCATCGTGGTCGAGGGCGACACCGACACCGTCGAATTCGACAATCTCGAGAAGGCGCTCGCCGAGGATGGTGTCCAGATCCGCATTTTCGGCAAGCCCGAGGTAAAGGGGCACCGCCGCATGGGCGTGTTGCTGGCCTGGGCCGACACCGTAGAGGAAGCCCGCGCCAAGACAGGTCGTGCCTATGAAGCTCTGAAAGTCAACGTGCTGCCGCGCCGCCACTGATGGAGACAAAGAATCTGACCGTCATGATGATGGTGGCCGATACGGCCCGCGCCGACTTGGCCTTCGCGGCCGACCGCACCTACTACCGCTTCGCCACCGACTCGTCGATCGAGGACGGCAGTCTGGCAGCCTGCGCCGATGTGGCCGAGCTTGCGGGGAAAGTCCTGACGGCCGCCAAAGCTGCCGAAGGCGAGGAACCGCTGCCAGAAGATCTGCGCGTGCAGCTCTTCGTCAACAACCGCCTGCAGCAGCTTACCGTCTCCGAAGCCTCGTTGCGGCGCCTCATTGACTGCCTGGAGCCCCACGCAGCTGAATTCGCTTTTCTCCGCGGCTTCCTACGCTGATCCGGGCGAACAAGGACTGCGGGATTTGTGTTCATTAATTATGAACACAAAAAATCAGACACCGAAAGTCAACGGCTTCATCATGCTTGTCGTGGCAGTGATGGTGGGCGCGATCGCCTGCTATAGCTTCTATCAGTGGTACCCTTCCTACAAGGCCGAAAAAGACCGCGCCGAAGCCGTCCGCGACTCCATCGCCGCCTCCCTGACCTCCGTACCTTGATCATGCTTAGAATTGGCCTATGATACCGACGATCCGGGGAAATTCGGTAATGATATAGTCAGCCCCGGCATCTTTCAGTTCTGCCCCGGTGCCATTGCCGTAAGTCACGCCGCAAGTGGCAGTGCCGGCGGCTATCCCCATGAGAATGTCCACGTCCATATCGCCGACTACAAGCGTCTCTTCCTTATTCCATCCTTGGGTAGCAAGAATCATGTTTACCGGATCGGGCGCGGGCTTTCCTTGTATTACGTCTCCTCCGCCGACAACCATCCTAAGATACCCGCTGATGAGCAGCTCATTGCAAAGCTCTGTCAGAGAAGTTTTACTACGGCTGGATGCAACAGCCATCCTGATTCCGCTCCGTTTAAGATCGGCCAGGGTGTCAAGCACGCGGGGAAATGTACGGACAATAAACGAGTTCTTGACGGATTTGTAAATTTCGCGAAAAGTTGCCGCATACAGTTCTGCCGACAAAGGAATGCCTGGCCAGAGGATTGAGGGAATTTCCTCAAGTCTGTAGCCTATCATAGCCTTGCATTCCTTATCGGATTTATCGGGCAGATTCATTACCCGGTTTGTCCTGCGCATTGTTTATACGGTTAATTCGGCTGTGTCAGCTAACGTGCCGTCGAAATCGAATATAATGTTTTTATATTTCATATTCTTGACGCGAGTTCGGGATAAGGACTTTTACGACCGCCCGGCCACTTGCCGGTTCTTTGCTAAGGCAAAGCGACAAGCCGATGAGTTTCAGCAGTCCACGGGTCGAGACAGTGATAATCCGCCTTCCTGCGTTGTCGGCTTATCACAGACTCTCCCTGCCGGGACTGATCAGTTCCATTCTACAGGGACAGATGAAGAATCGGGTACGGGCGACCGGCCTCGTCAGTTTCATCTCTCGATATTA
>ERZ1673743.2071-NODE-2071-length-19027-cov-14.246205_pt1 | contig 19027 bp, 14 predicted proteins | sample MGYA00580197_ERZ1673743 | MGnify/ENA primary metagenome ERZ1673743 (study PRJEB41218, sample SAMN15661795) | gut metagenome | host: Homo sapiens | place: Canada: London | collected 2015-08-20/2019-03-30 | study: EMG produced TPA metagenomics assembly of... | reverse complement strand
TGCGGCGGTAGTACACGCCCAGCACGTTTTCCGAAAAGCTGGTCATCATGCCCAGAATGGCCATGACCCACATCCAGAAGATGGCGCCCGGCCCGCCCGAGACGATGGCCGTGGCCACACCCACGATGTTGCCGGTGCCAATGGTGCCAGCCAGCGCCGTGCACATGCTCTGGAACTGGCTGATGGCCATGTCCTCTTTGCTGGTGTGGGCGGTGACCTCCTTGTTGGTGAACACCGCGCCAATGGTGTGCCGCATCCAGTGGCCCACCCGGCGGAACTGGAAGCCGCCGGTGCGCAAAGTCATCCACAGGCCGGTGCAGAACAGCAGCGCCAGCCCGATGGGCCCCCAGACGATGCCGTTGACCATCCCGTTGATCTTCGTGATCCACTCTACCATACGTTTCCCTCTCTATACACAAAAACCCTCTGGAACCCGCGCTGCACTCTTTCCCCCAGTGCCCCGCGCATCCTGTTCTCCTCACAAGAACAATTGTTTGCAATAAGAAAACTTTATCATATTTTTCCGGCGCGCGCAAGGTTTTTCTCCCATTTTATGCTGCAATTTCATCCATCATGCCCGGAGATGAATTTTAATATGGTATGACTTTTTTCGATTTTTCAGAGGTTGCATCCTGTATAACCGCCAGACAAACAGCCCATCCTCCTGCTGAAAGGGGGATGGGCTGTTTTGCATTCTCATCACGATAAAACCCGTGGTTGGCAGCCGTTCTGGGCCGCACTGGGGGCAGCGCTTCTGGTACTGCTGCCGCTGGTGGGCGGCACCATCCTGCTCACCCGGCAGTCCCTCCGCACCAAGCTGGCCGCCAAACCCCAGAGCGGGGTGGCTGTCCGGATGCCAAAGACCGAAAACCAGCTCACCCTGCTGGTCTGCACCGCAGGCGAGCAGCCGGGCTTCGTGCTGCTCTACCTCAACGCCAGCCAGAACTGCATCCGGCTGGCGGCGCTGCCTGCGGAGACTGCCATCCCCTTTGGGCAGGGGGAGGCCACGCTGGCCCAGTGCTATGCCGCAGCCGGCCCAGCCCGCTGCCGGGAAGCCTTATTGGAGCCTCTGGCTCTGCCCGAGACCACCCGCTATCTCGCTCTCTCCCCCAGTGTCCTGGCCGCCATCGCGGACCGGTACGGGATGCTGCGGGTGGGCTTTTCCGGCGCGCTCACCGCCGACGAGTTGGCCCAGTGCGGCCTTTCCGGCGGGGTGCAGGCGCTCTCGGCCCGGGAGGCACAGAGCCTCTTTTCCGGGTGGGACAAAGACGGCACCCTCCCGCCCAGCCACCGGGCTGCCGCCCGGGCGGCGGTGTGGGACGCGTTTTTCCGGCAAGATCTCGAACTGCTCCCCACGACCCTCCCTGCGGCCCTCCGGGCCCACAGCTCGGAGCTGCTGACCGACCTGACGGCGCAGGACTTCTTGACACTGGAAAGCACACTGGAGTTTCTGGCCAACGGCAATGCCGCCGTTTCCGCCGACGCGCTGCCCGGCGCGTGGAACCCCACCCGCCGCTTTTACGGGTTGACGGATGCTTCCCGGGCCTCCGTGCAGACCCTCTTCAACGTCTGGCCCACCGAGGCGCAGGCGGCATCGTCCAGCGAGCCGTAACCCAGCACCAGCGTTCCGGTCTGGTGCCGGGCTCCGGTCAGGTCGTAATCGCTCAACAGGTTCAGCCGCACCCCCTCGGCCTCGGCAGCCCGGCGGAGGGCTTCATCCGGCGGGGCATTTTTCAGGGAGGCCAGCAGGTGCAGGCCGGTATGGAGCCCCGCCAGCCGCAGCTGCCCGGGGGCAAAGGCAGCGTTCAGGGCTGCCGTCAGGGCATCCCGCCGGGCCTTGTAAGCCACCCGCTCCCGGGCCAGATGCCGGGTAAAATACCCCTCGGTGATGAACCGGGCCAGCGTCTGCTGCTCAAACCGGCCCACCGTGCTGGCATAGAGGCGGTAGGTCTTCCACCAGGTGGGCAGCAGGTGCTCCGGCAGCACCATATAGGCGATCCGGATGCTGGGGGCCAGGCTCCGGGAGCAGGTGGAAAGGTAGACCACCGGGCCGTCGGCCCCCGCCATCCCCTGCAGGCTGGGCAGGGGGCGGGTGTCAAAACGGAACTCGGAATCGTAGTCATCCTCAATAATATACCGCTCCCCGGGGCGCTTGGCCGCCCAGTGGAGCAGCTCGGCCCGGCGGCCCGCCGGCATGGTGACGCCTGTAGGGAACTGGTGGCTGGGGGTAACGTAGCAGACCGACGCCCCGGACCGGGAAAGTTCTTCGATGGAAAGGCCGTCTTCGTCCACGGGCAGACAGCAGCACTCCACGCCATTGTTCTCCAGTACCTGTTTGGCGCGGGGGTACCCGGGGGTCTCCACGGCGGCTTTGCCGGGCAGCAGCGGGGCCAGCAGGCCCAGCAGGTATTCCAGGCCGGCTCCCACCACGATCTGCTGGGGCGAGCACTGCACGCCCCGGTATTCTTCCAGATAATCCGCCAGCGCCTGCCGCAGCTCCCAGTCGCCCTGAGCATCGCCGTGGGTCAGCAGCTCCGGCGAGGAGTAGAGCAGCTCCTTTTGGAGCCGCGCCCAGGTACGGAACGGGAAGAGCGCCGGGTCCACGCCCCGGGTGGAAAGATCATACCGGACCGGCGGAGAGGGCGGTGCGGCCTCCCCGGCAGGCGCTTCCGGCTCCATGGGCTTTGCCGGAGTGCCCGGAGCACGTTCCGGCCGGGGAGGCAGAGCCAGATATTCCTGTACATAAAAGCCGCTGCGCTCCTTTGGCTCCAGATAGCCCTCCGCCGCTAAGATCTGATACGCGGCATCCACCGTGTTGACAGAGACAGAAAGCTCCGCCGCCAGCCGCCGTTTGCCGGGCATCCGGGTGCCTGCCGGGATGGCCCCGGCGCGCATCTCGGCGGCAAGGCTCTGATACAGCTGCTCATACAGCGGCACAGCGGAAGCCGCGTCCAGTGCTGTGGTCAAATGGAACACAAAACCCCTCCTCTTTTTGGGCAAAGGCCCAAACTGACCCCATAAAAAATCTTTATTCTGGGTATTTCCATGGTGTCAGTTCCGCGTATAATAGGAGCATACCCGTTCGGAGCAAAAATGTCAACTATTCCGGTGGGTAAGCGGTTGCGAAGCAATCAAAGCCCCAGTGGGGCTTTGAAGCGAAACGAACGGTCTTGCAAGGCAAGATGGAGGGGCCCCGCCCCGACAAGTTCGTAAGACCTTAAAATTGGAGGGAATCATCTGATGTCTACCACTGTAATGTGGCTGCTGCTGGCAGTCGTTGTGATCCTGATCGTCTTTGCCAGTGTGCTGTACAAGCGCACCTTTACCGTCCACGAGCTGGCCCTGACCGGCGTGATGGCCGCTCTGAGCCTTGTGGCTTACCTGTTCTTCCGCATCCCGTTCTACGGCGGCTCCTCGTTCCATCTGGGCAACACCTTTACGGCCCTGACGGCTCTGCTGCTGGATGGCGTCTCCGGCGGTCTGGCCGGTGCCATTGGTCTGGCTCTGGCCGATATCCTGGCCGGTGACCCGGGCTACGCCATCACCACCTTTGTGCTGAAATTCATCATCGGCATCACCTGCGGTGCCGTGGCCCACAAGGTCTTCAAGCTCCGCGATCGGAACGCCCATGAGAAAGGCTATCTGGTCAAGGTCATCGTGGCCGCCGGTTCCGGCCTGTTCCTCAATGTCCTAACGGACCCGTTCCTCGGCTACTTCCGCAACGTGTTCATCTTCGGCCAGGAATACACCGTGGCACAGGCCCTGTCCAAGATCGCCGGCGGCGTCACGCTCGTCAACAGTGTGGCCTCCACGGTCTGCGTCGTCATCCTGTACCTGGCTCTGCGTCCCGCTCTGGAGCGTGCAAAGCTCCTGACCAAGGGCGAAACCAAGTAACTTCTTCTTTCACGGCTCCCCCGCCGTGCTCACACAACGGAAAAGCGCCCAGCCAATGGCTGGGCGCTTTTCCGTTATTTTGTCACCGTTTTTCAAACACCAGGAACCGGAATGCAATCTCCGTGGTCAGCTCCGGCAGAGCGGCCAGACGGGCAGCGCCGTCCCGGGGCGTTTTCCAGTAGTAAGGCGTCATGGCAAACAGGGCCTCCAGCTGGGAGGCAGGCACGGTGATGGTGCCGCGCGCTTCCCGCTCCCCGATGGGGCGGAAGCCCTCGTAGGCCACCTCCTGCACCGGGTTTTTATAGGGCTCCGCGTACAAAACGGCTTTCATCTGGTAGAGATGTTCCGCCCCGGGCACGACGTAGATCATCCGTCCGCCGGGGCGGAGCACCCGCAGGAACTCTTCCCGCGCAAAAGGCGAGAAACAGTTGAGCAGCAGGTCGGCCCAGCCGGTTTTGACCGGCTGGTGGAAGCTGGACGCCACCGCATACCGGGCCGTGGGCAGAGCCTTGGCGGCCAGCCGCACGGCGGGCTTGGCAATGTCAAACCCGGCCAGCTCCAGCGGACGGGCGGCAGCGGCAAACTGCCGCGCGATGCAGCGGTCATACCAGCCCTCGCCGCAGCCTGCATCCAGCAGGCGGAGGGGAGCCTCCTGTGCGGCGGGGATGCCGTATTCCAGGCACAGCTCCCCCAGCGCCTGCCCGAAGATGCCGTAATACCCGGCACTCAGGAACGCGCGGCGGGCGGCCACCATCTCCTTGCTGTCGCCGGGGGCTTTCGTCCGGGTATTCTGGACGGGCAGTAAGTGCCAATAGCCCTCTTTGGCGCGGTCAAAACAATGGCCGGAGGGGCATTTCAGGGTCACATCCCCGGCAAGCGGTGCCCCGCACAGCGGGCAGCGCCAGGGTGCAAACGCAGCGGTGCCCATTACACTTCCTCGCTGTGGTCCTCAATGGGGGCCGTTGCGCCGCCGTGGGCGCTCATATACTCTTCAAAGTTGGTAAACTTCTGCTGCGGCGGGCGGCGGCTGATGAGGACAAGGCCCGGGTCTTCGTCCTTGGCGGCGGCCACACGGCCCCGGCGGCTGGGCTCGGCCTTGGGGGCACGGGCCGGGCGGCCTGCCCCCTGCCCCGCGCTGAACGCGCTGCCACGGCGGTTTGCCTGCGGCTGGCTGCCGGGCTGTGCATTCCGGGGCTCGTTCTGGCTGCCGCTCTGGTTCTGGGCCGGGCGGGCACCGCGGTCATTCCGGTCATTCCGCTCATTGCGGCTGCCGCGGGCATTGCGGTCACGGCGGCTGTTGTTCTCGCTCTTGGGGCCGTTGTTGCTCTGCACCGGGGCGGCGGGCTTGGCGGCCGGGGCGGCATTCTGGTTCTGATTCAGATTCTTCTTGGCCGGGCGGAGCGGAGTCGTCTCCGGGGCGCTGACAAAGTGGGGGTCAAACTTGGGCTGTGCGTTGCTGCCGCGGCTCGGGGCCTGCGCGGCGCCGCCCTCACGGCGGCGGTTATTATTGGAACGGCGGTTTTCATTGCGTCCGCCGGGAGTGCGCTTCTGGTTTTCGTCCATGAGATGTTCCTCTTTTGCTTCGATTTTGGGGGTCGCGTTTGCCTTTTGGGCTTTGGGTTCGGCCTTGACGGCCTTTGCCGCTTTCGCGGTTTTTTCTGCTTTGGGTGCTTTTTCCGCCTTGGCGGCTTTTACAGGCTTTTCAACCGGGGCCGGGGCCTCGGCTACGGCCTCCATCTTGGGTTTTCTGCCCCGCACCGGAGGCGCTGCTTTCACCGGGGCAGGCACGCCGTCCCAGGGGTGGCCGGAGATGACCGGGATCTGACGGCGGTTCAGCTTTTCGATGCCGGCCAGATACTCTTTTTCCTCAGGTGCGCAGAAGCTCACCGCCGTGCCGTCGGCACCGGCGCGGGCCGTGCGCCCGATGCGGTGGACATAGGTCTCGGGCACCTCGGGCAGGTCGTAGTTGAAAACATGGGACAGCTCGCTGATGTCAATGCCGCGGGCCGCGATATCGGTGGCCACCAGCACTTTTGTTTTGCCGGCCTTGAAGCCCTCCAGCGCCGCCACGCGGGCGGACTGGCTCTTGTTGCCGTGGATGGCGGCGGCAGGGATGCCCTGCTTGTTGAGGTCTTTGGCGATCTTATCCGCGCCGTGCTTGGTGCGGCTGAACACCAGTGCGTTGACCACCGGCGGGTTCAGGTTCTTGATGAGCCAGGGCAGCAGGAACTTCTTGTTGCCTTTCTCCACAAAATACAGGCTCTGGTCGATGCGGTCCACGGTGCTGGAGACCGGGTCCACCTTGACGAACACCGGGTCTTGCAGGATGCCGGCGGCCAGCTGCTCGATCTCTTTGGGCATGGTGGCGCTGAACATGAGGTTCTGGCGCTGCTTGGGCAGCTTGGCGATCACTTTCTTCACGTCGTGGACAAAGCCCATGTCCAGCATCCGGTCGGCTTCGTCCAGCACAAAAATTTCAATGTTCGAGAGGTCCACCAGCCCCTGCCCCACCAGGTCGTTCAACCGGCCCGGGCAGGCGATGAGGATCTCAACGCCCTTTTTGATGGCCTCCACCTGCGGTGCCTGGCCCACACCGCCAAAGATGACGGTGGAGCGCAGCTTCTGGTACTTGCCGTAGGCGGCAAAGCTCTCCCCGATCTGGAGCGCCAGCTCCCGGGTGGGGGTGAGGATCAGCGCCCGGATGGCACCCGGCTTGCGGGGCTTGGCGGCATTGAGGCGGTCCAGCATGGGCAGCGCGAAAGCAGCGGTCTTGCCGGTGCCCGTCTGGGCGCAGCCCATTAAGTCCCGTCCTTCCAGCACCGGCGGAATGGCTTTGGCCTGGATGGGCGAGGGCGTTTCGTAGCCCGCCTCCGCAATGGCACGCAGCAGGGGGGCGGACAGATTCAGTTCGTTAAAAGTCATGGTTCTCCTATTGGGTTATTCGATAATTTTCCGGCACTCGATGTAATAGCGTTTTTCCTCCGCATGGCCCATACTGAACGTCTTGCGGGGCAGCACGCCGCCCATCACGATGCCTTTGAACAGGTCGCTCTTTTCAAAGGGCGGCAGCAGGAAGCCCACCCCGCCCTGTTTGGTCAGGGCACGGACCGCAGGCTCATCGTGGACATAATCCACCCGGGCCTCCTTATGGCGGGCCATAAAGTACTCAATAAATTCATCAATGGTGCCCACGGTCAGGGGGGCCACCGGGTCTTCAAAGCTCAGCACATTGGCGATGTGGGGGCCTGCCAGGGTAAAGGACTGCTTTTTGGAGTTGCCAAAGCAGATGCCCGCCATATTGCCGTCGCTCCAGGAAATGAGGGCCAGCAGCACGGCCCCGCAGTCCACGTTGAAGAGCACCCGGTGGATGGGCTCGATCTCAATGGCAGGCGAATGGACATTGCACACCTCGGCCAGGCACCAGCGGGCGGGATGAGTCTCCCGCTGCTCGGGCGTCAGGGTGGGCTTCAGCTCTTCCCAGTAAGCCTTGGCGGAGGCCAGCGAGTGGTTGCCGTCGCCCACAGCCAGCGTCAAGGGTTTGGCCCCCCTGGCCTCCGGGTACTTGGCGTCAAAAGACTCCTGGCTGCCCAGGCCCTGCAGGGCCGCGTCGATCCGGGCCAGCAGGGCGGGGTCTTCCACAGCCCAGCCCGCAATGTGGCCGCCGCCCAGCATCAGCTCGCCCTCGTACACCTTGCGCAGCTCGTTCTTGCAGGCACCGATGGGCTCAATGAGGGTGCAGGCCGGGTCATCGGCCAGCATCATCACATGGGGCGTTTCGAGGCAGGCACCCCGGCGCACCGCCATGCGGGGCGGGATGCGCTCCTCCACCGTCCGCTCACTGGGGCGGATGGCCTGGCGGGCACCCTGGGCATAGCTGTAGGCTTCCAGGTCGATCTTGCCCACAAGGCCCTGCCGCACCCGGCCGCTCCGCTCGGTGCGCTCCACATAAATGAAGCCGTCCACCGCGCGGGTCAGCACGTTGTGGGCATAGTCCTCCATGGTCTCGTGGATCTTGGCCACCCGGGCGGGCACATCGCTTTCTTCCAGATAGACCTCCGGCAGGATCAGGTTCAAGGCGCTGGGGCTGCCTGCTGCCGCCTCCGCGGCCCGCTCCCAGTAAGAACGGTCGCTGGTAAACTGATCACAGGCCACACAGCCCCACTGCTCCAGCGGGATCTGCTCCGCAGGCAGCAGAATGTGTGCCGGGGAAAAGCACGATGTCTGATTCATAGTGGATTCCTCGCTTTCATCTTTCCAAAAATGCAGCCAACGCGATACTTACGATCACTCGAACCGGCCTGCCGCGTCGTCCCGGATGACGGTGTGCTCCACACCGGCGTCCTCCAGCATCCGGGTCAGGGTGGTGCGGCCCGCTTCATCCAGCGTGGAAGAGCCGGGCACCTCCACCAGCAGGTTTTTCATGCCCAGCTGGGCAGCCGGCACGCCCAGCGCGCTGGTGGCATCCGTCACCTGGCTCAGGCTGTAGCCGTACCAAAGGGTGACTTCGGTGCCAAAACGGCTCTGCCAGGCGGCAATGTCCGCCGCCAGCTGCCCGGCACGGTCCACACCGTTGGTACTGCCGTAATCCTGCTTGGAGCTGGTGGAAGACGGGAACTGCACGTTCTTCAGCAGCACCTGATCAAAGCCCATGCCGTGCACTTCCTCGATCAGGTCGCCGATATACTGCACCGCCTCCGCCGCATAGGGGTTGAGCCACGGGTTTCCGCCCGCCGAGGCCTTATTGTCCAGCCAGAGATACTCCTGGCCTTTATAGCGGATGGCCATGGCGTGGTCCGCGCGGGCACCGGCCGGGTCACGGAACGCGGCCAGCTGCGCCACCGGCGTGATGCCGTTTGCCTTGAAGACGCGGGCAATGGCTGCCGCATCCACCGGGTTTGCCGCCACACTGCCCGCGGCTGCAGGCACCTGAGAGGCATAATACAGGCTGCCCGCCGTATCCTTGAGCGGGACCACCGCATACACGGCACCCTGTGCCGCCAGCTGCTGGGCAGCGGCGGTGATGGCAGCTTCATCGGTCAGGGTGGTCACATCCACTTCCGCCCAGCTGCCCGCCACAATGGCGGTGCCGGGGGTGGGTTCCGGTTCCGGCGCAGGCTCCGGCTCCGCCACGGAAGAAGCCGCCGCTTCCGACGCGGCCGTGCTGCTGGCTGCCTCCGAGACGGCCGGAGAGGAAGCGCTCAGGTCGCGGTTGCGCACCACCGTGTACCAGGTGTGGGTGGCCCAGTCCAGCACATGGGGCGCGGCCAGCCAGCCGATGCCCAGCACCGCCAGCACCAGCACCGCAATGCCAATGCCCTTTTTCAGCTTCATTTCCCGGCTGTAAAAACTGCGCCGGTAGCGCTTGACTTTGGGGCGTTTTTTATAGTGTGCCATAGTTCGTTACTCCCCTCCTTGCAGAGATCAGAGGATCACAGAATGTCCGGTAAAACCATAGATGGCCAGCGCCAGCACGCCGATGTAGACGAGCGTGACGGGCAGGCCGCGGAACGCCGACGGGATGGCCCGGCTGCGCAGGCGGTGCCGCGCCTCCGTGACCAGCAGGACAGCCAGCAGGTAGCCCAGGCCGCTGCCCAGGCCAAACCCCAGGGACTGGCCCAGCGTAAAGCTCTGGGTGCGATCCACCAGCACCGTGCCCAGCACGCAGCTGTTGATGGCTGCCGTCGGCAGGATGCGGAGGAGCTGGCCGCTGCGGGGGCCTTTGACTGCCCGGAGCACCAGATGTTCAAAAATGCAGACCACCGCCACGCAGGCCACATAGACCACCGGGCGGAGCTGGGCGCGGTTTGCCAGCGGGGCAATGAGCTGGCCGGCGTAGAACGCCAGCGGGGCCACCAGCAGCTGGGTGACACAGAGCAGCAGCGCAAACCACCAGCTGTTGGTGCGGTCGTCGCCCACCAGCTGCACCAGGCGGGACACGCCCAGGCCGCGGGTGAACACGGCGCTCTGCGCAAAGACAGCCAGCACCGCATAGCTGCAGAAGATGCCAACGGCACGCAGGACTTCACTCATGCTCGCGGTTCGCCTCCTTCTGGTGATGCACGGCCACGGTATTGCGGGCCTCTGTCTTCAGGTAATTTTTCCGGTGCTGGGCCAGGGCGCGCCAGATGGCGCACAGGATGCCCAGCACGATGAAGCCGCCTGCCGGCATTCCGGCCATGGGCAGCACCGGGCGGCTGAGCAGCGGCAGGCCGAACACCGTGCCCAGTGCCATCCACTCCCGCACACAGCCCAGCAGGAGCAGCAGCAGCACATAGCCCAGCGTGATGCGCAGGCCCTTGGAGACTGCTTTCTGCATGGTCTCCTGCACACGGCCAAAACGGTAGATGAGCAGGGGCTCCACCACCAGCATGGGCAGGTAGATGCCCAAAGCCAGCAGATCCACCCCGAACAGCGCGTTCAGGATGGGATACACGGCCAGATACACCACTGCCGCGCTGCCGCTGTAGATGAGGCCGCGGGGCAGCAGTTTTTTCTCCAGTTCTTCTTGGGCGGGCTGCTCGTCCCGCAGGGGGAACGCCCGGCTCAGCAGGCAGGCCAGCATCCGGGAGGGCGTCAGCAGCAAAGCCACGGAAACCGCCAGCATCAGGGCGTTTTTGCCCGTGGTGGCAAGCACCACCAGCGGGGCCAGGCCCATGCCCTGCATGACCACCGGGTTATTGAGGAACACACGGTCATGGTGTGCGTATTTTTCCGGGTCCCGGACGATCATTTCAGCAACAGAACGTCTCATTCGGCCCCCTCCTTTCCGGTGGCATCTCCCGCGTTTTTCCGGGAGTGCAGCAGCGCATAGAGATGGGTCTCGGTGCGGTCCATCCAGCCGGAAATGCTGTTGACCACCAGCAGCGCAAAGCAGACACCGGTCTCATAGACGCCGAAATAGCGGAAGCTCACGGTCACAACGCCCATCAGCACACCGTACAGGATGCGGCCCCGCCGGTGGTGGGCGCAGGTGTACGGCTCGTTGAGGAGGAACACGGCGCTGAACAGCATGGCACCCGTGAGCAGCTCGTCCCGCACACAGCGCAGGCGGAACACCAGATTCATCAGCAGCGGGCCGTTGTCCAGGCCCACCTGCCGGGGGAACAGAAACACGATGACCGCGCTGGTGATGAGGAAACTCAGCGTCGCGCTGAGACGGATGTCTTTCTGCACCCAGAGGAACAGCCCGCAGGCCACCAGAACCAGGGCGGCACCCGTGCCCATGGGGGCCGCGTACTCGCCCAGCCCCAGGGAAAGGGTGCTGATGTTGAGGGTGCCGCCGCTGCGCAGGGTGTCCGAGATGGTGCTGGACACAGCCACGCCGGAGGCATCCCAGAGCGGGATGCTCGCGTAAGGCTGCGGATACCGGAACACCTGCTCCGGCCAGGAGACCGCGGCCACCACATAGCCCACAGCGGCCGGGTGGAACGGATAGCTGCCGTAGCCGCCGAACACCTCTTTGCCGATGAGGACGCCCGCCAGCACCGCCGCCACCAGAACATACCAGTCCACCGTGGCGGGCATCAGCAGGGCGATGATGAGGGCAAAACTCTCATTGGAATAATCTTTGGGCTGGTACACCCGGCGCCGCAGCAGGGAGATGAGGCGGTCGCACAGGTTGCCCACCAGCAATGCCACACCGCAGAGCAGCAGCGGGCGCGGGCCGTAGAAATAGCAGGACATCCAGAGCAGCGGCACCGCCATCCAGCAGATGTGCTTGTAATAATGGCCCGTTTGGGTCAGCTCCTGCTCCTGCCATTGGATCAATGCTTCTTCCATGGGCAGCTCCTTACAGCGCGGCCAGCTGACGCACCGCGTCCGCCGGGTCGGCTGCGCCAAACACGGCGCTGCCTGCCACGAGGATGTCCGCCCCGGCCTCCGCGCAGAGAGGAGCCGTCTTGGCGTCCACGCCGCCGTCCACTTCCAGCAGGTAGTGTGCAGCCCGCTTCTCCCGCTCGGCTCGGAGCCAGCGGAGTTTGTCCAGCGCCGAGGGCATGAACTTCTGCCCGCCGAAGCCGGGCTCCACGCTCATCACCAGCACCAGATCCAGCTGGTCCAGATAAGGCTCCAGCGCCTCCGGGGCGGTGCCGGGCTTGATGGTCAGGCCCACCTTGCAGCCCAGCGCTTTCACCGCGTCGATGGTCTGCTGGATGTCATCCTCGCACTCGAGGTGGAAATTGTACAGCGTGGCACCCGCCTTGATGAACGGCTCTGCATACTGCAGCGGGTGGCTGATCATCAGGTGGACATCATAGAACGCGTCCGGCATGGCCTTGTGGAGGCTCTTGAGCACGGGCACGCCAAAGCTGATGTTGGGCACAAAGTGGCCGTCCATCACGTCATAGTGCAGCATCTGCGCGCCGGCATCCAGCACCATGCGGCAGTCCGCACCCAGGCAGGAAAAATTGGCTGAAAGAATCGAAGGACTTACGATCGTCATTTTAATTTACTCTCCGTTATTTTTAGAGAATTTTATTCTGCAAGTCATGTCAAAACCGTCGTTTTTGCGGTGGGAAACAGCCCTGACATGGTTACTCTTTAGTTTACATGAAAACGGGCAAAAAATCAAACCCGCGGCCGTGTTTTTCACGGAAAGAACGCAATCCGCCGCAGCAAATGTAAAAGCAGCCAGACCATCCCGAGCGTCCGGGGTAGTCTGACTGCCGTGATTCAGTTGACAGGTTTCATGCTGGCGGGGTCTTCCACCGCGCCGGGGCGTCCGCTCTCGTCGGGCAGGCGCTTCATCTCGCCGGGGTTGGGCGGCTGGGTGGGCAGGGTGAAGACGAACTTGCACCACTCGCCCTGCTGGCTCTCCACCCGGATCTGACCGCCGGAGAGGTTCACCAGCACCTTGCAGATGTTCAGGCCCAGGCCGGCACCCCGGGCATGGAGCCCGCGGGAGCGGTCTTCTTTATAGAACCGCTGGAACACATAGGGCAGTGCCTCCGGGCTGATGCCCTGGCCGGAGTTCCAGATCGAGATTTCCACTTCAGGGCCCAGCTTTTCCACCGAGAAGCGGATGGTGCCGCCTGCCGGGGTGAATTTGATGGCGTTGTCCAGCAGGTTGTAGGCCACCTGATGGATGAGGTCCGGGTCGGCGTAGACGAGGACTTTTTCGTCCATGGTCAGGCCGTCAATGTCGATCATCCCGTCGTTGATCCGCTGCTCCGCCGAGAGGGCCACGCCGGTCAGGGTCTCCCAGATGTTGAACATCCGGGCGTTGACCTGATACTCGCCGCTTTCCAGCTTGGAGAGGTCCAGCATGTTCTGGATCAGCCGGGCCAGCCGCCCGGTCTCCTCACTGACCAGCTGCAAATAGTGGTTCTGCATCTCCGGCGGGATGGTCCCGTCCAGAATGCCGTCGATGAAGCCCTTGATGGTGGTCATGGGGGTGCGCAGCTCGTGGGCGATGTTGCCCATGAACTGGCCCCGGGAGTTGTCGTTCATCTGGATGTTTTCGGCCATGGTGTTAAAGGTGCGGGCCAGATCGGCCACTTCGCCCTCGCCCTCGACGCCCTCCACACGGACCGAGAGGTCGCCGCCGCCAAACCGCTGGGCGGCATCCGTCACTTTCTGGAGCGGGTCGGTAAGCTTGTGCATCAGCACTTTGGTCAGCACGCTGGCGCAGAGCAGCATCACGCAGGACGACAGCAGGAAGTTGGACCAGAACTGCTGCTTGAACTCCGTCAGCTGCTCACCGGAGGAGCAGAGGAAGACATAACCGCTGTGTCCGCCCCGCTCCGAGCGCAGCTCACTGGCCGAGACATAGCTCTTCTCCGTGAGCACGCCGTCCATGGTACTGAAGAGGTGGTAGTTTTCCGGTGCCGCGTCGGTCTTCTGCAGCACCGCTTCCGGCACAGCGCAGCCGCTGAGCTTGTCCGGGTTGGAAGCGATGAGCACGTTGCCCTCGTTGTCCGTAAAGAACAGGTAGGCCTCCGCGCTCTCGCCAATGATCTCCAGCTTGGTGCTCAGGGTGTCCAGCTCCTCGCCCTCGGGCAGAGCCGCCTCCTGCACCAGATACTGCGCTGTCCGCCGGGTGACATTGACCACCTCATCCAGCGTGGCGTAGCGGTCCTTGGCAAAATAATTGCTGAACAGCAGCCACTCTGAACCGCCCATCAACACGATGCCCAGCACCATCAGGGTGGACACCGTGGAGAAGAACGCCACGGAAATACTCTTGCGCATTACTGACGCACCTCGAATTTATAACCCACGCCCCACACGGTCTTGAGCTCCCATTTATCAGAGGCCCCTGCCAGCTTCTCGCGCAAGCGCTTGACATGGACGTCAATGGTGCGGGAATCGCCGTAATACTCAAAGCCCCACACCTCGTCCAGCAGCTGGTCGCGGGTGTAAACGCGGTTGGGGTGGGAGGCCAGGCAGTTGAGCAGCTCCAGCTCCTTGGGAGGAGCCTCCACCACCTTGCCCTTGACCCGCAGCTCATAGCTGTTCATATCCAGCCGCAGGTTGTCAAACTCAATGACGCCCTCGGTGCTTTCCGCCGCGGCGGAGGAATTCTGGCAGCGGCGGAGCACCGCCTTGATGCGGGCCACCACTTCCTTGGCGTCAAAGGGCTTGACCATATAATCGTCGGCACCCAGCTCCAGGCCCAGCACCTTGTCAAAGGTCTCGCCCTTGGCCGTCAGCATCATCACCGGGGTGTTGCCCATCTTGCGGATGCGGCGGCAGACCTCCAGGCCGTCCAGCCGGGGCATCATCACGTCCAGCAGCACCATGTCCGGCTTGACCTGGCTGAATTTTTCCAGGCCCTCTTCCCCATCGTTGGCGGTGGTGACCTGGTAGCCCTCCTTGGTCAGGTAGAGCCGCAGCAGCTCGCAGATATTGGTATCGTCGTCCACGACAAGGATCTTTTCGTTTGCCATGAGAGTGTTCCTCCTCTGTATTTGTTGTAAAGCAGGCCCGCCGGGAGCGGGTGGCCGCAAATTTCCAATGAGTCCCTATCTTTTATTATACGGAACAGTTATGACAAAATAAAGAAGCTTTTGTACATTTTTTGTTCCAATGGAGTGCTTTGACCCACAGCACGAAAAGGGCGGCCCGTTTCCGGGCCGCCCTTTTCTGCCGCTGCAGCAGCTGGCTGATCTTGCCGCTGGGGCCAGTGTTTTAATTGAGGTTCTTGGTGGAAGAATGTTTTGGTTACAGGATGGGGCTCTCGATGTTCTGGTTCTCCTGGATCCCATGCTTTTCGGCGTAGCCGGTCAGCATCAGGGTCAAAGCACCGTCACCGGTGACGTTGCAGGCAGTGCCGAAGCTGTCCTGCAGGGCAAAGATGGCCAGCATCAGGGCGGTGCCGGCGTCATCAAACATCAGCACGCCAGTGATCAGGCCCAGAGAAGCCATGACCGTACCGCCGGGGACACCGGGAGCGCCGATGGCGAAGATGCCGAGCAGCAGGCAGAACAAGATCATGGTACCGATGCCGGGCAGCTTGCCGTAGAGGATCTTGGAGATGGTCATGCAGAAGAACACTTCCGTCAGGACCGAGCCGCACAGATGGATGTTGGCAAACAGGGGGATGCCAAAGCTGACCATATCCTTGCGCAGGACCTTGCTCTTGCGGGCGCAGTCCAGAGCAACGGCCAGGGTAGCGGCGCTGGACATGGTGCCGACAGCGGTCAGGTATGCGGGACCATAGTGGCGGAGCACTTCCCAGGGGTTCTTGCCGGAGTAAGCGCCTGCCAGCAGATACAGGACCGTCAGCCAGATGTAATGGCCGATCATGACGATAATGATGATCTGCAGGAACGCGGGCAGCTGATGGGTGATCATACCCTCATAGCTCAGGTTGCAGAACGTGGTGGCAATGTAGAACGGCAGGATGGGAATAATGATCTTGCTGACGATGTCCAGCACGATATTCTGGAACTCGGCCAGGAAATCACAGGTGAGCTTGCTGTTGGTCCAGGTAGCGGCCAGGCCAACCAGCACGCTGAGAACCAGCGCGCTCATGACACTCATGATCTGGGGGATATTCAGCTCAAACACAACGCCCGGCAGCTCCCGCAGGCCAGCGACTTCGGTGTCGATGGACAGGTGAGGAATCAGCGCGTAGCCGGCACCGGTGCTCATAAAGGCCGCGCAGATGGACGAAACGTAAGCGATGACAACCGCCACGCCCAGCAGGCGGGACGCGTTCTTGCCCAGCTTGGTGATGGACGGTGCGATAAAGCCGATGATGATGAGCGGGACACAGAACGTGATGAGCTGGCCCATGATGTACTGCAGGGTAACGACCACCCGCATGAAACTCAGCGGGAAGACCTGACCCAGGATAATGCCGATCACGATGCCCAGCAGCAGCCGGAACGGCAGATTGTTCAGTAGCTTTTTCATAAATAGTACCCCTTTTCCTCCCTGCATGGGATGCAGGGTTTTTGCACATGATTTTTCCGGCAGCCGTATGCCGCCAGAGAGGTTACTCCGCTTCGGGGAGATGTTTGTTCAGCATCAGGTCCAGAATGACCTTGTCGCTGGTGCCGTGGGTGCTCAGGGTCGCAAAATTGTCCAGCGTGTATTCCACGTTGTCTTCGATGATGCCGTCGGTGCTCTGCACCCGGATGCCGCGCGTGCCCATGGCCGCTGCCTGGCAGGCCGCGTTGACACAGGTGGAGATCTTGAGGGCGCAGTCCGCCTTGGCACCGTCGCAGACCATACCGGTCACGTTGCCCACCATGTTCTGGATGGCACAGCAGATCTCATGGTAGCCGCCGCCCAGCAGGTAGGTGATGCCGCAGGCGGCACCGGTGCCAGCCACGGTCGCGCCGCAGAGGTTGCTCAGGCGGCCAAACTTGGATTTGATCCGGATGGCGATGAGATTGGAGAGGGTGACGGCCCGCAGCATCTTTTCTTCGTCGATGTCCAGCCAGCGGGCCGCTGCCACAACAGGCATGGTGGCCGTAATGCCCTGGTTGCCGCTGCCGGAGTTTGCCACCACCGAGACCGGGGCACCCGCCATCCGGGCGTCCGCGCCCGCCGAGGCGATGATCATGGCATTGGTGGTCAGGTCGCGGGTCATCAGGCCCTTGCGGCAGTTCAGCTCCAGGTTGCGGCCAATGGCCAGGCCGTACTCCTTGGAGAGGCCCTCCTCGCTGATGGCGGTGTTCACTTTGACGGCGCTGCGGATGATGTCGATGGGGTCATGCAGCGGGTCAAGCTCCTCCGTGCAGTAATCCCAGATGGACTTCACGGTCAGGAAAGCGGCGATCTCTTCCGGCGGCACCAGGTCGCGTCCGTCCGGAGACTGGGCCGCGGCGTTCGTCTTGTCCAGCGTGGTCTCGCCGTCCTGCTGGACCAGCACCACATTGGTGTGCAGGTCCCGGATCACGGCACGGCCGGTGTGTCCCTCGCCCTTGACCGTCACGTCCACATAGAGCTTCTGGGGCACCTGTGCCACTTCCACTTTGACCTTGCCTGCTTTGACGAGAGCTGCCGCCTGCTCTACCTGCTCCGGGGCCACATAGTTCATGACCTCCAGCAGGTGGACCGGTTCACCGCCCACCGCGCCGATGGCGGCCGCGTAATCCATGCCCTCGTAGGAAGTGCCCGGGATGCCCGCCGACATCGCGTTTTTGATGATGTTGACGCTGGCGCTCACCAGCACCTCTTCCACCGTGTTGGCTCCCGCCCGACGCAGTGCGCACCCCGCCTCGGCGGCGGTCAGTGCCACGGCACCGGGCTCCGTACATCCGGTAGCAAGCTCCATCTCGCTGTTCAGGATTCGAATGAACATGTTCTTTTCCATATTCGTTTCATCTTCCTTTTCTTTCGGCTCCGCTTTGTGCAGAGCGATTCCGTTTCTTCTTCATATTCTCCCGGCATTCCGGAGCAGAAGAGCTTTTCAGCCCATGATCCATCCTTTCCGGAACTGGCCGGGCACTTTATACCATACTGCTTCCTCCTTTGCATTTTGATGGGAAGGCTCCTGCTTCCCTGCTGACCCCATCGTATTCTTTTGTGGCAGAAATGTCAATAATTTTTAACTTATATTTTACAAAGTCATCGTTAATGACAAATAGTACGACAAATTATGAGCATTTTCACAAATACCCATCGGTTTAATCCCTTTTTAATCGTCAAAACCAACAATTTCAGTTGGCTGCACACGCAAAATTCATCTTGTGGGCGAAAAACATTTTCTCACTGTGCTGCCTCTTGCGCTCCCCTCCCCCTTTGCGTATAATGATAGATGTATTATTATGTTCACCCAACGTGTAAGGAGCGTATTTTATATGAAACTGGGTATCGTCGGATTGCCAAACGTGGGCAAATCCACTCTGTTCAACGCCATCACCTCCACCAAGAACGCGGAGGCTGCCAACTACCCGTTCTGCACCATTGAGCCCAACAGCGGCATCGTGGCCGTGCCTGACAAGCGGCTGGACAAGCTGGCCGAGGTGTGGCAGACCAACAAGAAGACCCCTGCCATCGTGGAGTTCGTGGACATTGCAGGCCTGGTCAAGGGTGCAAGCCAGGGCGCCGGCCTGGGCAACAAGTTCCTGGGCCACATCCGCGAGTGTGACGCCATCGTGCATGTGGTGCGCTGCTTTGACGATGACAACATCATCCATGTGGTGGAGGATGTGACCAAGGCCGAGGCCGTGGATCCCATCTCCGACATCGACGCCATCGACTATGAGCTGATCCTCTCCGACCTGGAAGTGGTGCAGAACCGCGCGGGCCGGATGGCCAAAGCCGCCAAGAGCGGCAACAACAAGGGCGCCGCTGCCGAAGCAGCCTGGCTGCAGCAGCTGGCTGACCACCTGAGCGCTGGCAAGCCCGCTCGCAGCTTTGATTTTGATGAGAGCGACGCCGAACAGCAGGCCGTACTCCACGAGATGGGCCTGCTGAGCGCAAAGCCCGTCCTCTATGCCTGCAACGTGGGCGAGGATGACCTGATGGAGGGCATCGAGAACAACAAGTATGTCCCGCTGGTGGCCGCCCGCGCGAAAGAGGAGGGTGCCCGCTACATCCCCATCTGCGCCAAGACCGAGGAGGACATCGCCGATTACTCCCCCGAGGAGAAAAAAGAGTTCCTGGCCGAGATGGGCATTGAGGCCAGCGGCCTGGACAACCTCATCACCGCCAGCTACGACCTGCTGGGCCTGATCTC
>ERZ1673743.2068-NODE-2068-length-19033-cov-6.901359_pt1 | contig 19033 bp, 14 predicted proteins | sample MGYA00580197_ERZ1673743 | MGnify/ENA primary metagenome ERZ1673743 (study PRJEB41218, sample SAMN15661795) | gut metagenome | host: Homo sapiens | place: Canada: London | collected 2015-08-20/2019-03-30 | study: EMG produced TPA metagenomics assembly of... | reverse complement strand
GGTACTGCCTCCGACCGGTCAATTGCTTCCATTCTGGTGAGAAAATAATTTCTGTGGTAAACACCTGTCAGCGGATCATCCGTTTCATTCTGGCTGATCTGGCGGCGTCTTTCCTTCAGAAGCCGCTCAAGCTCCTCAAGATAAATACTGGTCTCCCTGCGTTTGTAGGCCTCCTCGCCAAGCTCCTCCAGAAGAGCAACGGTTCTGTCTACCATATCAGAAATCTGTCCACTGTTTTCTGCCGACACGATTTCTTTAATATAAAGATGTCCGATCGTACGGTTCTGTACCCTGATCTTCCGCCCGGGATCATTGACAACATCCGGATAAAACCCCAAAAAGCTGTCCCCGATCACGATCTCCTTTTCTCCGTGTCTTGCCGTCAGAAGGATATTGATCTCCAGCACATCTGCAAGACTCTGCAGGTACTCCCTGACGGTATCCATATCATATAAATGGGAAAATGAATAATTCTTGATATTCTCCCTGATCCTTCTGTCATAAGGTATTGAATGATATCCCATAAGCTGTTCTCTCCCGTAAATCTAATCCCTTTCGTCAAGTATACCGTTTTTGAGATATTTTATCAAGCAATTCTCCAATGAATTTTATGTCCTGCTGACTGATATATCCTACCTTATGATAGGAAAAAGCATTCTCACCCTGACGCACCTCATACCCTCTGTACATCACATCATAAAAACCATAAAAAACAGCCGCTGTGTCTGTAAGGATCTCATTTTCCCAGCTGTCCTTCCTCCTGACCCCACGATAATACAGCTTCAGGTGCGTGGCCTCGTGAGCCAGTACAGCAACAAGTGTATCCACCTGATAGGTCTTCTGGATCTCCAGCCTGATCGTGGTAAAGGCAAGATCTGTTTCAATCTCACCTGCCCGGTCTGTCACCGGTGAATGCTGGATCACCAGCTTAATATAGCTGCCGTCCATGCCAAGATGCTCACAGATATCACACAAAAGCTCCTTCAATGCTTCTTCATCTTCTCTATCCTGCTGTAGGCTTTGGAGCAGCTCCTTTGGCGGTGTATAGGGTGCAAACGGCTCCCTTTCCTTCTTCACAAGCTGATCCACACAGCTTTCCAAAAGCTCATGGGGCACCTGCTTAAAAGCCGCCTTCGGAACCGGGGCCTGCTTCATGATAAAGCGTTTGACCACAAAATAAATAAAGCCAAATATTGTCAGTACCCGACAGATATTGCTGAATGTCAGATACGGAAGTAACTCATTCAGTCTGTTCACTCTTACTGTCCTCTTTTCCTGCGGCTGTCATAAGTTACATTTTCAGAAAGATTACAATACTCCCCGGTTCTTGTATAAGAATCCGTCAGATGACTGGTATGGAGCATTCTGCCAAGAGCTTCATCCTCCCATGGCTTCCATTCCTCATCCTTCTTTTCCTTTCCATCCTCTGAATGCCCCGGCATGCCGCCCTCTCCAGCCATTTTCCCATCGGCAGGACTGTCTGGCATTTCTTTCTGCCTGCCAAGTATCTTTTGGATCTTCTGTGGGAATTCCCGGACCGGCTCTGTTATATGCTCTTTCACAAAATTCTGGAATGCCGCTTTTATATTCTGGAAAGCAGCCATAAGATGGAGAGACTGCCCTCCTGTCTCCGCTGTCTGTCCCTCATCTCCAAGAGAATTCCAGAACTCCTTAAGGATCCCTGTGTGGGTATTTTCCCCGGGAGTTTCCTTTTCAACCGTATGAGTGATCTGACAGGTATCCCCATCCCTTGAATATGTGGATTCCCTCTTCCGGTAAACTGTGTTTTCTGTATTGGCTCCGTCCGGCTTGGTTCTGTCTGCCTGGCTGTCATTTTCCTTTGCTGCTTCCTTATTTTTATAAAGATAGTTATCCGGATAACCCTTTCCGGAAAACCCAGTATAATCATTACGGATCCTCATAAGACCACCTCCCGTCATGTACCTCTTTTCTGCCTTTTCTACTTGAATATTAGCACAGAAAGCATGTCCCTGTCACCTGAAACATGACTGCTTTCCCTCGTCTTCTCTTTGTAATCTTTGCAATATCTTAACACCTGAAAATTGCCAGTGCCCTGTAATCGGAGTATAATATCCCTATGGGAAAATTACTGATGATGAAAAGCAGAAAACTATTAAAAAATATTCTGATCACACTGGGACTGACGGCACTGGCCACAAGCATTGCTTTCTGGTTCTTTCACCATGTACCCGAAAATCCAGCCAATATTGCCCTTGTTTACATCACGGCTCTGGTTCTGATAGCACGCTTTACAGATGGTTATCTCTACGGTGTACTGGCATCCCTTGCCGGGGTTATCTTTGTAAACTATCTGTTCACCTATCCTTATTTTGAGCTGAACTTTACACTGACCGGTTATCCCGTTACCTTTTTATTCATGCTGATCATTTCCATAACGATCAGTGCCATGACGTCCCAGATCAAGGATCAGGGCCGGATTCTTGTGGAACGCGAAAAGCTGCTTATGGATGCCGAAAAGGAAAAAATGCGGGCCAATCTGCTGCGCAGCGTATCCCATGATCTGCGCACACCTCTTACCGGCATTATCGGAAACAGCTCCACCTACATAGAAAACTATGATACCCTTTCTGAAGAAGAAAAGCTGAAGCTAGTAAGCCACATCAATGATGACTCCAACTGGCTCCTTAATATGGTAGAAAACCTCCTGTCCGTTACCAGGATCGATGAACGCTCCATGAAGATCGCTACTTCCCTGGAATCGGTAGAGGAGGTCTGTGCGGAGGCGATCCGCAGGCTGAAAAAGCGACTGCCCTCTGCTGATATCCATGTCAGCGTCCCGGAGGAATATCTGCTGATCCCCATGGATGCCATGCTGATCGAGCAGGTCATCATCAATCTTCTTGAAAATGCAGTTGTCCACTCAAAAAGCACTCTGCCCATAGAACTGACCGTCACAGATGACGGTTCCCTTGTTACCTTTCGTGTCAGGGATTATGGTATTGGTATTCCACCAGAACGTCTGGATACTATTTTTAACGGTTCACCCTATACCCCTGAAAATCAGGGAGATACCTACCGTGGTATGGGAATCGGTCTTTCCATCTGCAAGACGATCATAACTGCCCACAGCGGCACAATCGGTGTATGCAACAATGAAAACGGCTGCACCTTTACCTTTACCCTTCCCAAGGAAAGAACAGAAAATGAGTAAAGAATTTTATGAGAAAGGATTTTTCAAAATGACACTGAAATCATCAATTCTTCTGATTGAAGATGAAGAGAATATCCGTTCCTTTATTGCCACTACACTGAAAAATCAGGGATATAAGATCACTACTGCTTCTACCGGCAGGGAAGGACTGCATCTGTCCGCCTCCCTCTGTCCTGATATTATCCTGTTAGATCTCGGGCTCCCGGATCTTGACGGCATGGATGTGATAAAACAGCTCCGCGACTGGGGATCCACTCCTATCATCGTGATCTCTGCCAGAAGCCATGAGCAGGAAAAGGCCAAAGCTCTTGACCTTGGTGCTGATGACTATATCACCAAGCCCTTTGGCACAGTCGAGCTCCTTGCCAGGATCCGCACCTCCCTGCGTCACAGCAGCCAGGCTGGCGCTGACAGCACCAGCCATACACCGGTTTACCATCATGGAAACCTGACTCTCGATTTTGAAAAGCACCTTGTCACCCTGAACGGGGAAATGGTACACCTGACCCAGATTGAATTCAAGCTGCTCGGACTCCTTGCCATGAACAGCGGTAAGGTTCTTACCTATTCCTATATCATGGAAAAGATCTGGGGTCCCTACATAGACAGTAACAATCAGATCCTCCGGGTAAACATGGCAAATATCCGTCGTAAGATCGAAGAAAATCCTGCTGCCCCGGAGCATGTCTTTACAGAGATCGGCATTGGATACAGAATGGCAGAGTGTGATTAACTCTCTGCCACATACCGTAAATAAAATGATTATCTAAAAAGCTCCATACACAGGCTCATGTGGATTCAGACCTTTTGACCCTGGCATCGCAATGTGCTATGATATAAATTGCATGGAATCATGCAGAAAGGTATGGAAACCATCATGTTAAAACAAGTTGCTATTTTTGCTGAAAATAAAAAGGGAACCTTTCAGGATATCACTCAGATCCTTCAGAATGCCAATATCAATATTCTTGGCTCTGTTACCAACGACGGACCGGAATACGGGATCATGCGGCTGATCGTATCCGACACGGAAAAGGCTCTCGCCTCCCTGAAAGAGGGTGGCTATCTCTGTCGTTCCAATGATGTTATTGGCGTAGAGCTGGAAGATAAAGTAGGTAATCTGAACCAGCTTCTTCTTTCTCTGGAGGCGGGTAATATCAATGTTGACTACATTTATCTGTGCTTTAACAGAGATACCGGCAAGCCTGTCCTGATCCTTCATACCAATGAGATCTTCGAGGTTGAAGAATATCTGAAGGGCAAAGGCTTCATACTTGCTTAAAGTAGAGCTGTACCAAAATATACGACGCAGCAAATTAATCCCAGATGAATCTGTGACTTCTCTGTCAGGTGTTCATCTGGGATTTTATTTTTCTTTCCGTCTGCTATAATTTTGAAAGTATGCTTTCTGCCTCTTCTCTGATCTGCGGAAAATTCTTTGGAAAATCCTGCCCGCTTCTATGCTCTCCAATCATTTTCTCCATCCAGACCATGTGATACCATCTGTCGAATTTGTATCCACAGTTATGAAATTCTCCGACCATGTCATATCCCAGATGTCTGTGAAATTCCACACTGTTTTTAGTCAGATACTCATCCTCTTCCTCCGGATAGGCAATGCAGGCATTCAGATTCAGTATTCCCTGCAGCTTCAGCACCTCCTCCAGTGCATGGTGCAGTTTCCCGCCAATCCCCATTTTCCTGCAGCTCTGATCCACATAAATAGATGTTTCCACACACCAGTCATAGGCCTCCCTGTCGTGAAAGACACCTACATAGGCATAACCCGTGATCTGACCGTCTACTTCTGCTGCCAGATAGGGATATTTCTCCAGCACATGGCAGATCCTTTCACGGAATTCCAAAAGAGAAGGAACCTCATACTCAAAAGTGATCGCAGTATGTTCTACATAAGGTGCATAAATGGCAAGCAGCTCCTCTGCATCCTCTGGCGAGGCTATCCGGATGTTTACCTTTTTTTCTTCCATAATACTGTCTCCTCCATCCGTTTTCATCCGTTTTTTCCAATATGCACCTGTATTTTCTGTCTGTCAACAAGGATTTCTGTGCCAGGTCATCTGGTTCTAGCTCAGACACCCGTCAACAATATACACGATCCGCTGGGCACTTTTGGCTACATTCAGATCGTGAGTGATCATCACGATCGTATTTCCCATTTCATGGAGTCTTGCAAACAGGGAAAGCACATCCTTTCCACTGCTGGTGTCAAGAGCCCCTGTCGGCTCATCCGCAAGAAGGAGTGTCGGCTCACCTACCAGTGCCCTTGCAATAGATACACGCTGCTTCTGTCCACCGGAAAGCTCGGATGGCTTATGCTTCAGCCTGTGGCTGATCCCCAGCATTTCAATCACCGGCATACAGGCCTTCTGTGCCTCCTCCGTAGTCATTCCCCTGACAATAAGAGGCATGATGATATTCTGCAGGATATCATAGGTCGGAATAAGCTGATAATTCTGGAATATAAAACCGATCTCTTTGTTCCGCACTGCTCCCAGTTCTTTTTCCGACATGATATGGATCGGCTGTCCTTCCAGATAATACTCCCCGCTGTCACAGACATCCATACAGCCGATCATGTTCATCAGTGTCGTTTTTCCAGATCCGGAAGGTCCAAGAATTGCTACAAACTCTCCCTTTTTCACCTGAAAGTTGATCTGCTTCAAAACCGGTACCTTCTCCGTTCCAAGGAAATACTCTTTATCAATATTTCTCATATCTATAATATAGTCCTGCTCATTCAAATCCATTTTATGACCTCTCTTCCTCACATGCCTCCTTTGAACCCTATTCCAGATTCAGTGCCACCACAGGTACCAGCCTTGATGCCTTATATGCCGGATAAAATCCAAATATGGTTCCTGTCAGTACACCAAACAATAGTGACAGCACTGCTCCCCATACAGACAGCTCCACCCGTACAGAAAAGCTTTCTATGACCGGCGTGATCCCCAGCGAGATCAGTACCCCAAGTACGGCACCGATCAGACTGATGCAGCCTGCCTCCAGCAGAAACTCGATCAGGATATCCTTCTGCTCACAGCCGATCGCCTTCAGGATACCGATCTCATTCGTCCTTTCCTTCACGGATACCGTAAGTACATTCATAATGCCGATACCACCTACGATAAACACGATAATCGCCATGGCCATCAGAAGCAGTGTTAGTGTCTGGTTGGATTTGGATGCCGCTTCCATTTTACTGCCGGCATCGCTGATGGTAAATTCCACCCGGTCACCATAGCTTTCCACAAGCACCTCCTGTGCTCTTTCCATCACCGTATCCACCTGATCCACATCCCCTGCTACTACCGTTATGGTCGGGCTGACTTCCTTGCCCGTGATATATTTGATCCCGGTTTCATAGGGAATAAAAATGGCCTCATCAGGACTGATCCCGGAGGATACCGTTCCCATTTCCGAAAGCACCCCGTTTACCACATAGGAACGGTTATCAATATAAATAGTGGCGTCATAGGCATCCAGCACACTGTCAAACATTTCCTTTGCCACCTGATAGCCAAGCACACAGGCTCTCTCCTTGTAGGTATCATTATCCTCTGTCAGGAAATCACCGATAGCCATGGTCAGATTACTGATCTCTCCATAATTTTCCTTCACACCGGCAATGGTATAGCTGCCTGCCTCATCCAGATTACCACCCTCTGCCTCCTGCTTTGTAGTATAGGAAATCGTAGCCTCTGTGATCTCCGGAATTTCTTCTTCCAACACTTGCACATCCTCTGTGGAAAGAATGATCTTCTCTGTATTCATCTGCTCCTGCATATCTGGAAATCCGCCCATTCCTCCGGGAGCGCCTCCCATATCCGGTGCTCCGGAAAAGCCGCTGCTATTTCCACCACCTCCCGGGAAAACGCCACCTGAAAATCCACCGCCTGGTCCTCCCATTTCATTTCCAAAGGAGCTTCCTCCGTTGTAATCATAAGAAATATCCACAGAACCCGCATTCAGATTTTTAAACTGCTCTGCCACTTCTTCTTTTCCTCCGGTGCCAATGGCGATCACCAGCATGATAGTGGCCGTTCCTACCACAATTCCTGTCGAAGTCAGAAAAACCTTGAATTTATTCTGTATCAGATTCAGGAAAACCAGCCGGAATATTTCTGATAATCTCATGAATTCTGCTCCTTCCCGCTAAAGGTAACCTCAGCCGTCATATCCTGATACAGAAGGCTTTCCGGATTCTGTACCGTAACCACAACAGAATAGGTGGTCTTATTGGTATTGCTGTCAATTTCAGCATCTCCGATCTCTGTGACTACACCTGTGAATACCTGATCTGGCAGGGCTGCTGCTACGATCTGTGCCTGACTTCCCAGGGCAGTAAAGTCCATATCATCTTCCTCTACCGATAATGTGATCGTTACTTCCTCACGATCATTTACACTGATCAGCTCTGCATCCTGCGTCAGAGTGTCTCCCACCTCCACATAAACTGCCGTGATCACACCGTCATTTTCTGCGCAGATCACCTGATCCACGATCATTCTGTCAAATTCTGCAAGTTTTTCCTGTGCTTCCTCATAGTCAGCCTTTGCCTGCTGTTCGTTAAAGCTTCCCTGTCCAGTTGTCACCTCATAAATTTCCTGCGCATTCTCTGCCTGATAAGTATGCTTTTCTCTCTCAATCTCTGCCTCAATTTCTCCTTCTTGCAGATCCCGGTTTGCGAGTGCCAGATTTCTCTCTGCCTCTGCTACAGCTTCTTCATATTCTGTAATAGTATCTTTCAGTTCTTCTATTTCCTCAGTCAGGGAAGTCACAAGATCCTTTGCTTCTCTTTCTGTTTCATAAGCCACGATCCACCAGTAAAGATTCTCTTCTTTGTCGGTTCCTTCCTGTGTAAAGGATGCGTTTTCCAGAACCTGCTTTTCCTCTGTGAGAAGTGCCTCCTTTTCCTCCAGCTCCTGTACTGCCTCATCATGGTTTTCCTGCGCTTCAGTCAGAGCCTCCTGCTCACTTTCCACATTTTCCTTTAATTCTGACAGTGTTTCCTCATAGATACTGTCCGCATGATCCGCATAAAGCAGGTTCATTTCATAATCTGCCTGTGCCTGCTGATCCGCCTGTCTGGCTGCTGTCACGGCCTCTTCATAAGCAGTCTTTGCACTGCTTACATCCTCTGTCAGAAGTGTTCTTAAACTGTCCACACTTTCCTGTGTCAGCTTCAGCACCGGATCCCCGGCCTGTATCTCCTCACCGCTTTCTACATAAACCTCTTCCACCTTCAGGGTTCTCGTTCCGGATGAGCTTTCGTCTGACTGCACATTCATGCCGGGCATCGCCATCCCGCCCGTGAAGGAATCCATGGAAAAGCCTTCCGATGCGGCAAATTCACTGATATCCAGGGAAAGACTCATGGTCTTTGTTCCTACATCCACACTGCCGCTTGTCGTATACGTTGTCTTTTCTCCGTCAGAGCTCTTTCTGACTTCACTTCCCGTCTGTGCCTGATCTGACTGCTTTCTTATACTGCTGACAGCCACAGTTCCCATCACGGCACATATGATCACAAGCAGTACGGCTGCACCTGCCAACAGGCACTTTTTTCTTTTCTCTCCGGTCAGCTTTTCCCTGATTTTTGCAAACCATGCTTTCATTCTTTCCCTGTGCCTCCTTTCCCGCCTGCGTTCTGATCTTCCATGCTTTCCCTTCCGCCTGCAGTTTCCTCTTTTCCTGTAAATTCTTCGCTGCCGGCAGTCATCAGACTTTTCAGATATACGGTATCGCCTTCTGAAAGCCCGCTCTTTATTTCCACATGGCTCATGTCAGTAAAGCCTGTTTCCACTTCCACTGTTTCCATACCACCACTCTCTGTCTTCCGGTATACACAGATTTTTCCGTCTTCTTCAAACACCGCTTTTCTGGAAACATACAGCACATCCTCCACGCTGTCCGTGACAAAGGTCACATCGGCCGTCATGCCCCCATACAGCTTTCCGGTATCTCCTTCTACCCTGATCAGTACCGGATAACTGATCGTTGCCGCATAGTCAGATGCCGCTGTGGTGGTAATACTGAGTACCGTACCTTCATACGTTTCCTCAGGATATGCGGTAAATACCAGTTCCACACTGCTTCCCACGGAGATCGATGCAATATCTTCCTCTGATACATCAATGGATACGGTGTCATCTCTTGTGGTATAAGAAATCAGTGTACTTTCTGCTGTCAGTTCATCCTCTTCCTCACAGTTTACACTGATCAAAAGTCCATCCTCCGGTGCATACACGGTTCCATCTTCTCCGGCAAACGCATCAAAATCATCCAGAAGCTGCTGCAGCTCATCACAGGTACTCTGTGCCTGCGTTACAGTATCCTGCAGGGATTCTGTACTGTAATCATAAATATCCTGTGCCAATTCCCCGGAAAGAACCGCACTGTTATAATCATTCTTTGCCTGCTGGTCATTCAGCACCCTGTCAGTCTGCGCCGACTGCAGTTCTTTCTGTTTTTTCTCAATCTCAGACTGATTGTCTGTAATTGTATTCTCATAAGTCTCCTTTTGCGTAAGGAGCTGATCCAGTGTTTCGCTGGCCTGTTCATAAGCATTCAGGTTACTGATATAGGCTGTGGTATTATGAACATCTGTATCTTCATATTTATTTTTTGCTGAAGTATAAGCAGTCTGCGCTTCTGATATGGCTTCCAGGAAATCCTCATCTGCAAGAGCCTCCTGTGCCTGCGTGATCTCCAGTGTCAGCAGTTCAATTTCTCCTTCTATCCCAGTGATCCTGGCACTGCCTTGGCTTGTAGCTGCCTGATATTCTTCTGATGCCCTGTTCCCCTTCTTTACGCTGCTGTCATAGGTACTCTTCGCACTGATCAGGGACGTTTCATACTCCGTCTGCACCGTGGAAAGACTGATCTCAGCCTCCGCAAGAGCTGCACTGATCTTCCTTCTAACTGCTGCCACACTGCTTTCTGTAAGGGAAAACAGGGCATCTCCTTCTTCCACCTGCTGACCGCTTACCACATAAACCTGTGAAATCTCAAGATATTTATCAGCATCTTCCTCATCATCTTCTTCGTCATCGTCACTGTCGCTTTCGTCATCATCATAGATCAGTGACAGATCCAGATCATAGGCCACCTCTTTTTCTGTAAAAGAAAGGCTTCCACTTTCCATGATTCCAAGAACCAGATCCCCTCTGTTTACCGCTTCTTCCTTATATACATAGTTTTCCCTGGATCTGGCAGGCCTGATCACCAGTGTATAAAGGCAGGCCAGAAGCAACAGAAGTAAGATTCCTGCAAAAAAGATCATTTTCTTTCTGAACTTTTTATCGCATCGCAGCCTCTCAAGAATTTTCTGTTTCATTTCCAGCCTCTCTCCTATCTATCAATTCTCCATCTGGTGCATTTTTCATGGCATCCACATCACCAAAGTAAACATATGCCGTCAGATTAGAGGTCAGGTCACTGACATCTCCGCTTAAGGTTACGGTCACCTGATACGTTACAGAGGTTCTGCTGTCTGCCTGTGTCACAGGATTCAGCATAGTAACATTTCCTTCATAATTTCCATATCCGCTGATCATGACATAAGCTTCTTCCCCAATCTCTATTCCGGCGATATCCGCCTGATCCACCTGCGCTGTGATCGTCACTGTCTCCGGATTGCTGTAGGCGATCACAAGTGTATCTCCCGAAAGGTAAGAATCCGCTGACACTGCGCTGACCACAACGGTTCCTGCTTTTTCCGTATAAAAATATCCATCTGACAAAGCTTCCAGAAATGACTTCTGGTTTTCCTCTGCTTCTTCTTTGTCCTCCTTCAGCCCTTCCAGTGTTTCTTCAAGACTCTGCTTCGTGGTTTCATAGACAAGCTCCGCATTCTCACTCTCAGCCAGTGCCACTTCATAGTCTGCCTTACTGCTGATCAAAGAAGCTTCATACTCTGTCTGTGCACTGACAAGCTGCGCCTCCAGATCGGTCAGGTTGCTTTCTGCTTTCTTAAGACCGGCCTTTGCCTGTGCCTTTGCTTTTTCATAATTTTTAAGAGCTGTCTGATAGGCCTCTCCTTCCTCCGTCACCAGTTCATCTAACAGATTGTAGACCGACAGCTTTTCGGAATCCCCGCTGCCTGAGCTGCTGTTTCCTGCTGCAAAACTGCCTCCGGCTCCGGAGCCGCCTGTCTCACCAGCGCCACCAGCCTGTGTCAAATCAGAAGATGCTGCTGAAGATGAGGAAGAGTCTGTAATAGAAGAAAGGCTCAAACTGGATGTTGACTTTCCATACAGATCATTTAATGTTTCAATATCCCATTTCACATAAAAGCTCATAAGGAGATTAAAATGCTCATAGTATGCCGCATATAATTCATCCACCTGGTAATAGGATCTGTAATAGTCTTCGCTCTCTGACTTCTGATATTCCTCCAGAAGCTCTCTGGCTTCCTCTACCTGTTCCTGTAGATCATCTACTGTCTTTTTCGCATCCGCCACAGCCTGGTCATATACCGTCTGCGCATAATCAGCCTCTATAGATGCTTTCTTATAAGTACTTTCTGCTTCCAGAAGATTATTTTCGTAATCGATCAGTCCCTGCCTGTAAGCAAGATCCGTTTCCGTCACCTTATCTGCAAGCTCCTGCTTCGCCTCATTCAGAGTATCCTCTGAAATCTTGAACACCTTTGTTCCGGCATCCACTTCATCCCCTGCCGACAGATAGCTTTCTTCCACATAAAGCTCTGTTGTCAGGAAATCCAGCTTCAGTGTTTCTGTGTTCATCCCTACACTGGTCAGTCCCGTTGCACTGATGATGTCTCCACTTATCTCTGGCATCTGCGGCACTTCCTGTACCTCCTGCCCTTTATTTTTTCTTATGAAAAATACGGTCGTTCCAGCAAGGATCGCAAATCCTGCGATAATTACTGCTCCTGTCACAATCCATTTTTTCTTTTTCATGTCTCTTTCCTTCCGGCTTCCAGCATTTTCTTCTTAAGACTATAATTTTCATTTCTTAAATGAACCTTGAAATTTAATTTGGGAAAACAACGGAAATTGTGAAAGTTCTGTGAAGTCCGGAAGGTAACATATAGAATGTATGCGCACGATAAATAAGGCAGGGATGTATCTCTGTTGAAATATACATCTCTGCCTTATTTTACTTTTCCATTTTTTACCAGCGTTTCTCAAACGCAGCTCTTACATTAGCACAAAAATAAACTTCTTCCTAAAATAGTTTTTCTTCTGTTCTTGCAAAAAATCCTCGTTTTTTTCCATCAATAAATGCATCTGACAAAATAGTAAAAGAATCTTTTAAAGGTAGATGATTGGATGCATTGCCAGCTTCAACAGTCATTTTCCCAGCTTCGATTTTCCACTTCATATTATCGTCAAGAAATGCAAACTGTGAAATCTTACAGAAAAAAGTAATCCTTTTACTCTCATTTGGCTTAAGAGAGACTCTTTTAAATCCTGCCAGCTCACGAACAGGTCGAACACGCGAGCAAACATCATCTTGAACGTAAATTTGTACAATTTCATCACCTGTCATAATTCCTGTATTTTTCACTTTTACCCTGACGCATAATTCGTCTTCAGGATTTACTTCTGGTGTAATAATTTCCAAATCCGATAATTCAAAAGATGTATATGATAAACCAAATCCAAAAGCATAACGTGGAAGAGCTGTCTCATCCATATACCCAACAGTTTCTTCTCCTGGCTGATTGCCATAGCTTGTACCCGGTTCATGACCATAATAAATTGGAATTTGACCTGATTGCCTTGCTACAGTTACAGGAAGTTTTCCACTAGGATTTACAGATCCAAATAAAACATTTTCAATCGCCTCTGCACCTTTTTCTCCTGGATTCCATACTTCAAGAATTGCAGCCGCGCTTTTATCGAGTTCATTACTTGATACTGGTCTGGCATCAAAATGAAGTGCTATATACGGCTTTTCAATTTCAGCAAGTTTTTCCATAAATTCTTCCTGAATACCGGGAAGATTAATGCTTGCTGCATCTGCTCCTTCACCAGAAGTACAAGGTGTTCCCCATCCGTATTTGCCACCCACTGTAACTATTACAAGATCTGCTTGTGCTGCCTTGTGAAGCGCATTTGCAAAATCTGTTCGATCCGTTCCAACTATATCATATCCATGACATAATTCAAATTCGATTTCCGGATGCTTTTCAACAAGTTTTGTATAAAGACTACTGATTCCAGGAAAAGCTCCTTTTAGTACATCATCAAGCAGTGGAAGTTCCTTTGCAACCTTTGTTCCTGGAAAAGTCTGCAAATTTTTATTTACTACTGCCTCGGTAAGCTTTTCGGCAAGATCATCACTCTGCTTTTTATCTACTTCGACACCAACCATACCGCTACTCATCCCAAGAATCATTTCAAGAAGTGCACCATATGAATAACATCCAAATAAAGCCCGGCAGGAATCAGCGTGAGGTCCGATAACTAATATCTTACGTGTATTTTTAATAGGGAGAATTCCATTATTTTTTAAAAGAATAAAACTTTCCTGTGCCATTTGAAGGCTGTCTTGTGCATCTTTTTCCTGATTAAATACAATTGAAAATTTTTCCTCCTGTGGCCATGGCTGTTCAAAGAGTCCTAATTCAAACTTCACCTTCAGTATATAAGCTACTGCTTCGTTGATCGTATCTTCTGAGAGTGTTCCTTCTTCCAACATTTTTTTTATGTTGTCCTCTGTATAAGCAATAGGCATTGGCATTTCATTATTCATACCAGCATTTATTGCTAGGGAAGCACATTCTTCCATCCGCCAAGTCATCCGAAAGCGTGTTAACGGATGCATAGTTGCTGTATAATCAGAAACAGTTACCCCATTAAATCCCATCTCATCACGAAGCATATCATGTAAAATTTCCTTTGATGTTATGACAGGCTTTCCATCAATTGTTCCATAAGAATTCATGATTGATTTTAAACCGGCATCAGTAATTGCTGCCTGAAAAGGTCTTCCATATATTTCTCTCAGTTTTCGCGATGTTACGTTACATGGAGCAGCATTCATTCCACCTTCAGAAAATGCATATCCAAGGAAATGCTTTGCCGTTGCAGCAACAGTACCTTCTGACTGAAGTCCCTTTACAAATGCAACCGACATAGCCGCAGCAAGTGTCGGATCTTCGCCATATGTTTCCCCCTGTCTTCCCCAGCGGGGATCTCTTGAAATATCCATATTCGGCGATAAAGCCTGTCTGATACCGACAGCATTCATCTGTTTTTGAATGGTAACTGCCATTTTTTCAATCAGTTCAATATTCCAGGTTGATGCTTGTGCTATTGCAGATGGATATGATGTTGCACCCGGAAACACACCTCCGGTTAGCGCCTCAATATGAAATAATGCTGGAATCTTCCAAGAAGTTTGTTTCATATTTTGTTCTTGGAGATTACGGATAGTTTCTGCAATTTCTTCTTTTGTGCTTCCATCCATTAACATGGATATTTCACCAACACCGTGAGGAAACTTTTCAGAGAGATTATGTTCGCCCATAGCACACTGCATTTGTGCAATTTTTTCTTCCAGACTCATTCTTGATAAAAGGTCTGCTGCTCTTTCAGATGAAGATAATTGCGGATTTTGATAATTCATGGTCGTATTCATTGTCGTATTCATTCCTTTCTCTTCGCCCAGACACAAAATGTTATGAAAATGTATTCCTGAGCTTAATTTTTCTTTATATTTTTCTTACAAGAAACTCGGTATCTTTGTATAAACAAGCTTGTTTATAGCTCAGGAGTCAAGTTAAGCCCATCTTTCTTTCAATCTTCCTTCATAATTAAATTTTACTCTTTTCCATTAGCTTCTGATTTTCTTGAATAACTTTAATCTGCCTGATGATAATAGCCGAAATTATACTGATTATGGCCGGAACAAGAAGGTAAACAGCAGTAATTCCATTTAATGTGAATTGTGTCTGTTGATCCAATGATGCATTATATCGTACAGCTACGAGTGCCCAACCACTGATTGCAGAAGCTAATCCACCACCTACTTTGATACCTACAGAGGAGCAGCTGAAAATGACACCTTCTGCATGAATATTCTTTTTTAAATACACATTAGTAGCAATTTCAGCAATCAAAGGGTTACTACACCCTGAAGATGGAGCAAATGTCAGGTATTTAAGTGCAATTGCTACAACTAGAAGTAAGAATGAAGATCTAAAGCCTGCTACTGCTGCTAAAACACTAAAACCTGCAGAAATAGCAAAGAAAACCGTTACTGCCCTATAAATGCCCATTTTTCTCACAACCGCAGGAGTACCCAACAAACCAATTGCCATCGCAAGCTGTGCCATGGAAAGAACTCCTAAAAGAGCTGAATTGCCAAGAACATAAGTGCAGTAATAGATCCCCAGGGCACCCATGATTCCCTGAGAAATATATCCTAAAATTGTATTTGTAAGCATCAAGATGTAATATTTGTTTGTCATAACAGCTTTTAATGTATTTCCAAAGGAATCAGAAAGCTTGTCATTTTCTTTTATTGTTTCGGTTTTCTGTTCGTCGCCTTCATTTTTTGTATTTTCCGGAATTTCCTTTGCGGATAACACAAGAATGATATTACTAAAAATTTGAAGGACTGCAAAAATTAATGAAGTAGTACGCCATCCGGATACACCGCCGCCAAATGCATTTACCATTCCCATACTAACAGCCGAAATAATGATATTAGCAATCATCGCAAATATGTATCGGTACGATGTTATTTGTACACGTTCATTTTTATTTTTGGTAATCAATGCCATCAGGGTTGCATATGAAATATTATTTGCAGTATAAAAGATTGCATTTGAAGCAGTATAAATAATAAAGAAGTATACATACTGCATTCCCTGTGAAAGTCCTGAAGGTACAGTAAACATTAGCACTTCAAAGATTGCTATCGGCAATGTGGAAAAGAGTATCCAAGGACGTGCTTTCCCAAGTTTATGATTGGTTTTATCAATCATTTTACCGAAAATCACATCTGAAATGCCATCAAAACATTTTGATACTAAAATAAGTGTACCAATAATTCCAGCATTCAGACCAACAGTATCTGTAAGATAGATTAATACAAAATTTGTTACAAAAACGTAAAAGCAATTTGCACCAAAGTCTCCTTGCCCATAACCAAGTTTTTGATACCATTTCAAATATTTCTTGTTTTCCTCATTCATATTATAATAATCTCCTTTCATTATTCGTGGAATTCTCCACGGAGTTGGCTGGTGTGTGCAATAATATGGATTTTTTCTTTTTTTGTTCTCTTTATTACGAGAAGAGCCTTTCCATGATAACTTGTAAACGCTCCATTAGTAAAAATCTCTTTACTGTAAGGGTCAGCACTTCCAAAGCCAATAAGCGTTCCACCAGAAATCTGAATGAATATTTTCTGATCATTATCTGTTACGACATTGTTGTGTTTGTCTGTTATACAGACTTCATAAATAAGAACAGTTGAATCTGTTTTATTCTGATAATCTTCCACAACGAGAATTTTGGCAGCAGAATCTGTTGTTTTAATTATTTGCTGCCCAATCACCCGATCGGCATTATATAAAAGAGCCTTAACTTCTCCAGGCACGTAAATAGTATCAAAAACAGTGCAGAATGCACACTCATTCTCGCTGCTCCGCTGGGTGATCTGTTTTTTTCCACATGAAATTCCATTTATTATAAGCTCAGCATGAGTTCCCTTTCCGTAGACTTCTACTTGAATGGGTTTTTCTTCATATCCATTAAAATTCCATGTATTATATGAATCTGACCAACTCCATGGTGTTTTCTGTATTTCTGCTTCATATTCTTTAGGATTCAAAACCGCAATATATGGATCTCTTCGATGACCAACTACAATCTCCCTATAATAACTTTGACTTCTTCTGTTGCCAATGATATCAAAATCACCAACATTAGCCAAATAATATGGATATTGCCTGTAAATTCCCTCGTTGGCATTCTCATATACATCATTTTTTCCAATTCCCGCCTCACCCAAATAATCCCAACCGGTCCAAGAAAAATCACCTATTACAGCCGGGTTTTGATTTACAAGATCCCAATTTTTAGCTAAAGATTTAGGATAGGTTTCGCTCCCAATACAGATACGATTGTCGAAACGGGCAATATCAATCAAATAACGATCTTCCGCATAGTTATAGCCAACAATATCAAGAGACTCCATTGCCTCTCTGATCCCATCAATAATAAAATCCTGACATTGAATAGCACTCATCTGTGACATGAGTTGATTCATAATAAAATTGATATCTTTCTCTGTTTTAGCTTCCTGTTTTTTCTCCTGTGGTGCAGCTGTAAAAAGAATGATAATACTATTTACACCATTTGTAATATAACGTGTTTGATCCAAATTTCGGATTGCTTCTACAAGTTCCCGCGATCTGCGCATCCCGCCCGGATGTGCGATTTCTCCAATTTCATTACCTATTGAGTAAAAAACCACTGAAGCATGGTTATAATCCTTGTTTACCATACCTTTTATCATATTTCTCCAGGATGAATGAAAATAAAGAGCGGAATCATCTGGAGATTTATATTCATTCCATGTATCATTTAATTCGTCCCAAATCAACATACCAAGACGGTCACAAGCATCTAAAAGTTCTTCACTTATAGGATGATGTGAAGAACGGATAGCATTATAACCTGCATCTTTGAGAAGACGAATTCTTCGTTCCTCAAGTTCAGAATAAGTTGCAGCTCCAACTACGCCATTATCATGATGAATACAACATCCATAAATCTTTATGCCTTTACCATTTATTCTCAGACCTCTTTTATTATCAAGAGAAAACGTCCTTATTCCATAGCGAAGAGAATAACTATCAATTTCATTTCCATTCTCAAAGAGTTGAATACACACATCATAAAGATTCGGTGTATCCGGATCCCACAATTGGGGCGATGATATATAAATACGAGGTCTGATCACATCTGTTGAACTTCCTCCTATATGCATTATCCTTTCGTCTTTAGCACATAGTTCGTCTGATTGAGTGTTTCGAAATGTAGTTCGTATTATAATTTCTTTATTTCTCAAGTGTTGATTTTCAACAATAATAGCAGCTTCAATACAGGCAATCTCTTCATCAGCTTCCTTTGTTGTTAATTTAACACCATATTCCGGAATATGAAGAAAATCTCCTACAAGCATCCATACATTCCGATATAGTCCAGATCCCGAATACCATCGAGAATCTTCACCGGATTTGAGCTCAACTTTGATTTCGTTTTTAGCTCCAAATTTCAGATAATTGTCCGCAGGAATAGTAAAAGCATCATATCCGGTATAACATCCTCCAGCATAATCCCCGTTAATCCAAACCTTTGCATTTGTGTACGCACCGTCAAAGTGAAATAAAACGGTTTTGCCCTGATAGTTTTCAGGAATTTCAATGAATTTCTGATAGACGAGCCGAACATTAGGGTAATATCCCTTTGCATGACCATTGGGTGCATTTGGGTCTCTTTCCATAGAAATGCTGGCATCATGTGGCAAATCAATTATCTCTGTCCGGCTACCATCTGAGAGATAAGTAACAATCCATTCATTATTTAATAGTATTTTTTCCACTCTTTCACCTCACATAAATGATACAATTAAATAATTATTTATAAATATGATATATTTTACAATATATATAAATTCTGTATATTTATATATTATTTATTTTATTTTAATTTTATACTATTTACTTTTATATGACTTATATTGACTTTATTAGACATCAATACTACAATTATCTTAAAGTTAATTTGAATAATTAAATTTTATATTTATTTATATTTTTATAGGGGGGAT
>ERZ1673743.2062-NODE-2062-length-19061-cov-4.499106_pt1 | contig 19061 bp, 10 predicted proteins | sample MGYA00580197_ERZ1673743 | MGnify/ENA primary metagenome ERZ1673743 (study PRJEB41218, sample SAMN15661795) | gut metagenome | host: Homo sapiens | place: Canada: London | collected 2015-08-20/2019-03-30 | study: EMG produced TPA metagenomics assembly of... | reverse complement strand
TTCTGTCGGGATTCAAATCCGTGCACACCTCCGCCCTGCGGGCTACGGCGTACCCGGTTATGAAGAAATCGGCGTCCTGCGGACGCCACTGCGCCTTAAGTTAATAGCATTGTGTAGCGACCCTACAATGAAATGATGACAGTCGTACACGCGACGGCAATCATGTGCAAATGAAACAAAATCGTGCGTTTGGCGGTATTCTTACTACAATATGCCGTCGTGTTGATGATACGCGTGAATCAGTAGGTGACGCGCGGGGGGAGGGTCTTGGCCTGCTCGACCATCTCCTTGACTTCGGCGAGCGAGGGGACGCGGTTGCAGAGGTTGCGCACGTCGTTCACCTCCTGCAGGCGGGTGTGCAGGTTTTCGGGCACGCGGTGGCGCAATTCCTTTACGGTGTCGACACCCGAGGCCTCGAGCAGTTCGGCAAACTGGCCGGCCACACCCTTGATGCGCATAAGGTCGGCGTGGTTGGTCCATTTGAGAATCAGTTTGGCCGGGATGGCCGATTCTTCTTCGAGTTTCGCGCGTCCCGCGGGAGTGGCACATCTGTCAAGCAGTTCGTCGGTGGTATGGATTCCGAGTTCGTTCAGTTTTGCGGCGTAGGCTGTGCCGATGCCTTCGATCTGGTCTACTTTATAAGTCATGGGTCAATGATTTTGGGTATGAGGTTTATATAAGTAACATAGTGTGTGAAAGAAAGGTTTGCGTCGGGCGTGGCATGACGCAACCTTCACTGTCGCCCGGTTGTTATGAAGATATGTCATCACAATCCCGACCGTTGACCTTTGACCGCGTTGTGCGTATTCTGGCAGCCCTGTTGCTGGCGGGAGGCGCGGTGTGGCTCATAAACACGCTGCGCAACGTGCTGTTGCCGTTCTTTCTGGCATGTCTTATCGCATATCTGCTTGAACCCCTTGTTGAGCTTAATCAGCGGCTGTTGCGTCTGAAAGGGCGTGTCATACCTTCGTTGCTCTCGATAATCGAGGTGACGGCGGTTCTGGTGGCATTGGGATATTTCTTCGTACCGTCGGTGATAAAGGAGGTTGCCCAGCTTGAGGAGATACTCAAACGCGGCCACGGTGCCACGCCCTCGTTCTTGCCGCCCTCGATAGCCTTGCCCCTCAGTCAGTGGGTCAAGGATCTGAATATCGGCGAGATTGTGCGCAGCTCGCATTTCGCATCGCTGGTCAGTTCGGGCGGGTCGTTCATCGCGGGAGCCGTCAGCTGGCTGTTGCATACGCTTGAATGGCTGCTGACATTCATATACGTGATCTTCATTCTGATAGATTACCCCACGATGATGCGCGGTTTCAGGCAACTGGTGCCGGTGCGCTACCGGCCGGTAGTGTTCAAGATCTGTTCGGATATAGCCGGCAGCATGAACCGTTATTTCCGCGGCCAGGCGTTGCTGGCGCTGTGTGCGGCGGTATTTTACTGTATCGGGTTTTCTATCGTGGGGATACCGATGGCCATTGTGCTCGGAATCCTTGTGGGGGTGCTGTACATGATACCCTATTTCCAGTATGTGACGCTGATACCGGTGACGGCCGTGTGTCTTATCGACTCGATGGGCGGGGGGCCCGGATTCTGGACCGAATTAGGGCAGTGTCTGCTTGTGTATGTGGTGAGCCAGTGTATCTGCGACTACATTCTTACCCCCAAGATCATGGGAAAGGCCATGGGACTGAATCCGGCCATCATTCTGCTGTCACTGTCGGTATGGGGCACGCTTATGGGGATAATCGGCATGATAATAGCGTTGCCGCTGACGACCCTTCTGCTGGCATATTACCGCCAGTATTTCATTGAGCGCGGCGCAACCCCTCCGGAAGACCCTCCGCAGAAAACCCTCACATAACACCCATTATTTCCATAACTCCCATAATTCCCACGCCTGATGCAATGGGAATTATGGGAGTTATGGAAATAATGGGAATTATGGGGGAGGGGTGGGGGAGCCTTATTCAAGCACCAGCATGGTCCAGAATTTGAGCGATGGCACGGTGACCTTGACCGAACGCCCCTCCTGGGTGAAGGGGAGCATCAGGGGCACACAGGCATTGCTGTCGGGTGATGCCACCCAGGCACGCGACACCATGCGGTCAGAGTCGATCAGCAGGGTGATGTCGCCCTGAAAATCGGGCTCGTTGCGGTCGGCGTTGACATCGCGCCACGACAGCGAGTTGGTATTGGTGAAGTTCAGCAGATGGTACACCATCTGGCCGCGGTTCGTTTCCTTGCCGTGCACCACAATGCGGCGCGGTTGCGGGCCTTTCTGGTAGTTCCATACCGAAAGCTTATGACCCGATAGCGAGGTGATGGTGGGGCTGAGTTCGCGGCTGGTGTCGTAGAGGATGTTCTCGTAGGCGGTGGCGAAGTCGTAATAGCGCGTGATGGCGTCGGTGAGCGCGGCATCGAGTTTCAGGTTGGTGTTGGGGAAGTACTCGTTGCAGAGCATGTTGCCGCCGGTGCCGAGCTCAAGGTGGGCGCCCCCCAGGGCGAAGATGCAGGCGTCGGTGAGCAGTATGCCAGGGGTGTGGAAGGTCTTGCCCCAGTTGTCTTTGCCATAGTCATAGTTCATGTATGCGGCGAAGACGGTGCGCAGGGTGTTGCCCGAGGCCCGGTTGTTGTCGAAGATTACCCAATAGAGATCCATCAGGTCTGACTCGGATGCCCACATCTCGTTATAGCAAACATCAACAACACCCGAGGCCGCAATCTGGTTTGAACCGTATTTCGAGACGGAGTTCATGACCAAGCGCTTGGCGGGGTGACGGTTTTTCATCGCTTTCAGGAAAGGCGCGTACCGCTCGGCCAGGTCGATGCTGTTGCCCCAGTAGTCATAAAGCGTGCCGCGGTTGCCGAGCTGGTCCACCTGATAGCCGTCGAACTCGAAATGCTCATAGACCTCCTGATTGCGTGCGGCCATATAGTTCTGCCAGTCGGTATTTCCGGGATCAACAATCGATATGTCGCTTTTCCACTCAGAGGGGAGGGTGTGATAGTCTTTATCGCCGTGCCACGAGTTCTTGTAGACATACCATTCTGGGCGCACGCCGTCGGCCTCGGCTCCGTCGCGGTCGAGCGCGCCGAACGCCAGGTTGTAGAAAATCGAGAGCATGTTGTAGCCGTGCTGCGAACTGATGAACTCCCTGATCACGTTTGCCGAAATCTGGCGGTTGGCTATGTCGGTATATGTTTCGTCGGGGCAGTATGGATAGTGATGTTTCCAGTGCCAGTCCTGAAACTGCACGGCATTTATGTGGCGGCGGTTCAGGAAGGCCACGTCGCCGCCGATATACTGTTCCTTGCCCGGCTCGTACCAGGCTGTGTAGCCGTAACGGGGGAAACGTTTCCAGTCAGACGACACATCCACGCCGATCGAGGCAAGAATCTCCTCGCGGCCGTCGGCATCGAGGCGGTAGACGTCGACCAGATACCCCTGGAAATCAGTCACGGGGGGATTCCATTTCCACCATTCCTGCACCAGCGGGTGCTCGGCCAGGACGTCGGCACCGCGGCGGTACCGCACCCGGGCCTCGGGATACTCGGCGAATTTCGAGCACTGGATCCATACATCCTCGCCGGGGCTGTAGCGGGCGCGGTCGGTCCACAGATCCACGTCGGCGGTGCTGATATTGTCTGACCAGCTGACCTCGCGTGTCACATATCCGGTGACCGTACCGCCGTCCTCGGTCATCTCGTAGACCGAGTTGCGGTAATGGGGAAGATGCTTGTCGCCCGCCGGGGCGAAACGTTCGGGTGTCCCGTCGTTGAAGTTAGCGAACCGGAACTTGAAACCGTCATATATGTCGGTCAGATGCACATGGAAACTGCCGTCAATACGGGTCATGGGGGTGGTCGACTCAGGAGGCCAGGAAAGCTGTCCCTCTCCGCCCGTGACATAGAGTCCCCACTGCTGGGCCTGCATGACAGGAGTGGCAAGAGCCGCGAGGGCACTTACGGCGCACAGGGCGCGTTTTCGGATACTATTCATGTTCATGGTACGGCTACTTTGAATACATGGGAATCGACTTGCACTACATACACGCCCGGCTCGACAGCTGTGCGGGCTGTGCGGCCGAGTACCTGACCGGAGACTCCGCAGACAACCACACTGCCGAATGTGCCCCCGACCTCAATCACGCGGTCTTTGACGGTGACCGTGGGGATGTCGCTGTCAGTCACGCCGGTGATTGAGCTGGGCACGTTCCTGACTGCCGAGATCGAGGGCGCCGTACCCGAGAAATCGACAGTGACGTCATAGTGGCCCGATTGCGGCACAGTGTAACTGTAGCCGTGCATGGGCGCCACGTTGTAGCTTGTTCCGCGGGTTATATCGGTGTCGGCGTTGGGGCTGAAAGCTGTGTTTTCGGGATCTTCCGTGTCGTAGCACAACTTGTAGTAGTCGCCGGCGTCAAGCCACACGCTGGCCTTGAAACGGTTCCCCTGGTTTGTGCCGAGGGGCTGGGTACCCCCGCCGAGCGAACGGACATAAAGCCTGTCGGGCACCGGGCCGAAGTGCAGGCGGCTGTTGTCTGAGACGGCGATGACATACCTGCCTGGCGCCGAGGTGAAGGCGCCGTACAGCTCGGGCTCGCTCTTTGTGGATACGCTGACCGAATTGTTGGCGAAATCGAATTCCAGGTGATAGAGTCCGGCACGGGGCACCCGGTACGTGAAGTCGACGAATTCGCCCTGGTCGTTCTTGTCGGCGGTATTGTAGACGAGCTGATGCGTTCCGGCGCCGAGCAGGTCATCCTGCCACGGAGCGTTGAAACATGGAAACCAGTCGTCGCCCGTGGCCAGGAACTTCAGCGTGCCCTGCTGCAGCTGGCCGTCCCAATGGATCAGCCCCTCGTCGTTGGCATAGACCGGATAGAGAATCTGCTCGAACGAGCCGCTCCATCCCTGAGCTGCGTCGCCTACGATGGCCAGATTAGGGCGCCTGAATTTCATGGTCAGCGAACCGAGGTCGACTACGATACGGCAGTGCCCTTCGTAATCGTTATAGAATTTCCAGTCTTCGTGGGGGCTTATGCCGTTGTCGTTGCCGTTCCAGTTTATCGGAAACTCCATGAGCCGGTCGTTGCCGACCGTCTCGTTGTCGCAGACAGTGGCGGTGAACGACGAGTTGTAGTCGCCGCGTACATTGATAAACTTGAACTGTCCCTTTTTCAGCCAGCCGTCCCAGACAAAGCTTTTGGTGCCGTCGATGCGGGTAAGTTCCTCGGGGAGTCCGGCGTCCCATCCTCCGGGAGCGGCCTCGCCTACAAGATACAGGTGCAGATAATTGATGTCACGCCCGGCCGCAGGGGTGAGTGCCCCTGCGGTGAGCGCGGTCATCATGAATATTCTCAATAAGCTCATCTTATAATGAAACGTGATGATGTGTTGAGTGCGTTTACGATGTAGACACCGGGCGTGAGAGTCTGCAGGTCAAGCGAACCCTCGGTGTCGTCGATGACGGCCTGCGTCATCAGCGCGCCGTTTACGGCCCATACCGTCACGCGGCCCATAGGCTGGGTCGACCACAGGTCGAGGCGGCGGGTGGCCCGGTCGAGACGCGCGGTGAAGAGTGCGTCGCTGTGATCAGTTGCAACGTTGCCGATGGCAGTCACGTTGGGGTCGCCGTCGATGCGGAGAATGTTTGAGTTTGAGGTATAGATCTGGTCGCCGGTATTGGCGCGTTTGGTGGTGATGCGGTAGTAGTAGCGGCCCGGAGCCTGGATGCGCGGATCCACTTCATCCTCCTTGCCGAACTCGTGGCGCGGGGTGTCCAGGTTGCCTTCGGTTACAGTCCAGGTGCCGCCCACCGAGCCGTCATCCTTGATCCACACGCACTCGATCTTGTAGTGGGTGATGTTGCCGTAGACGCGGGCGTCGGCGTCATGGTTCATACCCTCCACCAGCGGGGAGTCGAACGTGTATTTGATCTGCGTGTCGCCATGTTTGGCGATGGAGATGCGCGGCGCGCCCTGCTCCTGATAGAACACCAGGAACGATGCTTCGCGGTTGCCGTTGCCGTTGTCGCGGTAGACGAGACCGTTGTCGAGGTTGTACCACAGGCGCACTCTCTTGAAGAAGAGACGCTGGGGCTGCTCTTTCCAGGCATCGGCCACTACACCGGCGGCATTGACTTTCTCGGTGCCGGGAGTGCCGTAGCCGATACCGAAGTTGGCGGCATCCATGTCTTCGAACAGTGTGTAGGCCATATTGGTGTTGGCCTGGTAGAAGGCCGTGCAGTCCTGACGCCATGCGCCGTGTCCGGCGTTGTCAAGGAACCAGCGGGTGTAGTTGGTCTCGTTGGTCTCGTACTCATAGTTGGTGGCCGAGCCTCCCCAGCCGCTCCAGATCTTGAACATGCCTTCAATCCACATGTCGCTGACCTCATAGCATACCATCTTCGATGTCGGCTTGATGGCGTCGTTGAGGTTGTTGGCAGCAGCCGAGTTGCGGCCCAGGTGGTCGCGGGCGCCGTCGTTGAAGTAAGTGTAAAGCACTTCATGGCGGGTGCCGTCATCTTCGCCGCTGGTGTTGCTTACCTCGACCTTGAAGGTGCGCTGTCCGAACTGCGGGTCATGCGTCACCTTTTCGTTGATGAAGAACGTGATGTTGTTCGAGGTGTATTCGATGCCGTCGAAGTTGAAGTACGATGGGTGCTTGCGCAGCCAGTTCTCGGTGAAACTTGTCTGGTAGATGAACTCGCCGTGAGCGTCGACGTAGGGCTTGCCTTTGGCGTCATACTGAATCCAGGCGTCGCTCCAGGCATTGCCGCTGTAGTTCGGCTGGTTGTTGAGCGGAGAGGTCTGCACGCCCTCGATGTAGGGTACGTCGTGGTTCAGGATGCCGCCGCCGCAGAGAGCGAATGTGCGCAGGCGTGCCACCGCCATGGGGTCGGTGGTAAGGTTGTTGAATGTAAGCCGCGAGGGGTTGCCTTCGTTGTCGAGACCCAGGGTTATGGTGCTTACGCGCGAGGGGGGCGACTGCAGATGCGCCTGGTCACCGTGTCCGTCGGCCGAGTAGATGTTGATGGCGTCGAGGGCCAGCTGCTCATACGAACCGTGCTGACGGTCGGGAGCGGTGCGGTCAATGTCGTTGTAGCGGGTAGAGGTGAATTTGCCGTCGGCACAGCCGTTGTTGCCGGGTGCGGCCAGAAATGAGAGGCTGAAACCGTAATTTCCGTGGTTTGCGGTGGGATCGAGCGCGATTTTGCTGTCGCGCATGACATCTGAATAGGCACGGTAGCGCTGTGCGATGTAGTCGTCATAGTTGTCGACCACCCCAACCATGACGTAGCCGTTATAGAGCAGGCGGTCGGGGATGCTGGGGGTGCCGTTCTCGTCGGGCGTGAACTCCCATTCGGGCTGCAGGCGCCATGCGCCCATGCGCTGGCCCACGAGGAAGTAATGTTTCTGGCCGTTGGCGAAATCTTCGGGCGAGAGGGGCATGTTCACTTCGACAGGGCCGGCAAGCTTGATCTGGGGGATGCCCTCGGCGTTGAGGTTGACGCGGATGTCATAATATCCCGATTTCTCGACGGCAGGGTGGGTGATGTCGTGTATGCCCAGGTGCAGATAAATCGGTTTGCCAGCGGAGACATACACGCGGTTCTTGATATAGCACTGACCCGAGATGTCGCTGTCAGAGAATGAGATGTCGCCTGTGGCTTCGCCGTGAACGGAAGGCACCTGTTTGGTCAGGTTATATCTGGGGGTGCAGCCATCGAAGGTGATGTACGAGCTGTACCAGCCGCGGCCCTGCGTGGAGAGTGTGGTCACCTCGTCGCCGTCGATCATCATCTTGTAGCTTCTGTCGCCGTCAATCCATCTGAGTTCGTTGTTGAAGTAGCGGTTTGTTTCCGAATCAAGATCATAGCTGCAGAACCCCTCGAGCCACACGCTCTGAGGAGCGGAGACCCTGATGTAGATTGTACCGTCGTCGCCGGGAGAAGGGCCGACTTCCACAGAACGGAAACCGTCGGTGTTGACATACAGGTCACTGCCATTCTGGGCGTCGCGCAGATATACGTTGCTGTTGTCGGCAGTTTCGGCGTTCGCCCATGTGTCAGAACCGTAATAACGGCCGTCGACCACAGGTTTGAACACATTGCCTGAGGTGAAATAGACATGTTTTGCCTTGAAAACGTCGCCATCCTTTGTCAGGGTGATGGTGCCGTTTTTGTCCCAGTCTTTCAGCACTGCGCCGCCATCAAGGCTGACGCTCTGCATCAGGCGGGTGTATCTGACGGATTTGTCGGCGGTGTTGACCGTAACGCGGTAGCGGCCCGGATCCACGTCATGACCGTCGTTGGCCTCGCTGTCGCGATATCCGACAGTCCAGTTGGTGTCGTCAAGCGATGTCTTGAATGCGCCGCGCCAGTCTTTGAAGAGCATCCATCGGTTGTCAAAGCAGTGGGGTTTATCGAACCCGAATTTGAAAGATCCGGACGTGAAATCGATTTCGGCAGTATACTCATTGCCGTTGCGGCTGAGCGAGATGGCATTGTCAGCGTTCCATCCGGCATGGGTGCCGTCGCCAACCATGAAAATCTCGTCCATCTGGAAGATGGTGATTTTCATGTCGGTGGTCTCGAGCTTTATCAGGTAAACGCCCGGAGTGGCTACCGTATAATATGAGTCGTTGCCGCGACTGACGGTAACCGGCGTGTTGCTGGTCAGTTGCTCGCCTGAGACGGCAGGGCCGTAATAGTTGGCCTGAACCCAATCCTTGTCGGGCTGAAGGCGGAAAGAGCGGCCGTCTTTGTTGTCGAGATACATTACTGCCTCGAAAACCTCGGGGTTCTCAGAGGTCTTGCTCATGGCTGCGGCATTCCCCAGGTCGTATCCGGTCACTACGCCGGGGCCCACGATATACATATCGTTCCAGGCTGAGGCTGGAAGGACGCAAGCTGTTGCCAGGCAGGTGATTAGAAATTTAGGTTTTGTGAAAAGCATGATGAATATCGGTTTGAAAAAGCACAGAAAAAGTATCCGTGCGGCAACAACGCAAGGCTGCCGCCCGGAACTTCAAGGATAAATTTGTAGGGGTTGTCGGATCACTCAAGATCGCGACGGGGGATTTGTTGATTCATCCGGAAACTCACGTTCCGGCAGGTTGGACTCTGATCAGAAAAGCACTTTGGCAGCGGTGCCGTCAGCGGCGACGCGTATCACCAGTGAGCCTGCCGAGGGATTGGCCACGCGGCGGCCGTCGATGCTGAAATAGGTGGCGGGGCCGTTTACGGTGTCGGCTACGGGAACATCGATGGCATCTACATGCGGCGCGATGGCGATGGTGTTGGCCACGATGTCAACTGTGATGTTGTATTTGCCGGCCTCGGTGATCTCCCACTGGTTGTCGCCTTCGGCGGCAAGATCCATCTTGGTGGCATCGTCGAGGTTGCGGAAATACCAGTATTTGGCCTGCCATGTGCCGGCGCCTTTGAGGGCGTTGGCGATCTTGAACGAGCCGGCCAGGAGTTCTACGCCCTCGGCGGTGAACTCGTAGGGTTTGTCGACACCCTGCACGAGTGCCAGACCGTTGTCTACGGCATAGCCGCTCTCAAGCACCGAACCCACTACGACAAGCGATGCGTAGGGGATATGTGTCTGCTGGTATGCCGATTTCACGATGGTGGCCTCAAGGCTCTCGGTGTCGACGGTGATGAGGTAGTTGGCCGATTCGGCGACCTGAATCTTGTTGTCATCGCCGTCGAGCATGAGTGTCACCTTGCCGTCGGCATCGGGGCGTGCGCCGTTTTCAACGGGATGGTATTCCTGATTGCCGAAATCGTAGGTGGTGAGGAACTTGAAGTCCTTGTCGCCTTCGAGATAAACGGTGCCCTGATATGTTTTGGGGTTTGCGGCAGTGGCCTCGATTGCGGTGGCGTCGTCAAGGCTCCATCCATACGACATAGCGTCGCCGGCAAGCCAGAGCAGGTCGGTGCGGCCCTGTGCGTTAACGTTTGCGGCTGCGGCAAGAGCGGCGGCCACGATAGTGAGTTTGGTAAAGAAAGTCATGATGCGATGAACTTGTTTTAAGGTTATAAGTGACTGTTTAAACTTAGGTTGCCGGCAGAAACTGCGCGGCGGGTAGTTTTTCTGTTTTTGTGCATGACTGCGGGAACCTGCCGGAAACCGGTCTGATCCTACCGGAAACTAACCTGTACCTTAACTTATGGTTTCCGACAGGTGCCGCGGTCTGCGTTGTATTATGCCGTTACTGTTCGATTACGATCATCGTCCAGTATTTCAGCTGGGGAACAGTGAACGACAGCGAAGTGCCTTTCTGCTCGAACGCGAGCTCCTGCACGGCACCGCCGTGGAAGTCGGGGGTGGCTGCCCATACACGTTTCACCTTCTTGTCGGTGGTGGTGGTTACGGGGATGTTGACCGAAGTCATCGGGGTGGGGCGCACGCCGTTGAGGTCACGCCAGCTGAGGTCGTCGACGTTGCGGAAGTTGATCAGCGAGATCACCTCTGAATTGCCTACGTTGCGGGCGTAGGTGACGATGTTGCCGGCTTTCGGGGGCCATACGTTGAAGTTGAGTTTCTTCGAAGTGTCAGAGCATTTCAGGGCCGATGCGAACTCAGAACGGGTGTCGCTGCCGCGGAGCAGGTTCTGGTAGGCGGTCATGAAGTCGTAGTAGCGCACGATTGCAGTGCGGAGTTCGGGTGTCATCTCCAGGTTCGAGTTGGGGAAATACTCGCTGCCGAGCATGTGGTCGCCCAGTTCGAGGTGAGAGCCGCCGAGTGCCATCATCACGGCGTCGGTGAGCAGTACGCCCGGGGTGTTGAACTCGCCGCGCGAGCCGCTTTTGCCGTAGTTCATGTATGCGGCGAATACGGTCTTCAGCGCTCCGTCAGAGTAGATGTCGTTGGCCTTGATGATGGTGTGGAGGTCTTTGAATTCCTTCTCGTCGTCCCATACCTCGTTGTAGCAGAAGTCAACTTTGCCCGACGAGGCTATGTTCTGTGCGCCGTAGCTTGCCACGGCGTTCATGATGAGGCGTTTCGAGGGCTGACGCTCTTTCATGGCCGAGATGAACTTGCCGTAGCCGCGGGGAAGGTTCACCTTCACGCCGTAGTAGTCATAGCGGTCGCCGCGGTTGCCGAGCTGGTCGATCTGGTAGCCGTCGAAGTCGAACACGGCATATACGTCGTCGGTGCGGTCACCGATGTATTTGAGCCACTCGTCGTTCGAGGGGTCAACCAGGAAGATGTCGCTTTTCCAGCTTGAAGGGAGATTGTGCGCATCCTTGTCGCCGCGGTGGGTATCCTTGAAAATGTACCATTCGGGTTTCACGCCGTCGGCGGCGGCATCGTCAAGCACGCCGAAACAGAGGTTGTAGAAGATCGACTTCATGCCGTAGCCGTGCTGCAGGTCGATGTACTTGCGCACTACCGATGCGTTGACGTCGCGGTTGGCGATGTCTTTGTAGCGCTCCATGGGCTGGGCGGGGGTGCCGGCCAGCGGCTGGTGGTGCTTGTAGTGCCAGTCCTGGAACTGCACGCCGTTGATATGGCAGCGGTTCAGGAACTCCATCTCAGACTCGATGACACCTGAGGCGAGTTTTGAGTCGTCGAATGTGGCCACGAAACCGTAGCGCGGGAATTTTGTCCAGTCAGACGAGACATCGACGGCGATGGTGCCGTAGATCATGTCCTCGCCCTTGTCGGTGGGCTTGTAAAGCTCCACCAGGTAGCCGGTGAAGTCGGTGGCGGGAGCGGCCCATTCCCAGGTGGTCGACGTGGCGTCGGTCTCGGCCACGGTCTGGGCGCCCTGGCGGTAACGCACCTTCAGGCCGGTGACAGGCTCAGAGGCGGTGAAACGTACTTTTTCGCCCGGCGCATATACGGCCTTGTCGGTGGTGAGGTCGATCTGCAGAGTCGATTTTACGGGGCGCACATCGGTGACAGTGGTCTCGCCGCCTCCGTCGGGATTGGGATTGGGGTTGGGATTGGGCTCGTCGCTCGAGCAGGCGGCGGTCACCGCGGCCAGAGCTCCGATTGCAAGAAGATTCATTTTTTTCATGTCGTGTTATCGGTTTAGAGGCATGCCCGGCGGGCATGAGCATGGTTGATTGTTTCGGTTCGTGAAGTTTTCAGTTGTGGTTCCGTCAGCCTCGACCATGCATCATGCCGCGGGGCGTGCATCATGCCTGGGGTGAGGAGGGGAGGTCAGTTCTTTACGAATGTAACCTGATCGAGGAGCTGGTTGAGGGTTATGGTGTAGTTGCCTGCCTCGGTGATCTTCCACTTGCGGTCTACGTCGCCCACGGCGATTTCGGTGTACATGTCAGAGAACCATGAGTCGCTCTTGTCGATGAAGATCACGGTCTGGGCGGTGCCGTTGGGCTCGCAGCCCTCGGTGGGGGCCAGGAACCATGCGCCGTTCCAGTCGTCGCGCTTGTCGGCCGAGAACTTCAGCTCGCCGGCGGTGAGGTTGCCGGTCCAGGTGAAGATGTTGGGGTCAGAGGCATCGACGGTCATCGGTGTGGCATCGCCGATATTCCATCCGTTGGGTGTGGCGTCGCCCACAAGATACATCGTGGCGTAGGGTGTGAACTCACGCATGAGCATGCGTTGTTGTCCGGTGCGGGTATCCACGCTTATTTTATAGGCCTTGTTGGTCTCGTCGGGGTTGAGATACCACTTGTTGTCGGGGTCGAACCCTTTCACCAGTTCCATGGAGGTGTCGGTGTAGGGGGCGTTGGGCTGTGTGGCCTTGAACATGTTCTCCCACGAGCCGGATGTGGTGCCGAACTTGAATTCGCCCCCTTTGGTGAAGAACACACCGAGCTTGAAGATGAAGGGGTCGAGCGGGTCGGCGTTCATGGGGCGGAAATTCCAGTCGGTCTCCTCGCCCACGAAGTAGAGCTCGGGGAACTCGGGAACTATGCCCTGGGTGGGGGTCACCGAGATGGTGAGCGAGAGCAGGTTCACGTCGATGCGGTAGTATCCGGCCTCGGTGATGGCAAATTGCTCGTCAAGCTGGTCGTCTTCCGTACGAAGAACGAGTCCGCCCTTGCCATTATTATTGTATGAGGGGAGGAAACTGCCCTGATTTAAGATAAATTTGAAATTGCCCTCTTTCATTTCGCCGGTCCAGGTGAAGACGCCGTTGTCGACGCGTGCCAGTGCCGTGGCGGCATCGGCGCTCCAGCCGTTGGGGGCGGCGTCGCCGATGAGGTAAAGGGTCTCGGTGACGGGTTTGTAGGGGGTGACGCTGAACGATGCCACCGATTCCTGCACGCCCTCCATGCCGGCCACTGTGGCGAGCACGCGGGCTTCGACGGCCATGGGCTGCCCCGCGGTGGCGTGGAACTTGTCGAGCATGATGGCGTTGAGGCTCTCTACCGAGGGGGCCCACTGGTACTGCTGGGTGACCTCGCTGAGCACGGCGTAGGGCTCGGCGAACGATGTGCCGGCCTCGGCGAGCTCAAGGGTGTAGGTGATGCGGTTGCCGGTGCCGTAGTTGGTGCCGGTGGTCCAGTCGAGCTCGACGGCGGTTGCCGAATGTGCGCTCTCGGCGAGCTCTACCTGGGCCGACGAGGCTTTGAGCTCAAGGGGCGCCGAGCCTTTGTCGAGCACCGTGTAGTCATTGTCGGTGCATGAGGCCAGCATGAGGATTGCGGCTGCGGCCTGCGCGATATATCTGAGTTTCATTGTGCTTGTCTGTTGAATGGTTCGGATGGGTGATTAATAGCCGGGGTTCTGAGTCATCAGCGGGTTGGCGTCGATCTCGGTCTGCGGGATGGGGAAGAGCAGACGGTTCTTGTTGACGTTGGTCTTGCCGATAGACTTGAGGAAGTCGATGGCATACTGGCCGCCGTCGATGCGGATCATGTCAAACCAGCGGTGACCCTCGAAAGCGAGTTCCATGCGGCGCTCGTGGATGATTGCCTCGCGCATCTTCTCTTTCGAGTTGGCGATGTCAGAAGATATGGAGGGGAGGCCGGCGCGGCGGCGCACGATGTTGAGGGGGCCTGCGGCATCACGCGGACGGCCGAGCTCGCACAGGGCCTCGGCCTGCATCAGCAGCACCTCGGCATAGCGGTAAACCACGAAGTTGGCGGGCGATGTGTTGTACTCGGGCGAGATGGTCTTCGATACCAGGAACTTGCGCACGTTGAAACCGGTGTTTGACCATGAGCTCTTGTAGGGTGTGCCCTCGAAGTCGGGACAGCCCTCATAGAATATGGTGATGTCTTTGCGCAGGTCACCCTCCTCATACTGGCTCACGAACTCGGCGGTGGGCTGGTTCCAGCCGTAGCATCCGGCCACGAGGTTCGAGTTGCGGGGACCCATGAAGGTCGACAGCCACGAGGCCGATGGGGTGTTGCCCCAGAAGTCCTGTTCGGTGTCGCCCGAATACTGTACCTCGAAAATCGACTCGGGGCCGTTGTTGATCGAGGCGTCGAAGTTGGCGGCATAGCTGCAGCTGCTCAGGTCATAGCCCAGCGATGTAACCTGGTCGCAGAGGTCGACTACCTGTGTGTAGAGCTCGGGGTTCGAGGGGGCCAGGGTGAGGTAGATGTCGGCGAGCATGGTAAGGGCGGCGTCCTGGCATGCGCGGCCTACCTCGGTGGCGCTGTATTCAGCCTTGGCGGGGAGCAGGCGTGCGGCCTCGGTGCAGTCCTCGATGATCTGGGTGTAGGTGTCCTCAAGCGACTCGCGGGCGATTGCCGTGGGCTGTCCGGGCACGTAGGGCGATGTGCGCGAGGGGAGACCGCCGTAGAGGCGTGCCAGCACATAATAGTAGTGTGCGCGCAGGAACAGGGCCTCGCCGCGGCGGGTGTCGCGCAGTTCGTCAGAGATGCCTTCGGCCTTGTCGATGGCCTCGAGGGCGTCGTTGCAGTGGCCTATGCCGACCCACGGCGAGCGCCACATGTAAAGTGCCATGGCGTTGTCGCTCTGGGTCACGAAGTTGGCGGCCTGTATTGTCTCGAGGCCGTCGGTACCGCCGCCGGCGCCGACTTCAGAGTTGCCGGCCACGATGTCGAGCGACCAGATGCGCTGGTTGTACATGTTTGACGACTGCAGGGTAATGTAGCAGGCGTTTGTGAGCGCCGTGATGGTCTGCTCGTTGACGTTGATGTCGGTATCGACGCGGTCATACGGTGTCTTGTCGAGGAAATCATTGCATGATACCGCGCCAAGTGCCAGAGTGGCCGCAACAATCGGATTTATGATATTTTTCATGTCTGGTCGAGGTTAGAAATTAAGAGAGAGACCGAAGTTGAATGTGCGCGACGAGGGGAATGACGAGAAGTCGATGCCGTTTACGCCGACTTCGGGGTCAAAGCCCTTGTAGCCTGTGATGGTGGCCAGGTTCTCGCACGAGAATGTGATGCGGGCTTGTTCCATGGTGAGCTTGCGCAGCCACTTGGCGGGGAAGTTGTATGAGAGGGTGAGGTTCTTCAGGCGGAGGTACGAGCCGTTCTCTACGAAACGGTCGCTCACGCGGTTGTTCTGGTTGGGGTCGGCCCAGACGGCGCGCGGCATGTCGGTTTTCTGGCCCGGTGTGGTCCAGCGGTTGGCGGTGGTGGCGTACTGGTTGTATGCGGCGGCCATGCCTTCCATGTCGATGCGCGATGCGTTGTAGATCTTGTTGCCGGCCACGCCCTGGAAGTAGATCGATAGCTCGAAACCGCGCCAGGTGAACTTGTTGCCCAGCGAGAAGAGCCATGAGGGGTTGGGGTTGCCGATGACGGTGCGGTCCTGGTCGTTGATCACGCCGTCGTTGTTGAGGTCACGGAAACGGATGTCGCCCGGTTCGGCGCCCGGCTGGAGTGCGTGCTCGCGAACCTCCTCGGGGGTCTGGAAAATGCCGTCGGTGACGTAGCCGTAGAATACGTTGACCGGATAGTCGCGGTCAAGCATGGTGACATACGAGTTGTTCACCTGGTTGATGAACTCGGGGGTGTCGCTGTTGAGGCTCTTGATGCGGTTGTGGTTGAAAGTGAGCACCAGGTTGGTCTCCCAAGTCAGTTCGGTGTCGATGTTGATCGAGTTTGCCGAGAGCTCCCATCCGAGGTTGCGCATCTTGCCGGCGTTCGAATATGATGCCATGGTGTCTTCAAAGCCAGATGTGATGGGCACCGAGGCCTTGACGAGCATGTCGTGGGTATTCTTGATGTAGCCGTCGAGGCTGAGGTTGATGCGCGAGTTCAGCAGCGAGATGTCGACACCGGCGTTGAACTGCTCGATGGTCTCCCAGTGTATGTAGGGGTTGGCCAGCGACTGTGCCACCAGGGCCGACTGGTTGTCGCCGATGGTGCCGAAGGGATAGAGCAGGGTGTTGAGGGTGGGGAGGTACGAGAGGTCGCTTACCGAGGCCTGTGAACCGGTGCGGCCGTAGCCCAGACGGAGCTTGAGATCGTTGACAGGAGACTTTTTAGAGAAGAATTCCTCGTTCGAGATGCGCCATGCGGCAGAAACCGAGGGGAAGGTACCCCAGCGGTGCTTGGGACCGAAACGGCTTGAACCGTCGCGGCGTACGGTGGCTGTGAGCATGTAGCGGTTGTCGAAGGTGTAGTTGGCACGGCCCATGTAAGACATCAGCGCCCACTCCGAGCGTGTTCCGTTGATCGAGTACATCTCCTGGCCGTTGTTCATCTGGTGCACATAGTCGAAGATGAAACCGTTCATCTGTGCCGAGAGGTACTTGAAGTCGTTCCATTGAGCCGACGTACCGGCCATGATGTTGAGGGTGTGCTTGCCGAAGGTCTTGTCGAAGGTGAAGTAGTTGTCCCACAGGTATGTGAACGAGCGGTTGTCGCTCTCGTAGTTCGAGCTTTCCTCGACGGGGGTCGGTTTCCAGTTGTATTTGGGCGAGAATGACTCGGCGAACCAGAATTTGGCGTCGTAGCCGAACATCGAGCGGAACTGCAGCCAGTCGGTGAAGGTGATGTCGGCGGCGATGTTGGCCAGCAGGTTGTAGCCGTTGGTGGTAGAGCGGTACATGTCATTGCTGCCGATGGGGTTGCGTGTCGAGCCGTACCATTCGGAGTTGCCCGAGGGGCCGCTCCATTCGCCGTCCTCGTCCTTGATGGGGAAGACGGGGAGGGCACGCATGGTTGCGCCCATGTCATAGCTGCCCGAGCGCTTGCGGTCGGCCGAGAAGAGCAGGTTGTTGGATACCTTCAGCCACTTGGTGAGCTGGGCGTCGTTGTTGCTCTGGAATGTGAAACGGCGGTAGTCTACATTCTTGACGATACCGGTCTGGTCGAGCATGCCGGCCGAGAAATAATAGTGGGCTTTCTCGTTGCCGCCCGAATAAGAGATGTTGTAGTTCTGCATGACGCCGGTCTGCATCAGGGCGTCAACCCAGTTGGTACCTGCGCCGAGGGCTGCGGGGTCGATCCATTCGGGGTTCACACCGCGGCCCGAGTTCACCATCATGTCGTTGTTGAGGGCGGCATATCCGGCGGCGTCGAGCAGTTTCATCTTCTTGGTGGCGTTCTGCACGGCCACGTTGGCCGAAACAGAGAGTTTGGGAGCGCCGGCAACACCTTTGCGGGTGGTGATCATCACCACCCCGTTGGCGCCGCGCGAACCGTAGATTGCTGTGGCCGAGGCATCCTTGAGCACGTCGAGGCGCTCGATGTCCTGCGGGTTGATGGCGTTGATGCCAAGGTCGGTGGGCACGCCGTCGATGACCACGAGGGGGTCACAGTTGCGTGTCGAGCCAAGACCGCGGATCTTGATGTTTACGTTGTCGCCAGGCTTGGCGGCATCTATTACCTGCACGCCCGAGATGCGGCCCTGCATTGCCTGGCCCACTGAGGCCACGGGCACATCCTTGATGTCTTTGGCGCCCATCGAGCCGACAGCGCCGGTAAGGTCTGATTTTTTCATCTGGCCGTAGCCGACGACTACCACCTCGTCGAGCATGGCGGTGTTCTCGAGGAGCACCACATCTATAGTGGAGCGGCCCTCGATCTGGACCGATTTCGATTCGTAGCCGATGTACGAGAACCGCAGAGTTCCCTGCGGATTGGCCTGCACGGTGTAGTTGCCGTTGAAGTCGGTTGACACACCGCTGCCCGAGCCGGGCACTATGACTGAGGCGCCGATCAGAGGTTCACCGTCTGAGTCGGTCACCGTGCCCGTGACAGTGATCTGCTGGGCCATCAAAGCCAGCGACGACCAAATGGTCATCGCCAATACAAGCAGACGACGCATTGCACTTGGAGTTTTTAATTGTTTCATGTTGGATTTATGGTTTTGATGAATAGGATTCAAGGTCTTGGCGGTGGCGCGGTACCGTCGGGCGGGAGTGCCCCCGGGGAGAGGCGGCTTGCCGGCGCGGCCGGTCTGAGGTTGATGTTGTGTTTATGTAGGGTTGTCGCGGCAAGTTTACCTGTGGCACACCTGCCGTTTCGGCTACAAAATTATAATGAAAAATCCCGGTTTCGCAAACGGGTATTGTAAAAGTAGTGATTTTTAAGGGTTGTATTATGTCAATTAATTGATTATCAGTAAAGTGAATGGTTTGCAGTATAACAAATAAAGTAGTGGTTTTTATACGGTTCGCGCACCCCTTCATGACATTATAATGTTTACTTGTGCTGATTCGGGTGTCATCAGTCTCCTTTGTTACATGTCGGCCCGTGTATTCAGTGCCATAGCCGTGGTGTCTTTGATCCGGTGAGGCTGATTGCACTCAACGCAACCCTCAATAATCAATGATAGATCAGGAATAATCAAACACAGATCAGAATAACAGGATTAACCAATGTTAAAATAACAGGCAGGTGGAACAATACTTCCGAGGGATATGTTTTATTTTCAGACGCGGGGAAATAACCCGAGCAACAACTAAAACTCAATAAATTAGCAATTAAGCAATGGCTACATCAAAACATCAGCCAATCGTGCAGGAACTCCTCGACATGATTGCGAAGAATGGCTGGCAGGACAAGTTCCAGAAAGCCTACGAATCAGCAAAAGCATTGGATGTCAAAGAAATGGATGACATCAATTCGCTTGACGACTACTTCAACTGGCTTGACGCCAACCTGACATGGATTCCTGTCGAGAACAACTTCG
>ERZ1673743.2055-NODE-2055-length-19128-cov-4.889268_pt1 | contig 19128 bp, 35 predicted proteins | sample MGYA00580197_ERZ1673743 | MGnify/ENA primary metagenome ERZ1673743 (study PRJEB41218, sample SAMN15661795) | gut metagenome | host: Homo sapiens | place: Canada: London | collected 2015-08-20/2019-03-30 | study: EMG produced TPA metagenomics assembly of... | reverse complement strand
ATTGCTGTACCGCTCAATCAGGCGCTGCACGATGTCGATTTGCAGCGGGCAGACGTGGAGGTTCTGGCGGCGCTGGCTCTGGGAGGTGTTGAGCGTTTTCATCCGCACGATGTCGTCCCAGACGGTCATGTCCCAGCTTCCCGGGGCGACGACCATAAACGTGGACGGCAGCCGACCGTCTTTGTCGAGGCTCTCCGCGAGTTTGACGTGTTCCTCGTAGGAATAAACGGTGTCCCGGCTGAATTTCCGGTACACGTTCTGGAGCTTGGAGGTTGGAATCTTTTCCAGCTCTTCCCGGGTAAAAGGCCGGTCGCCGCTGGAGCGCCAGAACGCATGAGCGTCAATCTGCCACTGGGCGCGGGTATATTCCTCTTTGGACTTCTTGACCGGGGTATCTGCATAGCCTCGGCTGCAATCGGTAGGCAGCTTGCGGAACAGCAGGATGTACTCCGGGCAGCCGACGCCCATCTTGGTGCCGTCCTTGCACTGCTCCGTCCAGCCGAGGCGGTAGGTCTGGTTATTCTCGCGCACAACATCGGTCACCACGGTAATCATCCCGAAGTATGCGAAACCGTGCTTGCGGAAATGGGCGATGCAGTCCGCATGGAACGGCTCAATGGTGGGAGCTGCAAGGCCGGTGACGTTGGCGAACTCCACGCGGTCTTTGACATGGATTGCAGCCACGCGGCCCGGTTTCAGGGTGCGCAGCAGCTCCGGCGTCAGGAAATCCATCTGCTTGAAGAACTCGCCGTCGTCCGGGTTATGGCCGAAGTCGTTATAACTGGGGCTGTACTCGTAGTGGTTGCCAAACGGAATACTCGTCACATAGAGGTCAATGCTGTCCGTTGGCCAGCTCTTGACCTCTTCCACGCAATCGTTATTGATTGCGGTGTAGTTGCTGCCTTTTACTTCCACGCGCTCACATCCAATCGTTCTTTTCAAGACCTCCAGCGCAAGGCTGCCGAGGCCGTATTCTTTGATGATTTCTTCCATCTGCTCGCTGAGTTCATCGTACTGTTTCCACTTCCGCTGGAGGGCCAGAAGCACCTCCGTTTCGGTGTCCATGTACAGAATGTCGATCACGCACGGCGACTTCTGGAGGAAGCGGTAAATGCGGTGAATGGCTTGAATGAAGTCGTTGAACTCGTAGTCGATGCCCATAAAGATGGCCCTGTGGCAATAGCGCTGGAAGTTGCAGCCAGAGCCGGACAGGCTTTTCTTCGTGCCGAAGATGCGGGTCTTGCCCTGTGCGAAGTCCATGACGCGCTGCTCGCGGGTTTCGAGGTCCATGCTGCCGTAGATGTCCACCAGCTCCGGGACGGCTTTTTTCAGGGCCTTGCGCTCGTCCTCCAAATCATGCCAGACCACGAAATGTTCATCCGCCGGGGCCTCTGCGATGATGCGGGCCACCTCAGCGGCGCGGATGTCGATGCTGTCTCGCTTCTCTTTGGCTGCATCCTGCAAGCCCATCGCGGCATCATGGCCGAGCTTCATCTGACCGTCTGCTTCAAATTCTGCGGGCCGGTCGAGGCTGTTCAGCTTGTGATACCGGATATCCAGCGGCGGCAGCGCATAGCCATCGTCTGAGAAGCCGAGGTCGGACGGCTTCTGGAGAAAAAGGCCCCAGCTGGCGCACCAAATCCAGAACTCCCGCTCGCGGCCCGGGTACAGGGTCAGGTTGTTTGCCTTGGTGCTGTCCCTCTTGAAAAAGCGGGTCAAGCTCTGGCCGGTGTCCATAATTTCGAGGAACCCGGCGTAGTGAATCAGCTCTTTGTACCTGTTCGGGGACGGCGTGGCCGTGTTGGTCAGCTTGTACTTGACGCCCTTGAACTTCTGCATGAAGCTCTGATAGGTCTTGCTGCCGAAGCTGCGCAGCGTGGCAGCTTCGTCCAGACTGACCGCCGTAAAATGGTGCGGGTCAATGTCGCCGTCTCTGACGCGCTCGTAGTTGGTCAGAACGATGGGAGCCGTGCTGGCCTCCACCTCGGCCATCGTGCGGCAGTAGGGCGGCTCGTCCATGCCCAGCAGGTTCACGGCGTCGGCCTTGAACTCTGGCAGGACGTTCAGCGGCATCACAATCAGCGTCTGGCCGCCCTCATGTTTCCGGAGCAATCTGCACCACTCCAGCTGCATGATGGTCTTGCCCAGACCGAAGCGGGCGAAGATGCCACGACGGCCTCCGCGCAGCGCCCACAGGACGCTCACGCGCTGGTGATCTTTCAGCACCGGGCTGACCTCGGCGGGGTCTATTTCGATACCGGACAGGGGCGCAATGTCGATTTTGCGCTCCAAAAATTCCTTGTATGTCATTTTGCGTGTTCATCTCCCATAGTTTCTTTTTAGCGCGGCTTCTTTGGCGTTGGCATCCAGACCGGGAGGTTTTCCGGGAAAGCTGCCACCATGTTCCACGGCCAATTTGTTATGAAGCCGTCGCTGGGGTTGTTGTTGATGCTCAGGACGTCTCCGTCCTCATTTGCATCAGCCTTAGTCGGCGGCTCCTCTGCGGTCTTGCGCCAGCGCTGGGCGTCCGGGACGACCGCCGGGGCATCTTCCACCAGTGCGATCTCGTCCGCTGCATCGCACCAGCTATGACACTTTGCGCGGTCATACCCGCCGGGGCAATCCTCGCAGCACTTCGCCTTGAACGCCTCCAGCAGCGGCCCGCGCTCGATGCAATCAGCCATTAGACAAAAACTCCTTTCGGCGCCGGTGCCGGTTTCTCAGTCCACGCAACAACGTCGCCGGGGCAGTTATTGCAGCAGCCTGTCCATTTGCCATCTGTCGTGTTCGACACTGTCACGATTCTGGTTTTGTCCGGAAACTCGATAGTTACAAGCACCTCGTTGGACACGGTCTCAAACATTCCGGGCAGCCATTTCTTGGTGCCTTTGAACTTGGCAAATATGGATTTATGCTCCGGCGGCTTGCCGATGTGCCAATTCAGGCAGCTTGCCGGGTCGATGGTGGGCAGGTTGCTCAGGTCGCTCAGCGTGTCGCTGATGCTCTCGCAATACAGGACGTCGGCGGCCTTGCCTTTCGCCTCTTCTTCGGCGAGGTCTTGGCGCAGCTCTTTCTCCAGCTGCCCAATGTCGGCCAGCCGGATGATCTTCTTTTCCTCAGCCATCCTTTTCCACCTCCTTCGGCTCCACCTTCAGGGTGGGCGCTTCATAGATGCAGCGGATTGGAACGGCATAGAGCATGGAGCCGTCTTCGCCTTTGCAGTAGATGGACTGCTTCAGCAGCTCGTTGGCGTCCACAGGGCGGACTTTATTCTCAGCCATCTTCTTTCATCTCCCATCCAATAAAATCGCAAATGCAGAGCTTTTCGGGGTCGCAGCGATGAAGCAGATTCAGACCCTCTATCATTGCAGAGCCGCCCCGAATCGTTGTGTATTCGTCGCCGTCCTTGAACATCTCCCGCAGCATCCATTCTGTCGTGGGCGACATCTTTTCGGCCTTGTCGGTCAGAACGGCCCCGCAGTTGCGGCACCTGTAAATCCCGGCCAGCTTTTTAGCCATTCGGCAGCACCTCCGTTTTCTCAATCTCGAACTTCTCCCGCTCCGGGTGGAAGCTCTTTGCAGCGTTGAGCGCGATGCTCTCCGCCTCTGCCTTGCTCCTTGCCTTGACCTCGTACCAGCCGAGGTCTGCAAAGATCACTTTGTATTTCATCGTCACTCCTTGTCCCTCCCGACAAAGACGCCTGAGAACAGGCGTTCTCCTATGGTGTAGTGATAATACCGGTGGCCCGCCGGAACGTCGTCTGCCGTGCCGTCTGCCGGTCTGAGTACCAGCGAATGGCCCGCGACCTGAACGACATACTCTCCGCCCTGCACAAGATGCTTCATCCAGCTTTCGGCGGGTGCAGCGTCCGCCCGGTTGCCGTCCATGCAGCAGACCGCCACAGCGGGCAGCGCCGGGGCCAGCATGGTGAAGAGCGAAAGCTGCTCAACGTCCATTGCAGTGGGTCACCTCCACCTTGCGGATTTTGCGGACCGTGATAGTCCAGGCATCCGGCCAGCGGTCGCGGGCGCGGTAGATGCCTTGAATCGCCGCATCGCCTTCGTCGTCGGCCTCCAGCTTCAGCCAGTGGATTTCATCCCTGCCGGGTGTATGGCACTCGACGGACACCTTGAACTTAGGCATTGGCAGCCTCCAGTCTCGCCGGTTCCGGGCCGCAGCGCAGACGAGCGGCTTCCCGGGGTGTGGTCGTGATGTCCTCCCGCGACTGCTTCAGGAACTCGACCCGGCGATAGGTCAGGTCAGACGTCCGGGCCAGTTCTTCCAGCCCACCGACGCTGCCGACATAGGACTTTGCCGCCGGGGGAAGCCCATCAAACAGGGCTTCCAGCTCTCCGGTGCCGTCGCTCCGCAGCAGCCCGCCTTTCTCGTCGATGCCGGTCACCATCGGGCAGGTGCGCCAGCTGATGTACTTCTGCGCCCTGTGCGCTGCATCCGCCAGCGCCACCCACTCGGCGTCCGGGTCGATGTTCTGGGACAGCTGCTTGAAGATGTCCGCCACCGTGATGGGGTAAACGCACACGCGGTTCGCTGCGAGGAATGCGCGTTTGACAACCTCGCCGGGGTAGTCCTTGAACTGATACGCCCAGACGTCGATGGTGGTTTTCATCTCTTCGTCGGTCAGCGGCTTGGTTCCCAGCTTATACAGCGTCGCGTTCATCAAGATCAGCTCCGCCGCCTCTTCCTTGGTCATGTCTCAAAACCCCTTTCTTTGTCCATGTTGCCCAGTACGCGGGCCAGCTGGTCTCTCGTGCTTTCTGCCGGCTGCCGAGGGTTGCTACTCCTGCCGGTCGGTCTCTTGTGGTTCTCGTCGCTTGCAGCTGCATCTCCGGGGGTATGTACTCCGCTATGCTGCCAGTTCGACAGGATTCCGTTGATGTAGTTCCACGAGCGCTTTCCGGATTCCGCCGCCTTGTTGATAGCCAGCAGGATCATCTCGGTACTGAACACCTCCCGCCAGCCTTGCAGCTTATCCAGAGCGGACCGTGGGAATGTTCCAATAACCGCCTCATACTGCTGGACTATCTTTGCAAGGTCGGCATCCGTCGAACTCTGCGTAACAACAACAGTAGTAACATCTGATACTTTAGTATCAGTTGTACTTTGTACTTTGTACTTTAGGGGGCTATTGGTTTCGTTTGGTTCTTCGAGAAAACCATTTGGTTTCTTTTGGTTTTCTCTGGTTTCTTCAAAAACCTCTTGGTTTTCTTCTTTTTTCTTTGGTCTGCCGCCCTTGCGTCCGGCTTCTCTATGAGCAATAACAGCGCGTTGGTACGTTTTTATATTCTCGTCGAGAAAAGGCCGCATAGATTCAAAGGCAACCTGTTCAATAGGCTCCAGACCTTCCATTTCAGCTCCGGCTTTAACATAAGAAACCATGGCGCGGAACACCTGCCGAAAGGCTACATCGTCCAGAATGTCAAGGAGCTTGAGCTTATCGAACGGAATCAGCAACCCTTTTGGGCGGGCATTTTCTTTTTCGTCCGCCATCCACCCACCTCCTTTCTAACCTCAAAAACCAAATGGTTATTGCCGGTTCTTTTTGGTTTTAGAACGGCAGGTCATCCGCGTCTGTTTCGATGATGCGGCTATCGTCGTCATATTCGGGCGCAGCTGCCGGGGCCGGTTGTTTGTCCGGCGCGGGCGCGGAAGCACTCTGCGGCGGCTCAGAGCCGGGGTCAAAGGGCGTTTCGCCGTCCACCGGCTCGAAGTTGTCCGTCTGGGGCTGTCCGGGCTGGTCGTAGAGCTGCTGCATGATGTCGATGCCCTGCTGCACCCACCGGGCAATTACTGAGCCGTCTGGAAAGATGCCGTCGGCATCGAGATTCCAGTAGGTCTTGCCGCCGGATTCGTGGTTTCTCAGCTCCCGGCCAAAGGCCATGATGGCGTCGCCTTTCTGCAAAAGGCCGTCCCACTGGTCAAGATTGCGCCAGATGCAGCACTCAACAAAAAGGCTGTTCCACTTGCCGGATTCATCTTTGGTGCTGCTCGCCTTGACACTGAGGCTCAAAAACTGGCTTCCTGACCGGGTTTCCTTGATTTCAGGTTCGCGGGACAGGGTGCCTAAAACCTGCGCTCCTGTCTTGGTCTGGATAATCATTCGCCATCACCCTCAAACGGATCTTTGTCACTCTCGGTGACCTCAACAGCCAGCGGCGCGGGTTCTTCCTTGGGGGCCTTGTTGAGTTTGCGGCGGCGCATAGAGCCGTCAGGCTGCTCGCCGCCATCCTCGACCTCGCGGAAATCGGCCTCCACATCTGCGTTGACCTCGCTGACGTCGTACAGGCCGCCAAAGGTGGAGGGAAACGCCTCGCGCAGAGCGTGGACAAGCGCCACCTTGCGAATCATAGTTGCCTTTTTGCCGCTCCAGAGGGACTTACCGGTGTCGTACTCGGAGAGTTTGACTTCCTCATAGCTGGGGCGGCTGCGGTCTTTGCGGTAGACTTTGGCCCAACCGCCCAGCAGCTCCTCGTCCTGATAGACGATGGAGCCTTCACGGTGTACCAGCTCGCCAACGTCTTTGATGAACACGATAACGCCAGCCTCGAAGCCGTCATACTGCGGATGATTTTCGGCCATCTTCAGGTAACAGGTTTTGCCCAGCACGATAGTAGAGGACGAATCGCTGTTCTTGTTGTCGTAGTGGATAAGGTACGCCTCGCGGGTAAAGGGGTTGAGGTGGTACTGACGGCAGGTTTCGAGGAAGATGCGGCATTCAGTCTGCGTTGCATCCTTGCAGATGAAGTTCTTCACATCGTCAAAGCTGACGATAAGATGCTGGCCGTCCATGCTGTCGATCTCGACCGGAGCCGATTCAACAGCGGGCTGCATGGCCGTGTTCTGCTGCTGAACCTGAGCGGCGAAAGAGCGGCTCTGCGTGGTAGGGGTGTTGGTAGGTGCTGCTGCACCAGCGCGTGAAGTGAATCCCATAATTGACCTCCTGATGATGTAAATTATTCAATGCTGCCGAAGCGGAAGCCCCGCTCCTTGGCAGCTTGACGGAACCATTTGATGTCCTCCGGACTGAACTCGACCCAGAAATAATACTTCTTGCGGGCCGGAGCGCTGGGCTGCGCGGCAGCCATCGTCTGCATTGTCTCGACGTCCAACCGGCCGTCCGGCGTGATGAACGCGGCAGCCTGCGTTGCTGCGGCAGCTTGCGCCCGCATCTCGCGTTCTTCTGCGGTCGGGGGAACAATTACCGGAGCAGCCCTCCGCGCCCTCTCTGCCGCTTCTCTGGCAGCCTCCGCCTCCCTCTGTGCTGCGCGGGACTTCTCGCGGCGAGTATGCTCGCGGACAGCCTCGTTGACGCTCAGGTTGCGCAGGTATTCGGTGGTGCAGGGTTCAACGTCCTCTCCGCAGTTTTCGCGGATAAAGTCGAGGTCGCTGCGGATGCCCTCGATGGCTTTGCACAGCGCCTTTTTCGCTTCCGCAAGGTCAAAGGTCTTGTTCAGCCAGTGGGTATCCAGCAGACGTTCAAAGGAAATCAGCGGCTCCAGCTCGCCGATGCAGTCCCGATAGACCAGCTTCAGGGTGGACGCCTTTTCATCCTTTTCGGCCTGCTCTACGGCCTTGACCTGTTCATCAATCGCACCGGAGACCTTTTTGCACTGCTCCCGCATCACCTTGATGTCCGCCTGAAAGTCCTCCAGCGGCTTCAAGTAGATTTTCTTTGCAGCGGTGACAGCTGCACCCAGCTGCTTGTCCCAGTTGTTGATCTTGGCCCGGTCGTCCTTGGCTCTCTTGATGCTCTCCGGGGTGTAGACGAGGCCTGTGTAGGCTGCAAGCATCTCGTCGAGGTTCTGCTGCACCTCGTCTTTGTTCCAGCTCATGGCCGGAATTACCGGGTTCTGCGCCCGGACCGTGAGTTCATTCGTCATTGTCGTTCTCGTCCTCCTGCTCCGCGTCACGCGGCAGAAAATAATAGTCGTCGGGCGGTTCCAGCGGTGGGCCGTAACCGTCAAGCGCGAGATCGTACATCGGGTTCATGGATCAGCCCGCCTTTCGGTTGTTGCCGTTCTGGGCACTCCGCGCCTCGGTGCGCTCAACGCGCCCATAGGGGCTGTTCCGCTTGTACTGCTGGTTTTCCTCGTACATACCGTACAGAGACATCGCCAGCCCGCTTGCCAGTGCGAACAGAATCCACGGTGCCGACTTTGCAGCCGCCTCCGGCTCCCAGCTGCCACACACGACCAGCGCGTGAGCCATGAGCCGATTTGCCCAGCAAACCACCTGCGCAGCGCCAACCATTGCCAGACCGGCGACGGCCATCTTCCCAATCATTCGCATTTTGCTTTCCTCCTGCTTTATTTCTTCGGCGCTTTCTTGCGCTGCTTCTTCGCTGCGCTGACCGGGGCCAGCGGCTTCATCAGCTTCGGCGGCTTCGGGTCGTTGCGATGGGCCTTGTAATTCTCCACGTCCTCTGCCTTAAAAAAGAACTTGCTCCTGCTGCCTTTCTCTCCGTGCGAGTATGCAACGAGCTTTCCTTCCAGTCTCATCTGGAGGACACGCTGACGGCAAACACCAAGGGCATCTGCGGTTTCCTGCGTGGTGTAGTATTCAGGCACGTTCTATGCCTCCTTTCTGCGGTTGGCTCCCGCGACGCTCCGGGTGGAGCGTTTCGGCTGCTGCCATGCAGCCATCATCAGGCGGGTTCAATCTTTAACTTCGCGTACATTGGTAATCTCGTTGATGTCCAAGCCGTGCCCGGTCTCGTCAACCAGTCGCTGAACAGCTACGTTCCGAGCATCTATCGGGTCAGTAGCGTTGACTTGGTACGAATCCCAGAACCGGTCAGCCGTATTGTAAACAGACACTTCATATCTCTTCATCGTTCAGCCCTCCACTTTGACCATCGAGGCCAGATTATACAGCGTTTCGTGGTCGTCCCAAGAGATTTTCTCAGCGTCGAACGCCCGGTCGATCTGGGCAAAGCAGCCATTTCGGTCGGCCTCGGTTTTGACGGCGGCGATGGACTTGACCAGTTTCTTGAACATATTGCATTTTCCTTTCTGTTTTGGCGTGGCTGGTTTACGCTAGTTATTATACTAGCTTTGAGCTAGTTTGTAAATAGCTTTGCGCTAATTTTTGAAAACATTTTAGCCAGCAGCTAGTTATCAACTGATAAAAAATAGGCGCTCCGCCCATTTGCCATATCAAAACAGTGTCATTTGCCCAGCATCCTCCGGGGTATCGGCTGGAGGCTTTGCAGCTCTGGGCTTGTAGGTGCGGGTCTGGGTCAAAACGTCGATCTCGCAGAACTCGAAGCCTTTGCAGTGGTTCAGCCGCCGCAGGGCAGGGCCATCCAGCATCTTGTCCTTATAGCTGCAATAGGCCAGCTCGTCATCGTTCAGACAGGCGTTGCAGCAGTACCGGCAGTATTGCTTCATCGCGGTTCCTCCCAGAATCCAAAGGTCGCCGGAAGCTCCATCCAGTGCGTGACGCGGCTGCCAGACCGCCCATCGGTATCTTCTGGGTCGAGCAGTGCGTTCATGGTCGTTACGCAGCTATCCCAGCCGACGGAGAAAGTTTTCTGCTCAGTGTTATACATCGCAGGTGAAACATACTCCCCATAGCTCTCGTCAGGGTAAAAAGGTGTACAGCTCAAATCCCAAGTTATGACGTTCACAAGGCATGGTACGAACACATCATCTTCCTTGTCAGATTCAGGAAGGCGCGTCTTGATACTGACCCACTGTCCGGCAAGCTGGCCCTCTTCGTCACCGGCCAAAAGGCCAACAGGAACTTTCAGCCCAGCCGCGAACTTGGCCAGCATCTTGGCCGTCGGGTTGACCCCGCCATTCTCGTACAGGCTCACCGTCTGTTTGGTCACGCCCATTCTTTGGGCAAGCTGAATCTGTGTGAGGTGAGCGTCTTTTCGTGCTGCACGAATTTTCTCTCCGATAGAATCAGACATCTTTCAGTTCCTCCACATAGCACCAGCTTTGAGGCGGGCGGCAAATGGAACATCCGTCGATTCTGCAGGTCGGCGGCTCCATGTAGTTGCTGGATGGCTCATAATACTTGCAACCCTCATTCCCGCAAACGCCAGTTCCATTCATGCCGCAAAAGCCAAAACGCGAGAACTTGTCAAGTTCTTTGGGCTTATCGTAAATCTTCAGATCGGAGATGTGCCAAGCGCAGCCGTCACGGCCTTTGAGATATTTTTCGGCGGCTTCCTTGCTCATGCAAGCCGCTTCAAGAAGTTCATCGGCTGGTTTGTAATATGATCCGGGTGCCATAACGTACAGGCTTGCCGGTTCCCAGCTTCCTGTTTCTCCAACATGGGTTAGGCCGGTAATTTTCTTACAGGTGAACTCGCCAATGACGCGCCCCCTTTTTTCTGGCCAGCCGCCACGGTTCCACGCGGCCACATCCCGGTTGAGGACATCCATAAACAGGCTGTCACTCCCGGCCAAAGTGCAGTAGATATACACCTTGAACGACGTTCCATGCGCTGGGCAGGATTTGCGCAACTCAACTGTCTTTTTGCCGTTAAGAATTTTATCGCACCATTCGGGCCTAATGCTCAACAACACAGCTTTCACGCTCGCGCCTCCTCTCAGTAATACTCGATTTCCACCAGAGAGGTGGACACCAGCTCGAAGCGGCCATCTCCAAGAGGAATGCGCAGAAGCTGGTACTCTTTCTCGTAGGAGTAGGAACTCGGTACCAGTTCGCTGAAGCTGTCAACGGTGATTGTATATTTCGGAGACCGTGTGCCAGCATAGCCGACCTTTTCAATTTCCGGGGAATAGACCGTGACGTGGTAGCACGGCTCGACGGTAGCTTCAGCCTCGGCAGAGGCGGAGCCGCAGGCAGTAAACCACAACGTCAGGGCCAGCAGCAGCGACGCGACAGCAAAACAGGAAATTCGATTTTTCATTCTTTTGCGCTTCCTTTCAAGTATTCTTCAGCAGTTTCTTTGATGGCCGTGTCCCGGAGGAACGTCCACGAATCATCGTCGTCAATGAGCTTCCGCATCTTGGCCGCAGCAGTCGGGACCAGTTTGCAAAAGGCTTCGCGCTCCATCCGGTACTCCTGCCGGATTTCATCATCGGTGAGCTGGTCAATGTACGACTGCACATCCTCGATGTCGTTCTGCTTCTGGATGTCCCAGACGATTTCGCACCGGCGGCCGTCAGCCTGAATGCCATACAGCAGGAAAGAAACGCCTTTGCTGTAACGATCATCGAACCAGTGCCAGACCTCCAGCCGGTTTGTGCCGGCCGGAAAATGCAGAAAGGCAGCTTCCAGCTCTTCCGTTTCGGGGTTCATTGGAACATCATCGAGCTGCTTCCACAGCGCTTCCAGAACAGCATCGCGCTTCTGCAAGGTTGCCATGCCCGCGCCGTTCACGGCCCGCTCGTTCCAGAGCTTCGCGGCCTGACCCTGCGCAATGAACTTCGTATCGTGCCACCGCTTGACCCATACAGCGCCGCCGGTAGCCCCACAGCCGGAACAGGAAACGCGGTACTTGCCGCCAAAGGCCCGAATGTGCGCCGTGCCGCCGCAGAATGGGCAGGGTTTCAAATCAAAATTTGCCATTAAAGTTTATACCTCCTTAATCGGTTTCGTCGAACATACTTATTTGCCCGGGAAGAATATCGTCCTCCATCCACCAGTGAAATAATTCTTCGTCGGTTGTGATTCCTCGCCAAACAGTTGTGCTTGAAAGGCCCTTTTCAGCGCGTTCATGAAGCATTCTGTCAAATGCTGCAATATAAAGCTTCTCATATTTCGGCCATCGAGCGAACTGTTTACGCCGCCCCCCCCCGGCCATTGGACAGCCGACGCATCCAACGCGCCTCCATCCCTCGCAGTAAAGTGGATTGATGGGGAGGTGTTCGCTGTGCGTGTAGTCCCACACGTCGCTATCGAGCCAGTCTACAATCGGATTGACGGTCATCTTCCCTTTGAGGTTGCACGTCTCAAACAATTGCCGCTTTTCGTCGTTGTCGCCCATCAGAATGATGCGCTTTTCCTTGTCGCGATTCATCAGCTCCATGATACCACGATTGTTTTTGCGCCTCGTCGATTCCGCCCAGCGAACGCCGGTAGCGATGAAACGATTTCTTCCGGTGTTCTCTTTGAGAATATCGCAGCAATATCTTACCATTCTTGTCGGAGGCATCAACTTCTGTGGAATCAGCGTCCACATGGACACAGGCTTGTCTTTGTAGCGTGGCATTACAATCGAACACTTGATCCCTCGCTGTTCCATCTCGTAGAACTGTTTACGGATGAAGTAAACCGTTTCCGGCGCGTCAGCGGTGGTGTGGCTGTTGACCACCTCGAAATTGATTCCAGCACGTTCAGCCAATGCCACAAGCACCTGAGAATCTTTGCCGCCAGAGTATGTGACCATCAGAGGCATTTTGTACCGGTGTTCAGATAGCCTTGCGGCGTCCTGCAATCGCGCGATTGCCATTTTTTCCTTATCAACCATAGCTAACCTCTTTCTACCTCAGTTTTTTCGCTCAATCAGTTCCATGCACAGCTCTTTGTAGGTGTCACGCTGCACACAGACCTTGATAAACTCTGTGTCCTCGTGCGAATGCCCCCCCTCAGAGGGCTTTGCAGGTGCCGCCGGGACAGCAGCGGGAGCGGGTACAGCGGCCACGACCGGCGCGGGCTGAGGCTTGGACAGGTAGTTGTCGAGGCCGAGGCTGGCCATTATGGCGACTTCCACGGCCTCCATTTCGCCCTGCGTCAGCTTGCCGTAATAGTCGTTCAGGCGGGTCTTGTCCACGGTGGTGATCTGCTCACAGATTGCGGTAGAGGGGCGCTGTGCGCTGTCAATAAAGACGTGTGTAATCAGCGGCTTCTTCTCTTTGGTGGTCAGGTAAACGACCTCGACCGTGGCAGCGTTCTTGTTGTTCAGGTTGTTGCTGATGACGATACCGGGCCGCCCACTGCGCTGCTCGCAGCCGACCTCGTTTCCCTCCGGCAGCACATAATAGATTTCACCGCGATAAACCATTCCGTTCATGATAAAAGCTCCTTTCAGTTTTCAGAAATCCAATTTTTCAGCCACCTCATGCTCATGTCGTGGTCGATAAAAGCTATCGTCAGGCCGTGCTTGATGCCACTGCCCATATAGGTATAGATCAGCTCCATGTCCTCTTCTGAGAAGTCAGTGTCCAGAAAAGCATTGACACCGGCCAGCATAAACTCGTGGAACCTTCTGTTCCTCCACTCCTGCGAATACGGCTGCGTTTTGAACGCGGGCCGCGAAAGATATTCCAGTACCTTTGCCTCGACTGCTTCAACTGTCTTACAGTCCCGCAGAATGAAATACTGGTTTGTGCGCGGGTGGGCAATAAATTCCTCCCGGCTATTGATAAAGCTACCGGGAAAGCATTCAAGGAGTTTTGCGCGGGCTTCCTCCATGTCAGCTGCGCTCTGACGTTCTTTGTCATTCATCGTTTTGTCCTCCCTGAAGCAACTTGATTTCTTCCAGCGCCGCGCGGGCCGCCCGCTTGCCATTCTCATTGAGGATGCGCTGCCATGCGCCCTGAGAGGGCGACCAGCGGAAAGCATGGCTTTTCAGAATGCCTCGGATGTCCGGTTCCGGCTTGCCGTCGAAAATAAGCTGCACACGCATCTGAGCGCTGTTCTCGTGGTAGGTAACGCCGGGAAGTTCCGCAACCTCAACCGGCTGGGCGTTGGCCGCGGCGGCGGCCTCAACTTCTTTGATACGGTCTTCCAGCCGGTGAATGCGGGCCGTCGAATTGCTCAACTGCCACGGCAGGAACGGCGCACGGTCGCCCCACTGTTTCATCCGGGCCTCAATCATGGCCTGTTCGCAAGGGCCAACGCCCTCACAGCCCTCCACTGTGCCGAACTGGCGGAAATGCTTATTGACGACGATCATGTGTTCGTGCTTCTTCTTTTCGTCCTCCAGCTTCTTATTCAGAGCTGCAAGCACTTCAGGGTCGCGGCTCGTGACCGGTGCGTTGAGTGCATAGCTACGGATGCGCTCCAGCAGCTCAGCAGCCTTATTGTAGTTGGCGAGATTCGCCTCCCAAGCATCTGTCTGCCGTTCCTTCTTCTTCACAGGGAAATTGGCGCCGCCGACAATCAGGACGCTCGGACACCATGTCCCAACCTCGTTCTCCCGGTTGATTGCAAAGGCCAACGTCCGCTCGTACTTATCAAGCATCCCATCCACCCGGTTGCGCTGTGCGGTGGTCTTGCAGCGGGACTTTGCTTGCTCTGCAATCTCCCGCGCATTGGCGACCTGCTTCTGATAGTCCGCCGTGGCCTTGCCCGGAACGTAGTCCCGGAACGAGCGCATCTCGTGGGCCTTGCGGGCCATCTCTTCGTTGATTTCGTACCCCATTGTTTAGGCTCCTTTCTGCATCTGGGGGAAGAAAAACTTCCCGACGTCCTTTTGCGAAATCTCCAGCAGCTCGCAGATGGCTTCAATCTCGCTGCTGCTCCATTCTGCATGGCCGCCCATCTTCCGGGAAAGCGTGGGCGGCTTCATGCCAAGTGCTTCGGCAACCTCTTGGTCGCGGTATCCGCGCTGGCGGAAAACGCCCCTCAGCGCAAAATACGGAATGTTGCGGTAGCTGCCCACCGGGGGCGTTGCCGGGGCTATGCGTTTTCTCATGACCTGTGACCTCCTTTCAAACGTCGATGCTCACCGAATGATATGCGAACCAGTGGCCGCGACGGCGGAACAACTTAAACCAGTTCGTGAACTTCTGGCCGGAGCAGTCGTAGGGCGTCGGATAGAACTCTAAGTAGCGATTCGCCCGGAACCAGTCAGCGGCAATCTCTTTGTGAGCCTTGTCCAGCTCCTCCGGGAGCTGCACCAGCTCGATATAGCCGTCGCAGCCGCGCTCCTCAATGATGTGGCTATCCGATGCCGGACGGCGGTTGAACTCCCGAATCTCCATCTTGACGGTTGCGGCCAAGTTTTTCACGGCGGCTTTCTTTTCGGAAGAGGCAGGAACATCACTCTGCATAAACATCAGGAGCGCATAAGCGTCCCGCAGCCTCTCGTTGTCGGTAATGTTGAACACTGTTCACGCCTCCTTGATTTCTTCCCAGTCCGTGACCAGCCGGACACGGATGCGGCTTTCAATGACTTTCTGCTGCGGGTCGTCCGGGTAGCGGCCCGTAAGGGTCTGGATTGCGTTCTGCGCTTCCTCCAGCGTCCCGGCGTACCGCTTGGCGGCGGGCGACGTGTGCCAGATGGCATTCGCCCAGCGCGTCGGAGCGAATGCGAACTTGACCTGCGCAAGATACTCTTCGTGCATGGACATCTAAAATCCTCCCAAAATCTAAATTGTGCGGTGGCTCCCGCGACGCCCTTTCGGGCGTTTCGACCTGTGCCGGAGGTCATCGTCAGGCGGGAAAAGCGGGGCACACAGCGCCGCGAAAGTGCGTGAGCCGGATTGCGTGTTTCAGCTCCTTGTCGCTCATGCAAGCGGTTTGGAGCTGGCGGACAAATCCGATTGCCCACCAGAGGCCCTGCACCGTCTGGCGGTCGAGGATGGCCCGACGCTCTGCGTCGGTCTGGGCGGCAGCGTACCGTTTAAGGGTAGCATCGCAAGTCGAGATGAAGTTCACCGGGATGTTGATAGATGCAGCGTTCATTGTGTCGTCCTCCTTACAGACCAAGATAGATTGAAAGAGCGGTCAATGCGCTCTCCATGCCGAAGCCGTGGCGGCGTTCCTCCGGCTCGTCGGAATCCTCCATCTTGCGGGCCTGCTTCAGAACGGCGTTCATCGCTTCTTCGAGTTCTTTGGTGGTGATGTTCAGCTTTTTCATTTTTCTTTACCTCTCTTGTTGATTTTCTAGCTTGTGAGTGTTATTATTTAGCTAGTATCTAATTTATCTCTGCGCTAGTTATTATACTAGCTTTTCGCTAATTTGTAAATAGCTTTGCGCTAATTTTTTTGAAAAAAATTAGCTGACTGTGAGTTTTGGAGGTTATCCCATGGGCGCTTTTATGTTTGATCGACTTGACTTCTTGCTAAAAAGAAACGGAATGACGAGAAAAGCGCTGTGCGCAGCATCTGGCCATGCGGACAATTATATTCGGATGTTCGAGAAGCGAAACACGGAGCCTCCGAGAGAATTTGTAAATTTCTGCGCTCAGAAGCTAGACACAACTAGCGCATACCTATTTGGCGAAACCGACGACCCGGCAGCGCCCAGCGCTCAGGTTGTGCAGCCGGAAAAAGAAAAAGGCCCCGCAGCTGAAAGCCACGGGGTCACAGATGAAGATTTGAAATTTGCACTCTTTGGGGGCGGGGACGTGACCGACGCTCAATTTGAAGAGGTCAAGTCCTTCGCTCGTTTCGTAAGGGAGCGAGATGCGAATGGACAGAGTAAATGAATTATATAGTATCGCAGAAGAAAACGGCGTGGAGGTCTATAACTTCCCGCTGCCGCTCACTGGCAGCCTGAGCGAAGAAATAGACGGACACTGCTGCATCGGCATGGACAGCACCCGGCGCTTCACGAGGGCCGAGGAAGCTGCACGGCTTGGGCATGAGCTGGGGCACTGTCTTTACGGCGGCTTTTACACCAAGCTGACGCCATTTGACATCAAGGAGCGCCACGAGGCCAGAGCCGACCGGTGGTATATCCGGCACTTCATCCCAGAGGACAAGCTGATGGCCATGCTGGAAGCCGGAATGGACGCTTGCGAGATAGCGGAAGAGCTGGACACCACGGAAGAGTATGTCCGGCGGGCCTACTATTATTACAAGGACGTGAGAGGGGGTGTTTTTCATTGAAGAAGAGAACAGGCACAGCAACATGGAAAGAAGATGAGGGCCGCTGGCGCATTAAAGTTCAAAAGAACGGCACTCAAAAATGTTTTTATAGTAATACTCCGGGCCGCACCGGACAGCGTGAGGCCAATGCCAAGGCGGACGCATGGCTTGACGACAGCATCCGGGACGGCAGGAAAAAAGTTTCGGCTCTCTATGATGAGTGGGTGGCAGAGGTAGCTCTGTCAGCCGGAACCTCCTATAAAAATCAGGTCAGGAAGTACGGCGACTACTATATCTTGCCGGTGGTAGGCAACCTCAGAATTGAAGAGCTGACAGAGGGTGATCTCCAAAAGGCTATTGATATGTCGTTCAAGAAGCGATGCCTTGCCAAACGGAAAATAATGAAAACCAGCGGAAAGCCCCTCAGTAAGAAAACCCTCATGACTATCCGCTCCATCTCCAACAGCTTTCTGCGCTGGTGCCGTCGGAACAAGTACACCACTCTGAACCCTGAGCTGACCATCCCCAAGGGCGCGAGAATGGGCAAGAAGAAAATTCTCCAGCCTGCGGCCCTGCGCATCCTCTTCTCAGTGGACACGCGCCTTTGGCACAAGAAGCGCATCTTTGATGATTATATCTACGCATATCGATTTTCAGTGTCTACCGGCGTCCGTCCCGGTGAGCTGGTCGGCCTCTGGTACGGCGACATCAAGGGCAACACGGTCAACCTCCGGCGCAGCATCAACAACGAGGACGAAGAAACGACCGGCAAGAACGAGAACAGCATCCGCTCTTTCGATATGTGCCAGCAAGCGCGAGAAGCCTATGAAGCGCAGGTGCAGTTTCTAAAGGCGCAGGGCGTCCAGCTTAACTACAATACTCCGCTGTTCCAGATACCTTGCCAGCGCTCACTTGCCCGCCGGTGGGAAAAGTATCAAGACAACAACGGTATAGCTCCAAGAATCACCCTGTACGAACTGCGGCACACTTTCGTCAGCATGGAAGCGGGGCAGCTCACAGAGGGCCAGTTGAAGCTGCTGGTGGGTCACAGCAAGAACATGGACACTTTCGGAGTGTACCAACACGAGATGCAGGGCCAGCGGGAAGAACTGGCGGCGGCTACCACAGCGGCCATCAGAAAGGCACACGGATAATCGGCCCCATCTTGGCCCCACTTTTGGCCCCACAAATTTTTTTAGATAGCAAAAAGCCCTACCATGCAAGGGCAAGAGAATAACGATTTTTTGATGCACTTTCGTCCAAAACGGATGGTTTTTATCATGGAGCGGAATAACAACAGTTGTTCGATTCCCATTGCCCGCTCCATTAAAAAGAGCCTAGATTCGTTGAAATCTAGGCTCTTTTCTTTTGCTATAACACACTATTTAACACACTTTTGCTTTTTGGTGTGTTATCAGCCCGGCTTTACCTCGATATGCCAGCTCTGTTTTTCAGGCGGCAGCGGTGCGCTCTCTTTGTCGTGGTTCCAATGCCGGTCAACGTCGCACAGCTCCAAAAAGCCATCTTTCAGGCGGTAACAGGCTTCTTCATCCGGGGCAGTATGGCAGCAGGGGCATTGAAAGCTCTCGTTTTCCTCGCTGTCTCTCCATAGCTGCCAGTCATACACAACAAAGGTCTTTCCACAGTTCGGGCAGGTCAGATGCATTTCCAGCATGGTTTTACGCTCCTTCGTTCTTGTTGAAAATAAGACGGTCAAGGCTATATGCGGTTGCGTCACAAGTATGATTGTCCCGATCTGGCACACTGGGCAGAAAATTGCCGTCCTTGTCCGTGTCGTACTCATATTGCGAGAACTCGCGGTAGATGTTCGGCGTGCGCCGGGGGTCAACTACAAGCGTCCGCTTTTGCAGCCACTTGATGCGGTAGTTCACACAGCCGGGGCGCTTGGTACAGGGCCGGGCCTGCAAGCCGTATGTGCGCAAGTCCATAATGCTCTTGGGTTCGGCGCAGTCGCAATAAATAACCTGTTCCGGGGCTGTTTCTGCGCCTGTGATGGGGTTCTTCCTGCTTTCGCCCACATGGTCAAGGCCGTGCGCCCTGATCTCGGCGGCAAGGGCTTCATTTGACAGGCCGCGCTTGTAAATCTCATCCGCAAAATAGATGGTTTCGGTGCTGCGGTCATAGAACAGCGCCACAACGGCAGCAGGGTCAGACGCAAAGCCGAAGTCAACACCAACATAGCGGTAACACTGCATTGCAAGCTCTTCGTCCGCGATCTCTCGCACTTCCAGCGTGGTGAACACTTCGCCGCCGCTGCCGGTGGGAATGCCCAGATACTCATGATCGTACACTTTGGGATTCAGAGCTTGGATGCGCTGGGCTTCGTTCAGAAACACCTCTCCCAGCCATTC